>WLWD01006276.1_pt1 | contig 77010 bp, 82 predicted proteins | sample 6712731 | NCBI WGS metagenome assembly WLWD01 (sample SAMN12718690, study PRJNA576275) | sponge metagenome | isolation source: marine sponge | host: Mycale hentscheli | place: New Zealand: South Island, Marlborough, Capsize Point | collected 2014-11-01 | reverse complement strand
GACACACACACACAGGGACACACACACAGACACAGGCACACACACACAGGCACACACACAGACAGACAGACACACACAGACAGACACACACACACAGGGACACACACACAGACACAGGCACACACACACAGGCACACACACACACAGACACACACACAGACACAGACACACACACACAGACACACACACACAGGCACAGACACACACACACACACACACACACACACACCAGACTGTTGTAGTAAAGCTGCCATTTGTCTTTGTTGTTCCACTGGAAATAGAACATCTGAAGTCACTCCAAGAACTAGCACTGGACATTGGACACGCCCAACTCCCTCTACCAGGGAGCCACACCCATCTTCCATGTTAAACATGTCCATTGCCTGCAACATGAAGGTGTGAGGCATGTGACGTTGCTAAGGTACCTCTTACCTTAGAGATGTACAACAGAGAGTTGGGGTCATAGCTAGTACAGAACTTCTCACCCTGTCATACAAACACACAAACAAATTCACTGATTGCCACTTGGTCCAAATGTTACTTACCTGTCTGTCTAAATATGTCTCAATTTTGAAGTCCGGACAAAAGTCTGGCGGCTTCTCTGGGTTAGCTCTTTCACTTCCGAACCTGCTCAACCATTCTGGACCACTTCTATAGCCGATGGTAGCCACCTCCCTGGGTAGCACACAAACAAACATGAAAGGCCCACATAACATCACATGCAACTCTCACCTTGCATGCTGCATGCCGATGTGAGGAAATGTGTTGCTATAGTAACGACCATTATTCCAGTTGGGGTCAGACATGAGAATGCGTCTCTGGACGTATCGTAATGCAATGGAGGAAGGATGAGTACGCACGCACGCAGATACACTCACCACTCTAAAGTATAGTGTCCACAATAACATGGGTTGACCACACCCACCACCAAGCCACTCCTACCTAGCAACTCTGTGTGGATAGAGAGCACCAGCCATGATGCTTTGCATCCCGCCCAGAGAACACCCAACACTGGCATGCAGTCTGTCTATCTGGAGATGGTTCAGAAGTCTGAACTGAGCACGCACCATATCCTCCACACTCAGCACTGGGAATGTCATAGCATACTCAACACCAGTGATGGGGTTCAGGGAGGAGGGGCCACTGCTGCCATAGCAACCACCAAGATTGTTGGAGCAGATGATGAAGAATTTGTCAGTATCAAGAGCAAGTCCAGGACCAATAAACCTCTCCCACCAACCAGAGCTCTGATTATCCTACACACACGCACACACACACACACACACACACGAGTAGTGTGGTGATGGTCACCATGTCGGTTCACTCACAGGATGACTGCTGGCGTGTGACGAGGCAGACAGACCGGTGTGAAGCAAGATGGCGTTACTCCGGCTCTCATTGAGTTGTCCCCACGTCTCATACGCAAGCTCCACCTCCGGAATCACGCCTCCATACTTGAACTCAAATGGCGTGCGACACACAAATGACTTGTAGCCATAGAGACCCTCACCATAGGCACCTAGCAGCTCTACTGGCCCCGCCTTCTCCTTCAATCTGCATAAGAACAATTATAGGTGGGAGGCGCTACATCAATACAGTGGGAGGGGCTACATCAGTATAGTGGGAGGGGCTACATCAATACAGTAGGAGGGGCTACATCAGTATAGTGGGAGGGGCTAAAAAGTATATAATGCATAGACGCCCAATCATAGGTGTTCAGGATCCTGAACAAACAGAGAACTGCTAACTCGCCTTCAATCAACACCGCACACACAAATGTAATACCTTATCTGATTCCACATAATTATTGCTTTATGAACCTTACCTGATATTGCATCAAGAGTACGCGCTTTTGTGAGCTACAGCAAGACTGCAAGCTAACGCCAGCGGTTGCGCTCTAACTTACTGTACTGCGTCAAAGGGGAGTAAATCCGGACCAACCAGCCACTGTTGTGGCCTCAAACAATAGGAATAAACGAGGTCGCTATAGTAATAGAATACTGTAGACATCTTCAATACTGTCACATGTCGAGACATGAGAATGCTGTAATGTCTGGTATCAGACATTCCTGCTCTGAGAAACTAACAAGACACAAGAAGGAACACAATTACTGTCATGCATATTTGACATCCATCCAGTGCTGAGTTATAGCTAACAGCTTCATGGGAACTCACCAATAGAATAAACTAGTGGTGCGCTCGAATAGCGCAAATGCATGGCGAGCGAGCAGACTCTTTTTACAGAAAAATAGGACAAATTACATCTAACTGTAGTGCACAGTGTAACCCTTTCCATTCTCAGTTAGCATCAGAGAATCTAAAGGCTCTGATCCCAGACTAAGGAAGTGGACCCATGCATTGTAGTAACAATAACAGAATTACCTGAATAAACTTCTAAAGCAGTGGCAAAGAAGCGCAGCTTGACAAAGACTTTACAATTGTTTCAAGAAGAGAGTAGCTATAAACTTTTTGGTTGAAACAAAGTTGCGTAAGGCAGCAGGATTCTCCGCGCTAGTTAATTGAAAAATACTGGAACTGTGAACGCTTTACCTAACTTACGTAATTAGAAGCGCGGGCTAAAACAGAAGTCTCACGTACCCCATAAACAGATAAATAAACTAGTGGTGTGCTTGAGCACAAATGGCGAGCGAGCCAGTAGATAGGTAACATAAAATGAAGTATTGTTACTGTGTTAGAACTTAGCCTTAGTTGCCTAATCCACACCGCAATTGCTTTAGGAATCTCGTATCCAGGTAGCAATGACCCGGGTGCTTAGTTTACCTGGTTTTTATACAATTCAAAAAAATCGATCGCTGCGCAGTACGTGCAAGAGTAAAAGGCGGGAGAAATGTTCTCGGCGTGACTACCATCGGTTTTGTGTAGTTTGCGCATGATCATTAGCTACTTAGCGGTTAGATTTGTCACCTGCTATCAGTATTGTTTTAATCATGGAACCGGAACTAATGGCAGAACATTTATTTAGGAGAAGAATTGTATCAGTTGTGATATGTTGTGTTAGAATGGAAGACAGAATGAAGAGAAGACAGAGCCAGTGGCTCAGCAAATAAAACAAGTTTTAAGCAATAAAGTGAGTAGATATATAGTATTAAAATTCTCATAATTTACTTCATTTTAATACAGAAAAAAAGAAGAAGAAAAAGAAATAGGTAAGTCATTATGGTTTAACCTGTAGCTGTTATCACTTTTTTTTTGTAGACAGCAATACCAGAAGTCGAAATACGTAATAGTTATTTAAAAAACGTATCTTAACCACTTATTTAAATAACTTATCTATCTTAACCACTTAAAAATAAAATATATATTTTAACCACTTATAAACATATAATAATATATGCTTTAAAATGTGTAATCTTTGTATTATCATGAAGAGTTATGTGATGGCTATCTAGCTAGCTCAAAACTCAGAAGTTATGGGCATAGCACCCTCCATGGTTTTAAAAGTGGCCACACCTTGAACAAGTCTACAATGGTTCTCTTCAATATAGGACCAAATGTAAATTTGCCATTTGAATGCTATCAGTTAGAAAATGAACTCAATAAGTACACAAGACGTAACTGTGTAGGCAAAAAATCAGATAGGTCAGAGACAAAAACCTAACCTGTCAATAAAGTTAAAGATTTTTCATTAGCTAAGCAGTCCTTGTAACACATAGCACCTTCACATACACTTGTTCACTTGATATACCAACACAAGACTTACTTTATTCAGTGATTTGGCTATTGGACAATGAATTTTCAGGTCAGAGCAATACTGTTGCGTAGGGTTAACTATGACAAATAGGGAATTAACCAAGATAACTCACACCAGCCAGAAAATTAATTAGTATCTCCTCCTCCTATGTAAGACTAAGATTAGGCTAGAAATCAGACACAACTTAAACGGGTAAAATGGAGTGGACAATGAATTTTCCAGTAAATGCTGTTGAGTAGGACTTATAACTGTGACAAATAGAGACTAACTTGAATTGAAATGAAACTCCCATAAGTTTTAGAGTTTTAACTGCACCCGAAACAATTCAAAGAGGTAAACAATTCAATTTCTAAGGTGATACGGGTAATGGTCGCTAAACCGGAGGATTCTGTTTAGTGAAGTTTGGGACGGGGTCGAACGCGGAGCGAACACAAAAAGGGTCAAAGTACAAAATGACATACGTACGTCCATATACACAAATACACAAACATCCCCGATTTTTTCATTTTTACCCCTGTAAGTGTCTCGCTCGCTTCACTTGCTCGCGCAAATACTGTGAGTCACACCAACTCCATGCTATAGCTAAGCAATTCATACATTTGACTATCCTCTGGTCTACATCCATCCCAATCACTTCCATACATCAGTAGCAGGCAGTAATTACAACAGGTATAGAGTTAGTGGTTCTGCCTGCAGGGCAGGTCTCAAACTGGCCTGTGGTAGTTCCATCAACGACCCAGATCTAGTTACCATGGTTATGTAATAACCGATTAACCAACCTTGTCAGGCAAGGAAAGTGGTCGTCACTGCCTTGAAATGTCGGCGTCTTCACGTCTGCCTTCGCCAGGTGACTTGTGGTACTAAAAGTTCGCCCAAAAAGTGCCCTAAACAACCTTCCACCATTGACAGCCATCACCACGGGTCCCAAACTGCCTGACTTCCCCTAAGTCAAAGCGTATACACGTAGTCATATCCGAGAAAAGAGGCGTGCCAGGGCCATACTAGTAGGTAAAGGTCGTTAGCGACTGAGCCAATATGTCGGTGGATGTCTCCTCTCCGCCTCGTCCATTACGTCAGTCTACTAGAGTGACCAGGTCCCTACTGAAGAAAGTATGTTATCAATTGTTCTTTAGGACTAGTGTTTATGTTGAAGTCGATTCAAGTTGGCAATGCTCACTATCATAGCTAATATTTAACAGGCAAAAACCACATCATATTAAAAGGTCCATAAAAAAAAATCAGCTGTAAGCTAGTGAAATTGATAAGTGCTAACAATGGTCCAGCTGGACAGTGGAATACATGTTGATGATCCTTACTATTTCATGTTTAATGGAAGCCTGCTCAGTTTGTTTAAAATTATGTATAATTTGGCGATCGAGACACTATACAGAGGTAACAAATTGACACTATACAGAGGTAACAAATTGGAATTGGGGAAATTTGTTTGTTAGTGAGCGAGTGAAACAAGCGAGACACTTACAGGGGAAACACAATTGAGATTCCGCGGTGTTCATCTTTTTGTTTATTTATATGGAATGTGCGACCCCTTTTTTTCACCCGTGCCACTAATCGTGTAAATTAGTCAAGCGTTTTGATAAAATATAGAAATGGATCTGCCGAACAGTGAGTTGTGAGTCTTGAAAGCAAGCTATTATTGGAGCAAACCTGAACACTTGAACTTTTTGTTTAATTTATGAAAGCATTTTAATTTCAACAAGTATGAAGTTATGCCAAGGGCTCTAGCTCATAGTGCTCTTAAGCCTGGCTAGCTGGCTTGCCATTGGTACTGAAGCATACCACTAGTTTATATATGTTTGGACATACACATGTCATTTTTGTACTTTGACCCTGGCATTTTTTTTGTGTTAGCTCGGTGTTCGACTCCATCCCAAACTTCACTAAACAGAATCCTCTGGTTTATCAATCTTTACCCGTATCATCCCAGGAAATTGAATTGTTCAGTGCTTTGATTTCTTTTGATGATGCAGTTAAATAGTGGTGGTTGTAAGTTAATATGCTATTTTTTCAAGTCATAGTTGTACGCCCTACACAACAGTGTGGTTCTTACTTGAAAATCCATTGTCCAATAGTCTAACCATGAAGGTAAGTCTTGTGTTGGTATGTCCAGTGAACTAGTGTGTGTGAAAGTGTGGTGCATTACAGCTAGCTACTGCTTAGCTAAAGAATAGCACAAAGTAAATGTTTAACTAATAAATAAACATTTTAGATGGTTTTGTTTTTTAAGTAACCTAACTAGGGAGGTCGCCATTTGTGCTCAAGCACACCACTAGTATATGTAGGTGTATGCATGCAGGATTCAGTCTAGTATGAGCGGGAAGCGAAACTTCCTCCCCCACCCCCCACCCCATTCAAAACTATTCTCAACTTCCTCTAATAATTTGGATGCAGTTTTCTGTATGGTTTAACACAAAATACACCATTTAGCACTTATTCATTTCTCAATGCAAAAATAACAACAGAGAGTAAACAGCAAGATTTCTGGAGGGCATGCTTACTCCAGAAATCTTGCTGTTTACTCTGTGTTATTATATCACCACGGAGAGTTTGACCTCAGTTGACCCCTGAAGAGGACTTCGGCAAGAAGTCAAAATGTCGGGTTAAGTTATAATTTAAAATATTGGCTGTTAAAAAGAGAAAAACTTCCTATATGGGAAATACAGTTAAACTCTAGAAGAACCCTAGTTTATATATGGTGTATAGAGTTACTTCAAATCGCTGTACAGTGGCTATGGCAGTGAAAGGGTTAATGGTAGTACCACACACACAGGAAGTGCCCCGCTTAGAACTTCCAACAGTAAGTAAATATGTAAGTGTTTAATAAAAATGGGTGCTTAATAATAAAAAATGCTGAAAGCCTGGAGGAAAGCGGGCACTTACCAACCCCCCCTCCCCCCCCCTCCCCCCCGTGTAAAGAGGATACGCTTAACTCGCGCCTGTGGTATGACTATTGTGACTGTGTTTGTTGATTACTAGGCTGGTAAGGGATCACCATTATTCCTGGCGCAGGATCCAGTTGCAATCAGTTCTAGTCCAAGAACTAAGAGACAGAGAAGTGGACGTTGTGAGGATACTGGACTGTTGCAGACTGCAGTATGTAGGGGCAGTGCACGAGGTTTGCTGGACTCCCCCGAGTCTCCTGTGAAGAAATTACCTCCACTGAGGAGAAGACAAAGTAGCAGAAGAAAAACTAAAACTATTGATAGTGACCAGGATCACTGTTCAGCGATCAGTTTAGACCACACCCATGCAAACACCCACAGAAGTCCTGACCACACTTGCACAAGTCCTGACCACTCCTTCACAAGTCCTGACCACACCCACACAAGTCCTGCTCATGCTCAGACTAGTCCTGATCATATCGACACTCCTCTCAAGCAGTATGTCCAAACAGACGATGCCTTTACTGGAGACCCTTTACCAGTTCACATTCGTGGAAGATGCAATCAAGTTCAGCAATTATTGAGTTTCCTAAAGGTGTGAAAACACCACTCTAGATCTCCAACTCCAGTTGTGTGTGTATGTTTGTGTGTTTAGAAAGACTCTAATGGGCTTGGTCCCCCGTGTGTGTATCTCTATGGTGCAAGCAGTACGGGGAAGTCCCTGACAATTAGTTCAGTTTTGTCTTATCTCAAGGTGAGAGCAAAAATACAATTTTAAGGTTAAGAACGAGTTGTTTCACAGGTTCCCATGGCAACATTCCACAGTCGAGATTGTAGCAGTCGAGAAAACTTCTTCACTGCCATCTTAAACCAATTGACAGGTATTACATGTTGTCATGGTAACATAAACTATGGTCCTACTGCAATCCATCTATCCCACAGTTAGTGTCCTATTCTATCTTAGACACACGAGTGTATTTACTAATAGTTTATTATAAGTGCATTATGTGTTGCCATGGTTACTTGCAGGTGTTGTGCCAGCGAGATCCAACAATTATTTTGGTAATGGGAAGTGTGGGAACATTTCTCTGTTTGCAGATAGATTCTCTCGTATCTTATCAGATATAGATCTCTACACAGCCACACCCACTAACTGTGCTATTGTAAGTAATGTGTGTTAGGTTGTGTTTAGTTTATACTAGATGAGTAACACCCTCGCCTCTGATGGGTGTAATGAATGACAGTCTCACCTCTAATGGGTGTAATTACACTCTCTCCTCTAATGGTTGTAATAACACTCTCTCCTCTAATGGGTGTAATAATACTCTCTTATCTAATGGGTGTAATAATACTCTCTCCTAATGGGTGTAATAATGCTCTCTCCTATAATAGTTGTATTAACACTCTTTCCTCTAATGAGTGTAATAAAAATCTAATGGGTGTACTAACACTCTCTCTTCTAGTGGGTGTAATAACACTCCTATAATGGTTATAATAAATAACACTCCTCTAATGGGTGTAATAACACTCCTCTAGTGTTTTTAATAACACAGTCTCCTCTAATGGGTGTAATAACACTCCTCTAATGTTTTTAATAACACTGTCTCCTCTAATGGGTGTAATAACACTCTTCTAATGGTTATAATTAATAACACTCCTCTAATGGGTTTAATAACACTCTCTACTCTAATGGGTTTAATAACACTCTCCTCTAATGGGTGTAATAACACTCCTCTAGTGTTTTTAATAACAGTCTCCTCTAATGGGTGTAATAACACTCCTCTAATGTTTTTAATAACACTGTCTCCTCTAATGGGTGTAATAACACTCTTCTAATGGTTATAATTAATAACACTCCTCTAATGGGTTTAATAACACTCTCTACTCTAATGGGTTTAATAACACTCTCCTCTAATGGGTGTAATAACACTCCTCTAGTGTTTTTAATAACAGTCTCCTCTAATGGGTGTAATAACACTCCTCTAATGTTTTTAATAACACTGTCTCCTCTAATGGGTGTAATAACACTCTTCTAATGGTTATAATTAATAACACTCCTCTAATGGGTTTAATAACACTCTCTACTCTAATGGGTTTAATAACACTCTCCTCTAATGGGTTTAATAACTCTCCTCTAATGTTTTTAATAACTCTCCTCTAATGGGTTTAATAACTCTCCTCTAATGTTTTTAATAACTCTCCTCTAATGTTTTTAATAACTCCTCTAATGAGTGTAATGACACTCTCTCCTCTAATGGGTGTAATAACACTCTCTTCTAATGGGTGTAATAACACTTTCCTCTAACAGGTGTAATAATTATATCCTTTGATGGGTATTGATGGATACTCTCCTGTTTGTATGTGTGTTTGTGTGTTCGTTTGTATGTGTGTTCGTTTGTATGTGTGTGAGTAAGGTTGTTGAAGATGTAGAGTTGATGTGTTCACAAGACCCACCACTACTACCTGGACTGCTATCTGTAGCACACAGGGTACGTAGGTCAACACACACACACATACACAGACTACTCAATTTGTAATACTTTTCATGATGTTAACTTGACACAACTTAACAGGTAAAGGGTCGTCTCACGGTGATATTGACATCACGACTAAGTCCTGAATTGTTGCTAGGTAGTGGTGTCATGGTTACTGGAACGACTCTGGAGATATACTTCCCTCCTTACACAAAAGGTCAGGACATTGAACAATAGACCACACCTCTGTATGTTTGTATGTGTTAAGTTGCACCCACATTTACTTCATTAAAATAGCATACACCCACTCATTGTATTTTCAGATGAAATGTTTGATATTTTGCTTGCGGAGTGTCCACTTGGAGTTAACCCCGCCTCTTACCACACCTTCCTATTACACATGTGGAAGGTTTTACAAGTCATGAGTAATAACCTGGCAGAGCTCCGTCACTTGGTACGGTGTGGTCTCCATAGTCACTCTGTTCATTAATACACGTGTGTATGTGTGTTTATAGACTCAGTCCTTGTGTTCACGATATATGGAATCGGTAAAGGGTGAGACCAGTAAGTTGCTGTTTACAACCGTTACCTAAATATGTATCCTGACATGTCCTATATCTCTGTAGCTACCACATGACATATCCTGTATCTCAATAGCTACCACATGTATCCTGACATGTCCTATATCTCTGTAGCTACCACATGTAACACCCCCAATCGTCACATTGTGATCGTGTGAGCAAACTTTTTCTTGCTTTCCAGTAGTTTTGCTTTGTGCTGGGAAGTGAACGGAGTGCTTTAAGTGGAGTTTTGCGTACCAGTGAGTGTCTCTGATCTGTTTAGCTTCTTCTCTTATGAAGACAGTGTTTAGATGTACCATTTTCATTGCTCGAGCTGTATTGCCTGATTAGAACAGCCATTAAGTTATTCATTTGGTCTGAGATGATTTTGTAATAGCTAGCTAGAGTATAGTAGCTCTGAGGGTTCGCACCTTTGGTGATTCATATTGTTGTTGTTATTGTTATTATTATTGTGTTTTCTAGATGCTGGTAATGGTCTGAAAATGTGGTATGACCTACAGCCTGCTATAAAGGCTGTATTAGCTGGAAGACCCTTTACCAACTATGATGTTGAAGATGACTCGACTGTGTTCAGTAGTAATGTTTCAGAGGAGTCTAGGAGCTTCCCTGAACTCCCCTACAACTCCAAGTACTTACTACTAGCATCTTTTCTGGCATCCAACAACCCAGCCAACACAGACAAACAGTTCTTTTCCAATGTAAGACTTCAACATTATAGCCATGGCTACACCCAGACCACACGGTTACACTTAGACCATTGTAGCCATTGTTATACCTAGATCATTATAGCCACGGTTAAAACTAGACTACTGTAGCCATGGTTACTATTGTTCTACACATGCTGATTGTGGTGTGGATGTCATGTAGCTTAAGAAGAGAAGATATCGCAAGTCCAAGAAAACTGGAGTTCAACAGGTATCTATGTTTTATTAATAGAACAATGCTTGTTAGAAAGTGACTGTCAGCTATCCTCAGGCTGTGGCCACTGCCCATTAGCCTATTTTTATTAAGAATCTTGGGTGTTTGTAGCGTTCTCATCTGGTAAAGGGTCCTGGATTATTTGTGTTGGATCGGATGCTAGCCATATTTTACTGCATTTCTGATAGTGCAGTACTTTCTGAGGCACAACTCTCCAGTCAGGTAACTAGGGGTGTGGTTTTACAGAAAATTAGCTTAAAATGTTGCTAGGATACAAACTTTGTAAACAAGTTATTGGTAAAGGTAATTCTATTAAGTGTTACCAGATGTAGCGAACAGTTCTTTGTAGCTTGCTCGTCTCGTCTTCCATTAGAATTCCTCTCAGCACATAATGATTAGTAATTCTAATTGGAAACAAATGATCCACTTCATTACATTAGCAAAATAGCAGAGAACTAACAGCCTGTGGTGGTGAGGTTCAGTTCCTGTACATCCATTCCAATGTCACTAGCTCTTTGAGTGGGTTCCGGCAGAGGAGACTGGTAGATGAGCATCAGTACCTTTCAATCAACAGGGAGTGCCGGCAAAGGAGATAAGGAGACAAGCACCAGTACCTTTTCACAAATAGAGTTCTGTCAGAGGATACTGCACACCTACTGAAAGAACTCCCCTCTGAACCTTCTCTTGTTACAGCACTGGTGCGCTTCTCTTGGTGACAGCACTGGTGTGATTCTCTTGGTGACAGCACTGGTGCGCTTCTCTTGGTGACAGCACTGGTGCGCTTCTCTTGGTGACAGCACTGGTGCGCTTCTCTTGGTGACAGCACTGGTGCGCTTCTCTTGGTGACAGCACTGGTGCGCTTCTCTTGGTGACAGCACTGGTGCGCTTGTCTTGGTGACAGCACTGGTGTGCTTCTCTTGGTGTCAGCCAGTATCGCTGCCACCAGAATGCTCGAAGCTGAATCACTCGCCGCAGCCAGCGCTCAGTCGACGGATCGTTATGCTAGGGTTTAGTATAATTGAACATCCAACACCATGAGGCAGAACCAAGGGTTTAAATAATACAGCCTGGCTCCACCCCCTGATGACGCAAAAATGTACCACGTGGCATGAAACACAAATAACGCATGACTAATTAACTAATGCAACAACAACATCATATGACTTGACCATAAAAGGAACATTTACAGCACAACAGGGTAATAAGCATAACATACGAACTTCTGCATCACGCACAAACATACATACACACATAACTGTTCGTTGTTCTCTCTTTCTTCTCTCTTCTGCTTCTCATGTGGGCTGGCCCACGCACTGGTGCGCTTCTCTTGGTGACAGCACTGGTGCGCTTCTCTTGGTGACAGGTGCTTCTCTTGGTGACAGCACTGGTGCGCTTCTCTTGGTGACAGGTGCTTCTCTTGGTGAGAGCACTGGTGTGCTTGTCTTGGTGACAGGTGCTTCTCTTGGTGACAGCACTGGTGTGCTTCTCTTGGTGACAGGTGCTTCTCTTGGTGACAGCACTGGTGTGCTTCTCTTGGTGACAGCACTGGTGTGCTTCTCTTGGTGACAGCACTGGTGCGCTTGTCTTGGTGACAGCACTGGTGCGCTTCTCTTGGTGACAGCACTGGTGTGCTTCTCTTGGTGACAGGTGCTTCTCTTGGTGACAGCACTGGTGTGCTTCTCTTGGTGACAGCACTGGTGCGCTTCTCTTGGTGACAGCACTGGTGCGCTTGTCTTGGTGACAGCACTGGTGCGCTTGTCTTGGTGACAGCACTGGTGCGCTTGTCTTGGTGACAGCACTGGTGCGCTTGTCTTGGTGACAGCACTGGTGTGCTTCTCTTGGTGCTGGTGTGCTTCTCTTGGTGCTGGTGCGCTTCTCTTGATGACAGCACTGGTGCGCTTCTCTTGGTGACAGCACTGGTGTGCTTCTCTTGGTGCTGGTGCGCTTCTCTTGATGACAGCACTGGTGCGCTTCTCTTGGTGACAGCACTGGTACGCTTGTCTTGGTGGCAGCACTGGTGCGCTTCTCTTGGTGACAGCACTGGTGCGCTTCTCTTGGTGACAGCACTGGTGCGCTTCTCTTGGTGACAGCACTGGTGCGCTCTCTTGGTGGCAGCACTGGTGCGCTTCTCTTGGTGACAGCACTGGTGTGCTTCTCTTGGTGGCAGTACTGGTGCACTTCTCTCGATGGAAATACTTGTGTTCTCTGTCCTAATCAGTTCTTGTGAGAGAGATGTGCTCCAATATTATGTGTTTTGTTTTGGTAGCGTCTGTAAGTGCATATTTCTCTTCCCACTCCCTTCTTCCCCACAATGTATTGTGTCTATGGCAGTTCTCTGGTATGTATTACTTGTGTGTGTGTGTGTGCATTTGCATAGATCTCTACCTTGGTTACGGTGCAGTATTTGTCACATGTGAATAAAGACGAGGTTCTAGACTGTCCAAGGAGATACAGATGTAGACTGTCCTTAGATGAAGCCTTGCATATAGCCAGGTAAGAGACTGTGTGAGGACTTATGGAGAAGATAGAGACAAGGTGTGTGTGTATGTGTGTTTAGTACTATAGGGTTTGACCTTCTACATCACCTTCACCAACCAGACCAGTAGTAAAACTGGTTAGACCAGTTTGAACCAACCAGACCAGTGGAACTGGTTAGAACCGCTTGTTACACACACTCACACTGTTGATTTTTCATCATACACATATGTATGTAAGTTTAATATTTGTCAGACATGGTTTGTTAGTGGGTTCAAAGTGCAGACCTTAGTTTACATGGAGACTGAGAGTTGTGCTAAAGCTTCTGTTACTGCTAGAGTTTCTGTTCGTGATCTCTCTAAGCTGCTTGTGTGTGTGTGTGTGCATGTGTGATATTACATCTTAGAAACCCCCATTTCATTCAGAGTGTATTGAGATATTTGGGAACTGGCCAGACTGGCTTTGTGTTGCCAATTATTAGACCTCCATTAGGAGTGAGTGGGCGTTGACATTCCAAACATGCATGGCCCCACAACAAACTGAGGAGACAGGACGGAAGGAAAGCCGCTACACGACACTTGACTGGCCCGCCCACCTGGCCACCGCTATATAAACCAGCATTGCTAACACTCGCTCATAACTTGCTCCTCCATTCCTACTACTCCACGTAGCCTGGTGACAATGCTGGCATTAGCTCAACTCAGCAACATTCCTGCAGTGCTGAAGCGTAGGAACAGTCGAGTAGGGAAGCCTTCTTCTCCTTCACACCAGACTCCATCTTCTCTGTCATTTGCTAGTAACATAAGAAGATTCTCCAGCACAGAAACTCTGAGTAGCCAGCAACCAACTGCGCCATCTTCTGTGGCCTTAGTCAGCAGAAGAAGTAGCTTCTCACGAAAGATAAAAAAAACTTCTTCTGCTAGCAGTTCGTCTGATGTGAACTCAGAGTGCATGCAACTGGACTTGCTGTTCGCTCAGATCAAGAGGAAGCTGGTGAGAGAGAGAGAGAGAGTGATGTGTTCCACTGCTTGTGGTACAGATGTGTAGTTATGACAATAGCTGTGTTTGCTTATAGGCAGAGTTTCGTGAAGAAGACATTGAAATGGTGGATAGAATAGACGACCTTGTCACTACTGTGGGTTACTTATGTGACGACTATCGTATAGAGTCAGAAACCACACCCCTCTCTGCCTCCCTAGTCCAGCTGGTACATGAATATCCGACAGACTCTGTGCTAGAACAAGAAGCATTGACTCTTGAATCACCAAGGGGTGTGGCTTACAGGAAAAGAAGCGAGAGTAGTTCGGAGGATGAAGATGATTTCCGCCAGTTCTGCCACTCCCATGGACACTCCTTGGACATGACGAGTACTAGAACCATGCCCACGTACCGATGGTCCGCCTCCTCGGAACGCCCCAGACCTACAGTTACTATTGACAACAGCAACAAGAGATGGTCTGCTACTGGTACCATGGATAACTCCGTGTGTCCTACCAGTAGGCAGCCTGTGTGTCCCACACAAACACCTCATCAATGGACAGCTTTCAACATGGACCCTCACTTCTCCAGACCTCTCTCCTACCAAGACATTGCATACGATGAGGAAGATGACAAGAACACGCCTTCTCCGTTCCTGGATATTGACAATATAGCTAGCTGGGAAGACCTCAGCTGTCCTTGAACTATCTCTCTCTTTCATGTAACATAGCAACATCTCAACTCCCTCCCTCTCTCCTCACCTTCTTATCAGTCTCAGGCAATCTTTTCAGTTGTGCCAAGTTTCTTCTGTTCAGAATGTCAAAGAGTTAACAGACTTCCAACGTTCAGTCTCTTGGCAACAGACCTCATACATTCAGTCTCTTTACTCACCCCAGTCGGCCATTTTAATCCTGTATCTCTCCTACAGCTAAACACCCTAAAGCCTTCCACTCACTTGCTATTGATGCCTGAAGGAATGTCTAGTCCATTAGTGAACATTTACATAAGAGTCTGTTATTTGTTTGATGATGGACTACAACTAATTGCAACTCACAACTCTGACACACGCACACACAAACACACAGCTAGCTGATCTCAGAGACAATTAGTGAAGATAAATATACAAGCAGTCATTTCATCAGCTCCCTGTACTAGATCTTCAGATTGCTGTGTTCACCTGGTTCACGACCTGCAGCTCATCGTGGACCTGTCACAGCTCCCTGTACTAGATCTTCAGATTGCTGTGTTCACCTGGTTCACGACCTGCAGCTCATCGTGGACCTGTCACAGCTCCCTGTACTAGATCTTCAGATTGCTATGTTCACCTGGTTCACGACCTGCAGCTCATCGTGGACCTGTCACAGCTCCCTGTACTAGATCTTCAGATTGCTATGTTCACCTGGTTCACGACCTGCAGCTCATCGTGGACCTGTCACAGCAGATGGCCATTGCCTTACAGGACTGTCATGGATGGTGAAGTACATTAGAAGGAAGAGTTGATGTGCTGCCATAAGAGGAGATCTGTAATTGGAGATGAGTAGCACACTCCATAAGGAAGTGGAGCAGATCTGACCCATGCATGCCTGCCATCTTCTTGGTGGTCCTAATGGACACTACAAATACCACAGGCACTCAGTCCTAATTGAATTACTGCACCAGTGAAGAGCTGCTAATCAGATAGACCTGTGTTCTCCATCATCTGATAGCAGCTGCTAATCAGATAGACCTTTGTTCTCCATCATCTGATAGCAGCTCCTCACAGATAACTGGGAACTGATCATACAGCTAGAAGTGTTCTAAGATGTCTTATCAAAACACTTCATCTAGTCCTGGAATGTCTTCCCTCTCTCTTCTCCACTAGAAACTAGTCCATGTTTGACTCCCCCACTTTATGAAGCTATTACTACTCCTGAAACCCAATGAGGAACACAGTATCACAGTTAATTAGCAGATGGGTATATGTGGGCAGACAAGACATTAGATACGACATCTCATGACACTAAAATATGTAGAGAGATACACAGAAGACCGCAGAAGTAGGGAAAAAGGAAAAAAAAAAGAATTTAGAGGTGATTAGGAAAGACAAATTACACATGATCAATGAAACAAGCAAGAAATGAAGGGTTGATGAGAAGAAGAATTGAAGGAAGAGTTGATGAGTGGAAGAAATGAAGGAAGGATTGATGAGAGGATGAATTGAAGGAAGGGTGATGAGAGGATGAATTGAAGGAAGGGTTGATGAGAGGAAGAAATGATGAGAGGTGAGAGATTGTCACATGATTGGGATAGGTACAAGAGGAAGTGATTGATGATTTACGAGTCTACCATGGCATTCCACTGGGAGGAGGTGTCAGGGAAGAGATGTGTGTGTAGCCAGCAGATGTAAGGTATCTAATGCTGAAGACAACTGATGCATGACCTCCACCAACACAGTCATGTGATGTGGCACATGCTCACAAAGACACTGGATGCTTATAGGACATGTATACTGGAGACTCTACACACACACACACACACACTGTAAATAGACGTGTACTAAAATACAATTGCTTGTTGGTGGTGATAGTGCAGCAGTGCTAGGTAGCACGGGCTACTGAACTAGTACTTTATTCAGTTGTGATGTGTGCCTAAATAGAATAGTTCAACTGAACGCTGTCTGTAATGTCAGACACTATCACTAGATGTAGCTAATGAAGAGGACCACATGTTGTGTAGATTGAAAGTTCATCGGCCATGTTGCTGGTCCTACACTACTTGCATATTAGTCAACAGAAGGTCTCTATCTTAAACTTCAAACATCACACGGCAACTAGCTTCTGCTGTGTATGTGTTAATGATAACATTTGCAATTGGCTATTTCTAGATACACTAGTGCCCACCCGGTAAAGGGTTTCCAAACACTTGTGTACGAGTTTACAGTATACGTAGGATAGTTAAGTTCAAAGGTCAAACAGAGGTATATGGACTCACTGTGAGAAGAAATACTTCCAATGAAGCTCTCATCTCTCTCAGTACAGGAACACTGGGGTCCTGTACCAGTCTGCACACACACACACACACACACACACACACCAGTCCAGACTGATTGACTGACTGACTGACTGACCTGGTGATAGAAGTGACTACACTCTGTATGAGTGCTCCTAATCTCTGACAGACACTAGACCATCTCTCTCTAGTCCTGACATCACTACTGGACACACCCACTGCTAACTTAGACCTTCACACATACACACATACATAATCAACTGGACACACCCATTGCTAATTGCACACACAAACATACTCACATTAGTCTCAATCCCCTCTTATCTGGATGCCTCAATATCAGGCAAAAGTTAGCAAATCAATATATCAATACTTACCTAGCGACTCTGCTAATTTGACGACCATTACCAATCACAGAAGTGCAAGCAAATTATTTCTAGTTCCAGAGAGTTGTAGGGAAGTTGAGAGTCGCAAGTGAAAGAGGACTGACTGTGCTTAAGTTAAGCTTGGGAAAATCTTAAAGCTTTGTGAAGGGCCAGTCTTTCCCTGAGTAGCGGGTGTTTCTGAGATACAGGCACCCTCAGGTCTCAAGGTGCACGCCCACCCACCAAGGTAAGAGAGGAGATGCAGGGTTTCATACAGGATTTTTTTTCTGGGGGGAGGGGGGGCACACACACACACACACACGCTTGTTTGACCACACCCACTTTTGCCGAAACCACACCCATTTGATTAGAAATTGTCTCGGGTCTAGAATTAGTGACATCAATCTTGGAAGACTAATGCGTATTGCAATTGAAGGACCTCAATTAACTGAAGTGAACATTTTCACCAAATATTAGATTATATATAAACAACAAAATCACAGAATAACATTAAGTAGTAATTTATTTCAAGAAATTCTGGGGGGGAGGGGGAATCCCAGGGCGCCTCTACCTCTGTATGAAACCCTGAGATGGAGAGGACATGAGGGACACACAACACACACACCAACTTACAAGTAATGCTGGGTGGTGATCAGAATGAGATTCAGTACCCATGGTAACTGTTGTGATGAGTCAGGAATGTCACCAATGAGCTGGGCTGCTTCTGATAGAGGGAGTGGCATGTGGGTGGAGTTGGCAGAGGTCACCAGGTGGCTCTGATGGGCGTGGTCAAGGTGAGTGTCTTGAGTGGAAGATGATGTCATGGTTGATTGTGGAACACAAAGGGAGGAATGAGCAGTAGGGTTTGCAACAGTAGTAAGGGGTGTGGCCATAGCAAGGGGAGTGGCAGTCCGTCTCGCACGGGCAGCTCTAGAGTGGAGTTCCATGACGCAATGCTGCACAATACCATGGTAACTGGGGGAGTGTCAAACAAACATGATGTTGATAGTTGTTTGTGGAGTGGGAGACAGCAATAGTTGCCATGGAGACCACCCACTCACCTGGACTGTTGAGGGAATGCCTTCAACAGATGAACCGAATGACTCACAAACTCCTCAATGTCTGAATACTGATAAATTGTCTCTATGGCAACATAAAGACTATCACCATAGTAACCAGTGATCATGACTACTTACTATCTCTCTGTTTGACACGAGCAATCAAAGATTGGAGATTAGTCTGTCGATAGCTAGCATGGAGGACCAGTCCAAACACTGCTATCCAATGTCTACACACACACACACACACATCACCCCAACCCACTCACCCACACCAGCCCCACCCCTTACTTGTCCAGTATGTGCAGTAGGTCCACCAGAGCCCATGGTGGCTTCACTACCACCACACTCGTCCATAGACTGTCGAATGCCTTCTCCATCTCCACTTGAACGACGTGATCCAGAGCGTCTCTAAGGATTCCCTCACACTCCAGTATCAACACCTCTACCTACCAACACAACAACCGTGCCACACCAACAATCACAGCCACCAGGGTTTCATACAGGATTTTTGTCTGGGTAGGGGGTAGGGCACACGTAGCAAGAATTTGTTTGATCACACCCACTTTTGCTGAAATCACACCCATTTGATTAAAAATCATCTCAGGTCTAGAATTAGTGACATCAATCTTGGAAGACTAATGCGTATTGCAATTGAAGGACCTCAATTAACTGAAGTGAACTTTTTCACCAAATATTAGATTATATACAAACAACAAACTCACAGAATAACATTAAGTAGTAAATGTTAATTTATTTCATGAAATTCTGGGGGGGGGGGGGGATCCCAGGGTGCCCCTACCTCTGTATGAAACCCTGGCCACACCCTATAATCATAACCTGTCTATAATCACAACCACACCCTACAATCACAACCACACCCTACATAATTTAGAGATTCCCGCCACATCATAATCTACAATATTTCCAATGCACATGTAAACATAACTTACTCTGGAGTCATCTGGAGGCGGCTGTGCCACGCCCACAACTGCATATATACACACATCTTAACATACTCATTCACATCACGTATCACAGACTCTATCCTGTACAATAGTCATAGCCACACCCCTTAGCACCACTGCCTTAGATCACCACCCAATAGAACACTGGAAGTAGTTGTATATACAAACTTCATCCCTCCTGCCATAGCAACCAGGCAGCTGTTTGGATCATGACAGAGGTCAACCGACAAGATAGCTTACTTTTGAGCATAGTTTGAGTGTTGAACATGAGGGAGGGAGGGAGGGGGAGAGAGGGGATTGGATTACAATGTGTTATGCAGTATTTAAGTGACAATTTAAATGGCTCAGAGTAAAAGCGTGGGTAAGTCTGAGAGAAGAGATGCTGTAATCAGTCAATTCAAACCACAACCTACCATCACAGACTTGCCTGGATCAGTTGAGAGGACGTCTTCACGCACGGACTGACACAGAGCTCTGAGCTCCACCAGTAATGTCTGCAAGAGAAGATATCACCAGGAATGAAGTCCTCCAGAGACTGGAGGAGGTTTTTCTCACTGTGTTCATAGAACTCTGAACTGATAGCTTCACACCTAGCTCATTATCACTAATAAACTTCAATATCAGTATGTCCAACACCGAACGTCACAATTATTATGTATACTTATATGAGTATTTATGATGGTAAGGACAATCCAAACTTCAATACTTCTGAGGCTTTGTGGCCTTGTAAATGAATCCTGTGGTCAGTTTTAGTATTAGCCACTTTTTACCATAGTGCATGACCACCCTTTACCATACCTCATAAACTATTGATTGATATATTATCGTCCCCTTACCAACTAAAGACCCTTTACCTTCCTAGATAAGGCAGTGACATTGTTGACGAGTGCCTTACTGCACAGCTGAGTGTCGTTACTGAACAGCACCACCAACCCACCATGACCTTTCACCTTTGCTGCGTACAGTAGACAGCAATGTAAAATTCTGTCATCGTTTGAACTAATGGCGATGTTCTCCACCTCCGTCTGGACCTGCCGTTACCATAGCAACATAACCTGCAGCACTGGATACACAAAAAGTCACACCTACCTCTTCCATGGTCTGACCTCTGACCCTAGGATGCCGGGAGGAGAAGCAGTCGTGTAGATACCGGATGGCTTGTCTAGCAGCAACACCCACACGCGACTGACCACTCGTCTTGAGAGAGTCTAACTCCTGCATGACAACCCACGGCACCACCAGCACTGGGCGGCCAACGCCCACTATTGCACAATCCTTGAGTGCCACCAGAAACTGAAGATGGGCCAGCAAAACGTTCGTGTCCAGTACCAGATAGAGCTTCTCCTACTAGGCAACACAAACACATCACACCTCCTCCCTCCCCTAGTGATGCTCACCATGTTGAATGCCGCCTGACTGCTGCATCCATGTAGGACAGAGGGCATTGCAAGGTACTGGACAGCTCCCCTCGTCAGAGCTATCTCTGACAGGAAGTTTCTTTCATCTTCCTCTGTGATGTCCACATCCATGCTCACTTCCTCTTCTTCCCCCCATCTTTCTATCACTATCATAGCTTCTTCATCCACTCCAGCCTGGACACCCTACACACACACACACACGTGCATACACACACACACACGCATATACACGCATATACACACACACACACACACATGCATACTACACAGTTCTAAGGCAACACAACAAAATTACTTTATCTGGTAAGTCTAGGTCTGTCATGACACTGTCCTCTTCTATTCTCTTTCTAGGCGGCATCACAAGATTAATAAGATTCTCTCAGCTGTTAGCTGTTCCAACGACCATTACCTCATTCTCCATGTCGTGAATCAACCTAGTCTGGCGTAGGCGACCCTTTACCTCTTCTATATTGGGGAATGACCCTTTCCTCCCCCATTCCCCAATATAGAAGAGGTAAAGGGTCGGCTACGCCAGACTAGAATCAACCCTACCTTACGGGGAATGACGACCGATTCCTTTATAGTACGCAACTTATTTTGATACTTCCCGTGCTTTTGTGTTCATCCTAGTGTGTGTGTGTTCCCAATGGCTCTTCGCCTACAATCAGTGTTCTCATTGATTCGAGCAGCTCGCAAGTACTCGCTCTATATTCTGCTCATCCTTATGATCGTGTACCTTCTCAACCAGCTCGACAGATTCGTGCTGGGCATAGCAGGACGGAGTTTAGCTAGAGACTTGCAGTTCGGGAGTAGAAGTTGCTTTGTGAATGACAGCTCCATCTGTGGGCCTCAGTGTGACAAGTTCAATGAAGAAGAGTGAGTTGGCTTGACTGGGCTAGCCTGATGAGTGTCCTGGTGGTGAGAGTGTATTTCTTACATCATGATGGTGTCATTTGAATAGGTGTGACTCAGAGGAGGGTTGTCTGTGGGGCTATTCAGCTACTGGTGTGGAGTATGAAGTGTTGGCAGGACCCGCCTTCACTCTGGTCTTCACTGTGGCAGCTCTGCTTCTAGGCCTCATGGCCGCCTCTCCGTACGTCAACAGAAGACTTGCCATCACCGCGTGTCTGGCTCTGTGGAGCTTCATGACGCTCATGGCATCCTTTACCAACCAATACTGGCAACTACTTCTCACTAGGATTGGTCTGGGGATATTGTAAGTAGAATGGGATGGTGAAACTGAAGTATGGGAATGGGAATGGGAATGGGAGTAGTGGTGGAAACTGGGATTTTTCTCCCTCCAAATTTTTTATAAACATATGCAGGTTTTATGTTTTCCTATCTGAAGATCAAGTTCTCCCTCGTATGTATACATATTGTACGTTATAGTTTGGATGTGCATTGTGTGTTTCCCCCCAAGCAAAGAATCCTCTGAATCCAAGAATAGTGGGACTGAAATGTGTAACTGAAACTAAACTATAGCAGAAGTCGTGGGACTAAAACTGATCTCTATGCAAAGTGAAATAGGTTGAAAAGAAATGTTTTCAAAGCTATGACCCACCCAGATATGGTAACAAAAAAATAAATGGGGAAAACAGGAATGTCTGATCTATAAGAGAAAAATACAAGTAAAATGAACACAAGGGAAAGCAGGGCTGGAGCTGTACTGTTGTGGAACTGGTACTGAACTTTAAGAATGGGAATAGAAGTAGTTGCAGATCATAATGAAGTTAATTTATCTGTTGTGCACACATACACACAAACTGTGGTGATGAGCAGTGAAGCAATCTGTACTCCTTTTGCAAGTAGCATCATCTCTGACCTCTTCCAGGATGTGAGTTCTCTCTCTCTCTCTCTCGGCCTTCCTGACGCTGACGTGTGTGTGTGTGTGTGTCTATAGCAATACAGAGCAACTGCCTTGGGCTTCTATAACTGGGGTATTTATATCGGGTACAGTATGGCTTTTGCCTTTGACTTTATCTTGAAGGCTGTGAGATGGAGATGGACGTTCAGAATAGCAGCCATTCCCGGCTTCTTTATGGCAGTGGTCATGTTCATCACTATCAGAGAACCTTCTAGAACTCAGGTAAGGGGTGGTCAGGCGAGGGGACATGGAGATTTAATTGTTTAGTTTTGGTGGGTGTGGCATAGTGGGTGTGGCATAGTGGGTGTTGATTTATTAGTTGTTGTTTTGTTGTAGTTATCTCGTAATCCTCGAAGAGATGTGGTTCAAGGGACGTCTTTCTGGCGTGAAGTTCTTAAGGTTGTGCTTAGTCCGACTCTTCTATTGCTCAGTCTGGCTGGTGGTGTGAGACAAGGGGCGGGGCTGGTATGGTCATACAATGTGAAGACATTCTTTGGCTGTTCAGTGAACATTGGTACCTACATGTCGTGGGTGCCTCTCGTGGGCGGTACTCTGGGGGCGGTGCTCGGCGGCTTCTTATCGGACAGACTCATGAAGAGGCGTGGTCAAGTGGCTCGCTTCTGGGTACTCATCATTAGTCAGCTAGTGGCAGCCCCCTTTCTGGTAGGGGCTGTGTTTCTGCCTCCCAACCCGTGGGCGTTCCTGTCCTTGTTGCCGGCCTACATCGTGGGGGAGGTGTGGATTGGAGTGTGTCTGGCCATTATCATAGAGATGGTCCCACGCAGAGTGGTTGCCATGGCGGTGGCATTCTTCTTGTTTGTCATCAACAATATAGGCGGAGTCTTCCCTCTCCTGATACCAGCTCTGCACGGAATGATGGAACTACGCTACGTCATGTGCTTACTTTTCCCTGGAGCTTATGTGGTGGCAGCCATTTTGTTTGGAGTGACCCTAGTGGTGAAGCTTTGCACGGGCCGCTGCTTGGGATCTCGGCATGTTTTAGATCAGCGTCATATGGAGGAAGAAAGAGAACAGTTGCTGAATTCCACTAAATCTACCGTTGCTATGACGATGCAAGTGGATGAAGATGGGTATGTGTTTTGTGACCATGACTCAGAAGAGAGCACACATGAATCTATTGCCATCAACAAACGCATCAACTTCCTCTCCGAGCCCACGTAGTTACCACTCCGTCACTGGTGTCCGGGCATATAGTAGCACGGGCCAACACATTATTCCTATGTTCATTCATGAGTGCCATTTTTTTATTTGTCAAATTTCAGAATATCATAAAAATAAAAAAAATATTTATAAATAAGAATGACTGATTGTGGTTGCAATTGTAGCGGATAGCAACAGGTGAGTGGGTAAAGTGTCGTCACACATTGCTCTACTGGGTAGCTATCACAGTGGCTGCTTCTGTGGTGGTCGCCGAGTAATTCAAGACCACGCCTCCTTGACCAGCCTCCAAGACTATGGTATCGCCCTGCTTCAGTAAGAGATCCTTAGTGTTGTTGCGTCCGTCGACAGAGTTGCATTGGATAGTGCAGCTTCCCTTCACCACAGTAACCTGTCTGCAACTACACACGCACACAGCGCGCTGAGTGCGGCTATCTTCAATATTGCTAGGCCTTACTTGAGGCATAGCGACTCTCCCACTGCTAGTGTCACAGCTTCTGAACTCTCCATCGTAAGTAGTAAAGGCAGAAATGGGTGTGGCAGGACGACGTGCGTTGTTGGGCTCTAATTAGAATGCCAGCTCACGCCAGTTAGTTGTAGTTAATGGCGGATGATTTGCACGAGTGGTTTACTGGTAGGAACCGGAAGGAGGCCTTGAAAGCTAGAGGTGAGTAACACCACCAGGTCACTAAGCATACTAATTGGCTGACTCACTTTGATGCAGTTGGAGATTGGAGGCGTGGTAGGTGGACTCCATCTGAGGTGAAGACTCTCAGAAGAAATGTTCACAAATATTTAAAAGTAATGAAGTGGGTGTGGTTAAGTAAGTCAGAGGTAGGAGTGATAGATGGATGGTGCTGTGTGAAGGTGAAAACATTATTTAGTGGGGGCGGGTGGGTGGAGAGAAAGAAGGTGTGAGTGAATGACTTGTTCCATCAATTAGTCTGATAAGGGTGTGTGGCATCTAGTGAGGGGGTGTGGCATCTAGATGACTTGGTTAGTATGCATCTGTTTTCAGCCTCTGGTTCCTCCAGGGTTTCCCTGGCGACGGGAGACACTGTGTGTACTTAGCCACACCCCTACTTTGATGCACATGCCTACATGAAGGTGTGTATACTCCACACTGATCAGTGTTGGGTCACATAATCTTACTATTCATAGAATTCAACTTGAGCTCAGATCCTGGGGGTGGGGTGGGTGAGATCCCAACGATATAGAGTGAGTTATGACCTGCAACTGGTGCACTCTGTACTTCAGTTACTAGTCGTGGAGGATGGCATTGTTATCTGTTGTTAGTTGATCTTGTCCAGTCAGTTTATGGAGTGTAGCTTCCTCTCCTGTTTAGTTTGAGTAGACGTCAGACTCACAGCGTGACTATCGCCAGTTGATGGAGTCAGTCGTGAGAGAAGATTCACTAGTAATGGGAATATGTGTGTTCAGGCCACTGAACACTGTGTAACATTCATATCAACTCACTTTATTTTGTGTATTCTAATCTTATCATTTTGTCCTCCCACACTTCCCACCTCTACTTCAGCTTCCTGTGTGCTGGCAGCTGATTGGTCAGTTGTTAGCCATGCTTTCCAGCTGTTTCCATGATAGCTATTTTATTATCACTTTTAGTTGTATCTCATACTTGTGGTCACTTGACTCTTGTATTTTGTGGTCATTTGCTCTAGTGCTTGCGGTCTACTATTCTATATCAAACTTGTCTAACCATTATATCTAGTTCTGTGTGTGGAGACAGTGTAACTGGACATGGATTTACAACCCATAAGAGTTATACATTCTAGTTTCTAATACATACACTCAGGACTCTCTAATTCAGGATTCACATGGGATACTTCCAGTGTCAGAACCCGCATCAACAATGTGTGTGTGTGCGTGTGCAGAGTAAAGGAGTGGGCAGTGTCAAGGAAGTTGTGTTTAACACCGAGCGAGGACAGAGAGAAGGATTCTTTAGGCATGCTGGTAGGTGTGTGTGTGTGTGTGTGCGATAAATGGCTAGTGATATTCTATGCATAGTGAATGTATGAATGTTTGTGTGTGTATGTGTGTAGCCAGAGGTATTCAGCGTCCTTTATTCAGTGTGTATCGTAAAGTGTGTCGGGTGTATGATGTTCGTAATACGATAGGTCACTGGACAGCTAGACTCACTGGCAGACTCATCAGGTGAGACCAAGTGGGAGGGGGGTTGCTAGGCAATTATGTGATTTGTTGCTTAGGAATCATCATCGCCATGGAAACAACTGGGCTCTCATTGGTCGTAAGATTGGAGTTAGTGCTCGAGCAGCTCGCGACAAGTACCGCAGCATAGCATCTAGACAACGTACAGGTAGGGGTGTGGTCACACTGCACATGTGTCAGTCTTTGTTTGTGTGTGCGTGTGTTAGGAAAGTGGTTGCCAGATGAAATGGAAAGATTGAAGTTTGCTGTGAAGAGAGTTTGTAAAAAGAAACTGTCACTAGGTTCTAATTCCATGTCAATAGAACCAGAATCTGCATTAGTGGGACCTGGTTCCATGCTAGAGGAAACTGATGTGCCTGCTGAGGTGTTAGAAAGTGGGCATGTCAATTCAAAGGAGCTGTCTGCGGGTGGAGTCAAGGATAGTGTGTGGGAGGCGGTTGCTAGGCTGGTGGTTACTAGGAATAGCATGCAATGCAGACAGAAGTGGTTATTCCACTTGGACTGGCAACAGAGAGGAGGCGTGGCCATGTGGAGTTCTCAGGACGACAAGACCTTGCTGGAGGCATTACTGACTCTAGCTGGTCGTGGAGCGGAGGATGAAGATGACGTAGACTGGGCGGAGTTAGCTCAAGACTGGGAGAGTGCAAGATGGTCACCGTATTACTTGAGGACTAAATGGACGAGTATGAGAAGGCAAGTGCCACGATACAACTTCAACACATTCCAAGGTAAGTATCCATTCTCATTATTCCATTCCTAATCCATTACCTTCTCTAATGCAGATAATCTGATGCATTTAGAAGAGGAATGGTTGCCATTGTTACGGGAGACTCCTCCCCCTCCTGAGTGAGAGAAGTAGTTATGGTACTAGAGATGCTAATTTCTCAGCAGTTGAGGCACTGTCTGACACACCCTCAAGCCACACCCACAGGTGACAGTCATTTATACATGGCATAGGACTGGGTCAGACAAATAACAGTACACGTGTATGTATGTGTGTGCCATGAACTAGTATATGATAATGAACAGTATATGATACTAATGAGGTCAAAGGTCAATGAGGTCTGGTACAGGTGTAGAAGAGATGGTCTCAAGGGGTGTGGCTAACAGAGAGTCCACTTGTTCTGCTATTCCAGACTTGAATTCGTCCATCTTGACTTCCATCTCCTGTGCCTCTACTATCAGCAGCTGGATGTGGCTACTCAGCTCCTTCAATCCCTCACAACAGGACTGACACACAAACATACATACAACATTGGGTTATACTGTAAGAATGGCACTGAGCTGGCCTGGCAGTCGCTCCGCTGAGCTGGTCTACAGTGCTTGCCACCATAACTTTCCAATTTGATCTTTGTACACCGCGAAAATTATTGTAGCAATTCTGCTTTACAGATTTTCAAACTTGGCAGAATGATTGTTTGAGATGTCCATCACAACATACTGGATTTTGTTACCATAGCAACCAAATTGCTTAAATAAATGGCGGATTTATGTGAAGAGGTAAATAAAAACATTAAAAAATCTATTAAAATTCACTGGATTCATTTTTGACCATTTCAGCAGATATTGTATCATATATAACTATACTACATTTCTGTAAGACAGATTCTCAAAATTATGTTATACAAAATTGTAATAATTTATTCTTCCGAAAAGTCAAAATTCTATTAAAAATTATGATGTCAAAGAATTTTTTTTAAAAAATCACTAAAATAGGTTAAGGTTACGGTATACAATTTGCTCATTAATTATTCATGAGTTACTGTTTTTGTTTGTATCATCCACTACACTTATTTTTATGAACTATGCTCCAAACATGAAATTATAATGTGTTCAAGTTTCTTTATTAGCTAGCTCTTGCTTTTCAATGAGCAGCCAGCAAGGCTTGACCGAGGACCCCCTGAGGCAAATTTTCGGCAGATTTTCGGCGTCAAATCTTGGCTTCATCATCACTCCTAGCTTTAGTGTGACAGCTCCCCTGGCTACTTTAGGACTTACTCGAGGGCCAGTCACAGCGATTTTGGCTCAATGGGCCATGGATCTCCAGATATTCACGATTTTGTGCCTTAGAGACGCCATTTTATCTTGATCTGGGAGACAAAACTGAGATTTTCTCGACAACCGTCAGCTTTCTTCACGAAAACTTTTTGACTGGCCCTGCAATGTTGTTCCTACAATTAGATAGTGCAGCCTATACGGCAGAGTTGTTGACGACCATGCTGTAATTTGACGCCGAAAATGTTATATTTGCAGGAGGTTGATCTTGGGCTGCCTATTCGCTATGAAGAGCTGACTACTAAAGAAATAGGAACTTTTAACAGCAAACTTTCATTGTTTTAAGTTTAGTTACATAAAAATAAGTGTAGTTGGTGATATAAACAAAAGTTGTAACTCATGAATAATTAATGAGCAAACTGTATACCGTAACCTTAATGTTGAGAGTTCTGTAAGACAGAATTTCAAAAAAAAATAGTTATTAAATAAAACGTTCTCTTGGGAAAAAAAATACCTGATTCAGTGAACCTAATTTACACATCATCTTCAAAAAAAATTCGACGGTGAGATTTATACTTCTTTACTGCCTTTTCAACCATTTCCCCAGCAGTAGCTATGTCCTCCTGATAAGCTCTCTCATAATCCCTGGCTTTACGAAAACAATTTCTGATATTATCCAGTGTGACTGAATTAAGACCAGGCTCGATAATATTTCACAATCCAGGCAATGTACAGTTGGTATACATTCTTGTGTATCTCGTTCTATTGGGTTCATTTCACAATGAAACTTAGGGATAAAATGTACGTAGTGGCCGCGATTAATGATGTAATTTTCCACGATGGTCTTCTCAGATTTGAAATCGTCATGATTGGCCAAGATGATTTTCATGTCTGGACCTAACAATGTGGCCGTGTTGATTCCCCTTTCCTCCAGTACTTGTTTCATTCCTTTAGGAATGCCATTAGTATCAACCATTGTTTGTACTTTGTCAGCCCACACCAGCTATTCTTCCGAAAACTAAAGGAAGTGGAATTATGGTTAGTGATTTTATCGATGAGCACAATGGCTTTTCAAGACTTTCGTCTGAAGAACTTGAAGGTGCGAGAAAAACAGATTGTAAATTTCCACAAGAGGCGAGGGAATTATTTGAGTATGGTGCGGCAAGGGCGGGAGGGATATTGGACGGAGAGAAATTCATGAGACAAATTGAAACAGCATGCAAGTTAGCTGAATATAAATACCCGTCATCAACATACACTCTGGTATGGCTTTTTGACCAAAGCAGTTGCCACAAAGCTTATGCTCCTGATGCTCTCAATGTTAACAACATGAATGTTAAACCAGGTGGTGCTCAAGCTGTAATGAGAGATACTGTGCTCAGCTCGATACTTCACATCTTCACGCTCATGGCCATCAATGTATACTCCCTTCTTGTGAGACATTGGCTTGAAACCCAAGTGATGGAGCCAGCGAACTGCAGTACGAAGAGAAATGGAGTGAAGGTCCTGCAAGTACTGGTAGGTGGGGGAAGAAGAGGAAGGGTCTAGCTAGAGCTCAAATCATGAGGGAAGCTAAGAAACTGAAGAGGGAAGGTGATAGCATGGAAAGGCTAGATTGTGAGCCAGTACAGCATCCAGCAGAAGAGCCTGTACAAGTAGCAGAGCATGAGGAGCCTGCGTCAGTGACTATGGGAGAAGGTGAGCAGCATGCACCATCGACTTCATATTCTGTTCATGAAGACAGGGAGTTGGAGGACGACCCTGACGGAGATGCTGAAGAAGAAGAGGAGTATAATTTGATGATTGTGTGCTGCACAGAACAGCAACAAAAAACCAGCAACAAAAAACCTCCAGGAGAAACAAACAACGTAGAATCACCAGCGAAAACCTCCAGGAGAAACAAACAACGTAGAATCACCAGCGCAAACGAGCACAATCAAGTCGACAAATTTTTTTATTTTTGCGTGCGGCAAGTGCTCCATAGACACATAATGCAAACAATCGCAATTTTTTTTCCCCTCTCAAATTTTAGTTAGCTGAGTCAATTAATAGAGCGTCGCTTTACCAGTATTTTGATATAAAATTTTTGGAAATCGAACCAGCTACAGTGGAGTTATGATTTTTTGAAAAATTGGAAAGTTATGGTGGCAGGCACTGTACCTGTTATTCCTTACCTGTAAGACGTGAATCTTTTCTCTGCTCTGATCTTCTTCATCAGTTTCTTCAATTAGTAGGTCAGCATCTGTCTTACCATCAATGTATCCCATAGCAACATCAAACTCCGCCTCCTTCATGTTGAGAACTTCAGGTGAAATATTCTCAAGGAAGGACACTGCCCCACACTAGCACGCACACACACACACACAGAGTTAATGTAGAGCTGGTTTAAAGTGACTACACTTTACCAGATTAGTGAAGTAGTATCCAGCCTCACCACTCATTAGCCTCAGGGGGTTACTGAACCTGGAGATGTAGCTACACACACAAATACATACACACACATGAACAACCACAATGCTGAGTACACATGGCAGAGAGACTGGTAAACACCCACTAGTTTCTGACTGACAGCAGAGAGACTGGTAAACACCCACTAGTTTCTGACTGACAGCAGAGAGACTGGTAAACACCCACTAGTTTCTGACTGACAGTAGAGAGACTGGTAAACACCCACTAGTTTCTGACTGACAGTAGAGAGACTGGTAAACACCCACTAGTTTCTGACTGACAGCAGAGAGACTGGTAAACACTCACTAGTTTCTGACTGACAGGAGAGAGACTGGTAAACACCCACTAGTTTCTGACTGACAGCAGAGAGACTGGTAAACACCCACTAGTTTCTGACTGACAGCAGAGAGACTGGTAAACACCCACTAGTTTCTGACTGACAGTAGAGAGGCTGGTACACAGTTTCTGACTGACAGTAGAGAGACTGGTAAACACCCACTAGTTTCTGACTGACAGTAGAGAGACTGGTAAACACCCACTAGTTTCTGACTGACAGTAGAGAGACTGGTAAACACCCACTAGTTTCTGACTGACAGCAGAGAGACTGGTAAACACCCACTAGTTTCTGACTGACAGTAGAGAGACTGGTAAACACCCACTAGTTTCTGACTGACAGTAGAGAGACTGGTAAACACCCACTAGTTTCTGACTGACAGAAGAGAGACTGGTAAACACCCACTAGTTTCTGACTGACAGCAGAGAGACTGGTAAACACCCACTAGTTTCTGACTGACAGCAGAGAGACTGGTAAACACCCACTAGTTTCTGACTGACAGTAGAGAGACTGGTAAACACCCACTAGTTTCTGACTGACAGTAGAGAGACTGGTAAACACCCACTAGTTTCTGACTGACAGTAGAGAGACTGGTAAACACTCACTAGTTTCTGACTGACAGTAGAGAGACTGGTAAACACCCACTAGTTTCTGACTGACAGCAGAGAGACTGGTAAACACCCCCTAGTTTTGACTGACTGTAGATAGACTGGTAACACCCACCCACTTAGTTTCTGACTGACAAATCAGAATACTGGTTAACACCCACTAGTTCTGACTGACAGCAGAGAGACTGGTAAACACCCCCACTAGTTTTTTCTGACTGACATAGAGAGACTTGTAAACTACCCACTATTTCTTCTACTGAACAGAGAGAGACTGGTAAACACCCACTAGTTTTTCTGACTGAACGCAGGAGAGACGGTAAACACCCACTAGTTTCTGCCTGACAGCGAGAGACTGGTAAAAACCCTCTATTTTCTACTGATCAGTAGAGAGGACTTGGTAAACCCACTAGTTTCTGAGCTGGACAGTAGAGAGACATGTAAACACCCACTAATTTTCGACTGACAGCCAGATAGACGGTAACACCCATAGTTTCTGACTGACAGTAGAAAGTCTGTACACACCCACTAGTTTCTGACTGACATTAGAGAACTGGTAAAACCCATCTAGTTTCTGACTGACAGCAGATAGACGGGAAACACCCACTAGTTTCTGACTGACAGTAGAGAGACTGGTAAACACCCCACTAGTTTCTGACTGACAGCAGAGAGACTGGTAAACACCCACTAGTTTCTGACTGACAGCAGAGAGACTGGTAAACACCCACTAGTTTCTGACTGACAGCAGAGAGACTGGTAAACACCCACTAGTTTCTGACTGACAGTAGAGAGACTGGTAAACACCCACTAGTTTCTGACTGACTGACTGACAGTAGAGAGACTGGTAAACACCCACTAGTTTCTGACTGACAGTAGAGAGACTGGTAAACACCCACTAGTTTCTGACTGACAGTAGAGAGACTGGTAAACACCCACTAGTTTCTGACTGACAGCAGAGAGACTGGTAAACACCCACTAGTTTCTGACTGACAGCAGAGAGACTGGTAAACACCCACTAGTTTCTGACTGACAGTAGAGAGACTGGTAAACACCCACTAGTTTCTGACTGACAGTAGAGAGACTGGTAAACACCCACTAGTTTCTGACTGACAGTAGAGAGACTGGTAAACACCCACTAGTTTCTGACTGACAGTAGAGAGACTGGTAAACACCCACTAGTTTCTGACTGACAGTAGAGAGACTGGTAAACACCCACTAGTTTCTGACTGACAGTAGAGAGACTGGTAAACACCCACTAGTTTCTGACTGACAGTAGAGAGACTGGTAAACACCCACTAGTTTCTGACTGACAGTAGAGAGACTGGTAAACACCCACTAGTTTCTGACTGACAGTAGAGAGACTGGTAAACACCCACTAGTTTCTGACTGACAGTAGAGAGACTGGTAAACACCCACTAGTTTCTGACTGACAGTAGAGAGACTGGTAAACACCCACTAGTTTCTGACTGACAGTAGAGAGACTGGTAAACACCCACTAGTTTCTGACTGACAGTAGAGAGACTGGTAAACACCCACTAGTTTCTGACTGACAGTAGAGAGACTGGTAAACACCCACTAGTTTCTGACTGACAGCAGAGAGACTGGTAAACACCCACTAGTTTCTGACTGACAGCAGAGAGACTGGTAAACACCCACTAGTTTCTGACTGACAGCAGAGAGACTGGTAAACACCCACTAGTTTCTGACTGACAGCAGAGAGACTGGTAAACACCCACTAGTTTCTGACTGACAGTAGAGAGACTGGTAAACACCCACTAGTTTCTGACTGACAGCAGAGAGACTGGTAAACACTCACTAGTTTCTGACTGACAGCAGAGAGACTGGTAAACACCCACTAGTTTCTGACTGACAGTAGAGAGACTGGTAAACACCCACTAGTTTCTGACTGACAGTAGAGAGACTGGTAAACACCCACTAGTTTCTGACTGACAGTAGAGAGACTGGTAAACACTCACTAGTTTCTGACTGACAGTAGAAGCATCTTACTTGATGTTGGAGTGCAGGTGTTGGGGTGTACTGTGAATGATGAGGAAGATGAAGGCAGGCAGGAACTCATCTGCACTGGCTGGTCCATCCTGGGACAACTTCAATGCAGACATCAGGTGAGCAGAAGACTTGCAGATGCAGTGCAGCTTGTCTTGTGGCGCTCTTTTAGAATCTATGGCCCACAACTCTACACAATACATACAAACACACATACACACACTATACATACAAACACACTCACGCACACCTTCTCTGGCTCGAGATATCTGTGTTTGTACTTGGTGGTTGTGGAGGTTGAGGTTTATTTCCAAATGACGTGGACTCAGCCAATTCAATTTCCTAATCCGCCGCACAAGCAGCAAATCTTTCATCTCGTCATCTGAGGATGCCATTTTAAACACTCTGCATGCACACACACATACACACACATTATAACAACATGGAAGTATATATGCAGCAATCATGTGACCTGTGTACGAACATGGTAGAGATTCAGTGTTTCATCCAGACATTCTTGCAAGGGGGGGCAAAATAGAGTTTTGAAAATGTAAGGGGGGGCGGGCGGCACTGGTCACCATGGGAGTGAAATAGAATTATTGGAAGGCCTATGTCCTACATTAAAAAAACATAATCTTATCTAATGAGGTCTGCATATGTCAGATCCTGACAAGTTAATTCAGCTACTCATTTTCACCTCCACCGTCTAGCAATTTTCAGTCAACTGTGACATTCACTATTTAGATGCTTTTCACACACTATTCAACTCTGACTCTCACCTCCCCTTAGGTTTATCACACGTTGATTCACACTTACGGTTGCTGGCTGGCTATAAAAAGGCCAGCCCTCAGCTCACCGTAGCAGTTGTTGAGTTTTGATCTATACAGATTCTACAACTTCCAGAACCAGAACTCTAAGCACTCGTAGTCCCTGACAGCTTAAGATAGTCTCAAATGGATATTCGCTCTTTCTTCTGTGGTGCAAGCTCTTCAAAGTCACCTGGCCACTCAAGTAGCAGTGACACAGAAGATAAAATTGACAGCAATCAATCTGATACTGAGTTTTTGGAGCCAAGTCCTGCCAAGAAAAGATTAATTGTCCATGAGAAGCATGCAAAGGAAAGATTAACTACACATGAGAAAAGCAAGAAAATCACTGCAAGCAGTCGAAAATACAACAAAAAATGGGAAGAGAGCTTCAATTGGCTGATGTTTGATAAAAATTTCCAAGGAGCTTTTTGTAAGGTTTGCAGGAAGAGAGGAATTTCTCTTCAAAGAACAGGAGGAACATGGATCTCAAAACCTTTCACGAACTGGAAGAAGGCAATAGAGAAGATGAAAATTCATGCAAAGAGTGATATTCACCTCCTATCATGTGAAGCAGAGATGGCTGCAGCTACAGCACTACAAGAAGGGTCAGTCATTCAGCAACTCCAACAAATTAATGATGAGGAAAAGTTGAAGAACAGAATGGCCATTAAAGCTCTAATTCGTTGCACCCATTTTCTAGCTCGTCGCCACATTCCCCACACAACAAATTTTGATGAACTTATTGATCTAATCGTAAGTTGTGGTGCAGAAGATTTAAAGGGGTTCCTTGAAAGAGCTAGATTAAATGCAACCTACACATCTAAAGTTGCTGTTGTTGAATTTGTTGAGGCAGTTGGCTTATGGGCTGAAGAATGTTTACTGAAACGGCTTCGCCAAGCTTCCCATTTCAGCATAATGGCAGATGAGTGCACTGATGTGACGACCACAGAAGAGCTTTCAATTTTCTTCCGCTGGGTGAACATGGACGGTCAACCTGTTGAGCACTTCTTGGATATAGTTCCATTGAAAGCTACTGATGCAAAGACTATTTATTCTGCCCTTGTTGAATTCATGAAAGATAAAAACATACAGATTAGCAAGCTGGTGGGTATGGGATTCGATGGAGCAGCTACTTTCTCTGGGAAACACAATGGTGTGCAGAGTCTCCTGAAGAAAATTTCACCTCATGCACTTTTCGTACACTGCCATTGCCATTTGCTACAGCTAGCATGCGTTCAAGCAGCTAATGCTACCAGTGGGATAAAACATGTGTACATCACACTCACCACCCTCTGGAAATTTTCCACTATTCTCCTAAGCGAGCTGAGAGTCTCAAAGCAGTACAGCAGGTGCTTGACTTACCTGAGCTGAAAGTTGTGAAACCATCAGATACTCGCTGGCTGTCCCATGAACGCTGTGTGAAGGCAGTCAAAGCTAGCTACAGTGCAATTGTGACTGCTCTAAACAATATCTATGAGCAGACACATGCACCTGAAGCTCTAGGTATCAGTAAAGCCTTATGTAGGCCCTCAACTTTAGTGGCCATATACCTCCTTGATTATGTTCTGCCACAAGTGGCGAAGTTGAGCAGAGCTCTCCAGACTGAGAGAATAGACTTGACAGCTATCACCCCTCTTGTTGATGCCACTCTCAATACACTTGATGATGCCATGTTACCTGCTGCTAACTGGGTATTAGAACTGATGGATGCAAAGAATGAGATCGAAGAAGTCACTGACATCACGTTAACCACGGAAAGCATTGCTACATTCCAAGGACAAGTGGCTGAACCGTTTATCAGGATGCTGAAGGCAAACATATCCAGCAGATTTATTTCACAAGATATTGTCTCCTCATTTGGCATCTTTGATCCGAAGAAAGTGCCAGCTGCTGACTCTTCTGACTTCCATACATATGGTGAGGACTTAATAGATGTACTATTAGCTCACTATGGTGCAGAGCTGCCTGCTAAGACTGCTGGTGGAGATGAATACACCAAAGAAGCTCTTATTTCCCGCGAAACCCGAGAGGAGTGGAAAACATTTCGAAGCTACTTATCGAAGAAGCCGAAAGGTAACCTGCACTTGCAGTTGAAAGAGCTCACCACAAGTGATATGCTTAGTGAAATTTTTCCAAACATTAGCACCCTGGCAAACATATGTCTATCTATCCCTGTCAGCACTGCTTCAGTGGAAAGGAGCTTCTCCAAAATGAAACTAATTAAAACACGAATTCGAAATCGAATTGGGCAATCACAATTATCCTATTTGATGAAAATAGCCATGGAGACACCCGAGACGCTCTCATCTACACAATTAAATGACATTATTACAGTATGGAACAAAAAACCTAGACGAATTGCTGTGTGAATATTGTTTATTATTAATTTGGTTTACATTTTTCTCTTAATAAATATCGGTTCTTTCAAAAGGGTGGGGGGCACTTAGAATCCAAGGGGGGGCATTTAGAACCCAAGGGGGGGCAAATGCCCCCTTTCGCCCCCCCCCCCTAAATGAAACCCTGGCCGTGTGGTCTACTACCTGTGATAGAGGTCGGTCATGATGTGTTTCTCGATGCAGTCCATGAGGTCTTCCAGCTGCTCTTCATTTAGACTTCGGAACAACGTATGACTCTGAAGTCTATCACCCATGATCTACACACGCACACACATACACACAAGTGCTCAGAGTGTAACCATCACACAAACAAACACATGCACATACAGAGTAGAACTCCTGCACCGCCTCTCCCAGTTCATCCACAGTACTGCTTGCTATCTTGTCCTGCAGGTGCTTTTTAAAACTTGCACACACACATAAATACAAACAATTAGTCTAACACACAAACAAACAAACAAACTCACGACTTGAGGTTGCTCAAGATGTCGTCTGCTGCAGGTTTACGTAAAGTTTTAAGAAACTCATGGAACTGTTCAGTACTACGTGAGGAATGCTTCTTCAGAGATGCTGCACTCACACATATACACACACCATTATTACTACTACTACCATTATTACTACTACTACTACCATTACTACTACTACCATTATTATTACTACTACCATTATTATTACTACTACTACCATTATTACTACTACTACCATTATTATTACTACTACCATTATTACTACTACTACTACCATTAACCGATTATCGCCTAAAATTAAATTCGCGATTACTCGCGCGTACTCCGGAATTGTTTACAAGAATCGAGGCGGGGGTCCGCGTGGCAAGAACGCTGGAAGCTTTTTCTAGTCTGGAGGCGATATGCTGTGAGGTAGACGGCGGCGATGTATTAGCAAGTTGGAGCTAAAGCTCTTATCTACCCGCGGGCTAAGTTTCATTTGGTTTCCACGCGTTTGAAGCCTACTCAAGTGTGCACTCATTGGAGACTACAAGTTTGAAAGTAAGTCTGCCATTGTTAGCAGCAGTAATGTAAATGTTTAGGCTAAACCTTGTGTTTATAGAGCTAAATATTGTTGTTTTAAATGTTCACTAGCTACTTGCTTTAAAATCTTTTTGTAACTTGATTTTGATGGTATTTTTTTGTTGTTGTTGTTGTAACCTAATACTTCGATATTATAATGCATAACTAAGAATAAAATGAAATTGATATAAAGAATGTTGTGGTTGTAACTTATAATTTTCTCTGGTGATATTTTATGTAGCAATCAGATGGAACTCCACGGTGACAAAGCCACACCCCACAATCACCACAGTACCATGATGTGTCTGTTCTTTGGTGGTTATCTTGGCAAAGAACGCACCTCCCTCTCTTGGTACCTGAAGAGACCTTCTTCTGAGGATAGTGAAGGACCCCCAAAGAGTGAACAGGATAAGTTATCCTTCCAGGTTTTCTGCGAGAACAGTAGTTCCCAATGAGCTGCACAGCAACTGTCTCATGGAAGGACTTCAGTGAAACTTTTGCATTTGGATAGCAATGATGATGCAGGATGAACGAGTTTGATATTGCCACGCCCACCAAAAAATTTACAATGTATCTATAGAACTTTCTACATTTTAACTTTGTTGCGTAATATACTCGGATCTGGTCACCTCTGTCAACACCTCCCATATGCTGATTGTAGGAGGCTGTCGCAAGTGGACAGGAAAACGACTTCTTGGTTCCATCTCTTTGCCTCCTTAGAACAGTGGTGTTCTTTGCTGGGTCGTATCCAGTATACATGACAGTTACAAGTTTGTTGTCCTTCCATGTAGATGCTGCTATATTGTTAGACTGTACTGTGATGATATCTCCCCTAATTATAAATTATATTAATATTCTAGAGCATATTAGAGAATATAATTTATATGTAATTTACCTGTTCTTCAATTTTGTTTTTTTTAGAATGTTTGGCAAACCTTTACGGTTAGATCTTGCAGTGCCACAACTGTAAAGGCCCGACTTGTAGAGATCATAAAGCAGTCTGTACGATGTGAAGAAATTGTCAAAGAAAATGTATCGCCAAGTGTTGTGGAAATCTTTGGTGAGTTCTTTGACAACACTTGCTCCTAACCCATGTTCAATTTGATCTTTCTTCCCTGTGTATATGTCTAGCCTGCAAAAGTACCCATTGGAGCTGTCCCCCAAGACCCAAACCTTCATTCCTCTCCTGATAGGTTTCTTGGGCATATATTGCTTCAAAGATGAGCGCCCTTGGAACTTGATCATCGCTTCATCCACAGCTACTTCCTTGCCTGGGTTGTACAGGGACTTGAATTTCCCACAGAGGTAGTTCAGCAGTGGGCGCACTTTACCAATCCTGTCGTAGTTTGGATCAGTACGAGGAGCCAGAGTGGAGTTGCTCACGAAATGCAGATGTCTTGATATTTCTAAATATCGGTCTCTTGAAATCCTATCACTAATAGGACTGTAGTGGTAAATAGGGTCCTTTCTCCAATAGTCGTTGACAGATGGCTTGGGGTTTAGACCCATTAGAAAATTGAACCCAAAGTATGCATACATCTCTTGCACTGAAACGTCCAACCATTTCGACAATTTCTCTGGGGGAATCACTTCTCTTGCATATTTATTTGTTTCATCTGCAATCATGGTCATAAGTTCTGGAGTAAAAAAAAGTTGAAAAATTTCTTTGAATGTTTCTGTATAGGAACAGTGGGACCAGGAGAAGATGTGTCAGAAAAGGAGTGTAGAGCTGGAACTGACAATGCTTCCTTCCATACGGGGTTTGAAGGTGATACCTCATGGCTTGATGATTCCTCTTCCCCATCAGAATCCATCTCCTGGGCACCTTCAATCACAGGAGAAGTGTGAGGAAGCATGTCTGTATTCTGGGAGGACAATGCAGTGATAGGTGGGTCTTCCTGCGGTTGGGGTAGTTCATCAAATTCTATGCAATCATCATTGTGAATGAACAAAAATGAAGCTAAAAAAACAAAGAAACAAAACACTTGCCCTCTATCTCCATCTCTTCCAGGTCATAAAATTCTTCGTCACTGCCCTCCATGAAGACTTCTTGGCCATCGATTTCATCACCTAGGAAGTCTTCCTCTCCAAGTTCCTCTGAATCAAGGAAGGCCAATACTTGATCAGTAGTGTACCTCTCAGCAGTCATTGTCCAAGTCTAGTTATTTTTTATTGATAATTATACATAACTATTTGCTTTATATATTGTCAATTATTTATATATATATATATATTTTTTGACTTTGATTTTTTTCTTTATACACTTACTGTGCTACTATTTCAAGCAACAAATACTGTATTTTTTCCTATGGTAAGGGTCATTAAAAACTAATCCCCTGTATACTTACGTGCAAGGAGAAACGCCACAGCGTAGTGAGAGGTCCAGAATCGATTGCGATTGCGGCTGACAATCAATTGAAGCGGGTGCAATGGCGGTTACGCAAAAATGCGTAACCCGCGCTGTGAAACACCTTCGCATTTTACGCGGAAACGCGTAATTCGGCGATAATCGGTTAATACTACTACTACCATTATTATTACTACTACCATTATTACTACTACTACTACCATTAATACTACTACTACCATTATTATTACTACTACCATTATTACTACTACTACTACCATTACTACTACTACCATTATTATTACTACTACCATTATTATTACTACTACTACCATTAATACTACTACTACCATTATTACTACTACTACTACCATTAATACTACTACTACCATTATTATTACTACTACTACCATTACTAGTTGGTGTGCTCGAGCACAAATGGCGAGCGAGCTTTAAATTACACTGTTGTTACTCAAACTACTAAAATAAAGTTGAGTTGCTAAATTACGCATATACGGTAAAGGGGATTCAATGCCATAGTAACCACTCCCCTCAACTGTTTGAATTGAAAAAGAAAAGCAACAAAATCAAGTCACGTTATTTAAAATTTTCTTTGTGATATTCTTAATAGTAGTTGTAACGCACAATACTTTCACACAACTGGTTCGTCTAGTGGACAATGAATTGTCAAGTAAATGCTGTTGAGTAGTGCTATAACTGTGACAAATAGTGTATTAACTTACCACCGCCACTAACTCGAATAGAAATGGAGCTCTCAGCACCCGCAAAACAATTCAAAGCGGTAAACAATTCAATTTCTAAGGTGATACGGGTAATGGTCGCTAAACCAGAGGATTCCGTTTAGTGAAGTTTGGGACGGGGTCGAACGCCGAGCGAACACAAAAATACGGAGGGTCAAAGTACAAAATGACATACATACGTCCAAACATATATATAAATAAATAAACAAACATCCCCGATTTTCGATTGTGTTACCCCTGTAAGTGTCTCGCTCGCTACGCTCGCTCGCCAATTATTATCACTACTACCATTACTACTACCACTATTACTACTACTATTATACTACTACTACTACTACCACTATTACTACTACTACCATTACTACTACCACTATTACTACTACCATACTACTACTACCATTATACTACTACTACCATTTACTTATTACTACTACTACCATTACTACTATTACTACTACTACCACTATTACTACTACTACTACCATTACTTATTACTACTACCACTACTACTACTACCATTACTACTACTACCATTACTACTACCCATTATTATTACTACTACTATTATTACTACTACTACTACTACCATTATTATTACTACTACTACCATTACTACTACTACCATTATTACTACTACTACTACCATTAACTACTACTACTACCATTATTACTACTACTACCATATACTTACTACTACTACTACCATTATTATTACTACTACTACCATTAATACTACTACTACCATTATTATTACTACTACCATTATTACTACTACTACTACCATTAATACTACTACTACCATTATTATTACTACTACTACCATTAATACTACTACTACCATTATTATTACTACTACCATTATTACTACTACTACTACCATTATTATTACTACTACTACCATTAATACTACTACTACCATTATTATTACTACTACTACCATTAATACTACTACTACCATTATTATTACTACTACCATTATTATTACTACTACTATTATTACTACTACTACCATTATTATTACTACTACTACCATTATTACTACTACTACCATTATTACTACTACTACCATTATTATTACTACTACTACCATTATTACTTCTACTATTACTACTACTACTATTATTACTACATACATGTTGGTCGACTTCCGCCATCTTTACTAGGAGTATTATTTCTTAACGGAGATCCACGCAATAAACGACCTCTACATACATACACATGCACACACAAACATACACCATAGTCACTATGCCTCATGTCCTGGGATACTTCAGACACGTGTGTGTGTGTGTGTGTGTGTCAGGTGGGCATGAACTAGCTATACCAGAGAACAGTCGAATCAAAAGCAAAAAATAAATAAATAAATAAATAATTGAGGAAATAATGTACTCAACTAGAGCACTGAAGTGCAAACCCTCAGTGCTAGTTAGCTAGTATGAAGTGATTTGCAACCTGCAAGCTGGCTCACGTGACAAGCAAGTTTTTTAAGGGGCGGTTCCCATTACCGTAACGTACGATTGTAGGACTGAAATTCTACTCGCTTTTTCTTGAAAACTTATATCAAAACTAACATTTCTGGCACATTAAAGGGACTTACTCTGTGAAGTGCTATAGTTTGATGTAGCTTTCAAAGCCTGGGTAGCCGTACTCTTCGAGATCCCCTGTTGACTGAATGAATGAATGAATGAATGACGGGTTGACTACTATATACCCTCAGGCGCATGCGCACTGAGGGTTAATAATAACATACTCAAGCTAAAATAAACTCTCGTAGTGAGTGCTTGTTGCCATAGTTACTGGCAATTCAGACCATCACTATGGCTATAAAAATAGATGCTATAGGATCGACCGCTACTTTGGTAATTGAGGTAAGAAAGCAGTAAAGTAATGTTTAACTACTGAATACCACAATCTTATGTAACATAACTAGGCAGGCTCGCTCGCTTGCCATTTTGTGCACAAGCACACCCACTAGTAATATACTGTAACTTGTACATGATGATCCTTACCCTTTGGCAGTCAGTTGTACTCTTTTCTTCATATTAAATCTGTTAAATAAACTTCCAGAACCTAAAAATAGAAAATATTAATTTGTAACTATTTTGTAAGTGGGTGTGGCCTTGATAATGCTAGACCTAAGAATGTTTGGTCCACACACACATACTCACCAGTTGGATCCGCCATCTCCGCAGCCTGCTGGCCCACAGGTGTCCCGCCCACTGCCTGCCTCCTCTCAGCCTGCGTCTGTTGGATCTGCTGCAATTGTTGCTCCTTGAAACATTTGGAACAGTAGCCTCTGTAAATAGGGTTACCGTAGAAACCACACCTACAGAACAACAACATGTGATGCTGAACTTACAAGTTATTTGATAAACAGAACATCTTCTTGAGGTGCAGCTAATGTAATGAGTGTTTACACGCGGGAGGGGAGGGAGGGGGGAGGGATTTGTAGAGTCACAAAAACTGTGTAGGCACATGAAAATGGTGAAGTCACACAGGACTGTGAAACAGATTGTCAGATGAAGACTTGAACTAGCTACTAGAGGTGTGCTGAGCACAATGAAGAGAGAGTTATAGTTAGGCTACAGAAACTACATACAGTGTTGTTGAGTAATTTTAACTCCTAACATTCCAGCCACTAAAAAAAATGTCGAGTTTTTAAATTACATATAACATATGGTAAAGACTTTTCAATGCCACAGTAACACTAACTGCCACTGTTTGGTTTAAAAACAACAACAAAAAAAACAACAACAACAACTAAAACTTTGTGCTATTCTTTAGCTAAGCAGTAGCTGTAATGCACCACACTTTCACACACACTAGTTCACTTGACATACCAACACAAGACTTACCTTCATGGTTAGACTATTGGACAATGGATTTTCAAGTAAGAACCACACTGTTGCGTAGGGCTTACAAATGTGACAAATAGCACATTAACTTACCACCACCACTCACTGAATAGAAAATGAACTCCAGTAAGTTTCTACATTTTAACTGCACCCGCTAAAGAGAATTCAAAGTGGTAAACAATTCAATTCCATTGGATGATACGAGTAATGATCAATAAGCCAGAGGATTCTGTTCAGTGAAATCTGGGACAGGGATCAATAAACCAGAGGATTCTGTTCAGTGAAATTTGGGACAGGGATCAATAAACCAGAGGATTCTGTTTAGTGAAATTTGGGACAGGGTCGACCACCGAGCTAACACAAAAATAAACTAGGGTCAGAGTACAAATGAAATACATACGTCCACACATACATACAAATAATATCCCTGATTTTCAATTGTGTTGCCTGTGATAGTCTCTAGTCTGATAGTGTCTTGCTTGCTCGCCAATTACAAATTGCTGTTGAAGGACTAGAACTAGACTGTTGCTTTTGAAGATGTGGTGATCATTAACAAACTACTGTAGAGAAAGGCTATAATATTTCATATCTTATACAAATCTTTGTTTTTTCAGTCAGGGTAATATAAATTAGTCTGTATGTATGAAAGTCTTGCATGGCACTGTCCCTAATCTCTCAACTCAAGGCGCAATTCACAGTAGGTAAAGGATCTGGCCCCACAAGACTAATCAGTTAGTAAGTGGAATCCAGTTTAAGAAGTACACACTACTGGGCTCAACTCATTTCTATACCATAGAATTAGCTACGAGCTAGAAAAGTAAGAAAACTGAATTACTTGTTTTTACAGCGTAGATCAGGATTAGCTAGGCGGCGGGCCATTCTTTCCCCTTTCGATTTAACTTCCAGCCTTCCCGAATCTTCCATGGCTCAGCTCGCTACACGCTGGGGACTAGCCACGCACCGAAGATCAGGCAGGTTTTGCAATTATTGTTGATCCAATTCAGCAACTCAGTGCGTATTATATGGTAATGGTCGAGGAGGCACTGAAACCACAGGAAGGGGGCAGAGGTTAAACGCTGCTCACTTCCTGTGATAAAAAAATTGAAACGAGTGCAGTGGTACGTAAGATAGTTTGCTTTTTTAGAAACGGTAAGTCCGAATTAGCCGGTAGTCAGTTTTAGCGACAGGCCAAACTTGCCACTTTCCCAGAGATTTTAACAGCTACCTTCCCCTGGTTAGAGTAGTCTCGCAAGCGAAACCCTTTACCTAACCGCTAGGTGGGGGAAAAGCATACTTTACATGTATAACTTATGAGGGTGGATGTGGTGTATGTATAAGGGCGTGGTCCAATTTTTGCGCTGCGAATTGGCTTAATGATTACAATGATTGCATGTAGATGGCTGGCCGTGCTACACTTAGTTTGCTTCATCCAAACCGTTGGTTGCTTTAAAAGCACTGAGTTTACAAACTTTCTAAATTAGTGTCATTATTACATTCCATTGGAAGAATCAACTAAAGGCAGTTGTCCAGACCCTAACAACAAAATGAACGATATTTTATCATCATCATTATTATTATTATTTTGCAATGGCTCAGATTTTTTATAACAATTAAATTTATACCAGCGTTTCCTTGTGCTCGCGCATCCCAGAGTAGTAATTTTTGCGATTTGTTCATGCGCGTCATTGAGAGCAGTCTATAAGTTCCCATTCCTCCTACTTGCTATTCGTGTCCGCTATTGGGCTTCAGCTCAGTAACGCCGGATCGTTATCCTACTCACTGAGACTACTCATTTGGGAATCCGACACTATTCAGAATGAACGGAGGACGCCTGGAAAGACTCATGCTCGAACAAGATAATAGTGAAAAGAATGACATGTCAGAGCTTAAGAAATTGGTTTTAGAAAGCATGCGCAGTACGCTTGTGGACAATGTAGATCCCACAAAATTTCTACCTTTTCTCCGCTCCAAGTTTATCGTTAGTGACAGAGAAAATGCCCAAATCAAGTCGTGCTGCTCTATGTCCGTTTACGACGGAGCTGATAAGCTAGTGGACGTGTTGTGTACTAAAGGAGCCAGAGGCTATGACTTACTGGCGGAAGCTATTCACACTGACCAGACGCAACTCTACTTACTGAAGGAGATGAACATGAGACTAGAGAAACTACGATATGCAAAACAACAACAAGGTTAAGTATCTTGCCTCAAACTGAAAGTAGAAACATATATTTAGAATAACTTGTGTGTGTGTGTGTGTGCTTTAGTTGAGAATGCCAGATTGAGAGGTCAAGATCAGCAGAGAAGTGTGAGTTATCCCCAGCATCCAGCAGTGTACACCACTACCCAACATCCTGGAGGTCCTGTCATGTCCTCCTCCTCAACTAACGCTTACGTACAGCCTCCTACTCAGTTCATGGCAATGCAACATTATAACAGAGGGGGTGTGACATATGACCACACCTACTACCATGATAATGGACTGACAGATCGAGGTGGGCCTTCCAGCACCTTGTCGACCCCCACAGACCTAGTGGGAACACTTCCTCCTCCACCAGGATGTGGGGATACTGAGGAGAGTATGCCAGGTGGACAACAACAGTAGCCACACCCACCACCTTACCAGAGCATGTAACCACACCCTCCAATTCCAAACATCATTCACTGTTTCTCTGGCGTCATTCATATTTATAATCAATTAGATCATGGGCAAGCCACACCCACTGCAATACAGTACAACATTATGGTTTACGTGTGTGTTATGACTCGTCCTCTAGAGCTACTGATGTATTAGCCACTTGGTAGAAAGGACCTTCTCTTTGATACTTGCGCAGCTTTAGGAAATCCACATTGCCCCACACCTCCTGACCACACCCACTTTCCACACACCTACACACAATCTCGTACTTCATTTGCAGTCCCTCCTTCCCTGCCACGCCCCCTCCTCTGTGCAATAGATACTCCAGAAATCCTGGACACTGTTGCATCTCATGCTGACCCCACTCCCACTTTGCCATCTCCATGACAATGGCCAGCCCTGCCAGAGCTAGATCTGGGAAAGGGACTTTGATGATGTCCATAAGTTGTTTGAAGAAGTTGGCATGTATCACTGAACACCAACGCAATGATTTAGACTCCTCCCACTGGATCACACCTTCATCACATGACACCATCATCTTGATGGCGTCTAGCACTCTGCTCCTGCTCTCACTGGAACCAGATGATAGTATCTTGCCCCATTCTACCAGTACTGCTATGGACTCCTGTTCCCTTGACAACAAGTCCCTCCTCCCATCTGGTAGGGACAGAAGAAGCCCTATAGTGTCCACGGCAACACCCCACATGCTCTGGTCACCAGGGTCTAATGCACTTTGCAACGCCACCCCCAGAAATTCTGGATACAACTTGGAGAACTCATTGCAACTGCCACTTGAAGACAAGTACATCCGACAGAAGAACTTGAGGAGAGCTGACACACACACACACACACACACACACACACACACAGTAATTGTCCGTGGCTGTCATTGAAACTGCATACACATGTAAATACCTAGGGAGGAAATTAACCAAAACAAACTAGCTAACACACACACACACTCCCTACATGGAATAAGCATAGCTCCGAAGGCATCTTGCTTGCACTTGGTCAGTTCCTCATGGAGTAGATCCAAGACTCTATTCTTCCTTATGAATTCCCTGCCTGAGTCATTCTCTGTGAGCTGACCAACCAGTGCCAGGATATTCATCTTCACCAGCACATCATCATCTTTCAACTCCAGTATCAGTCTGCCAAGGAGCTCTGCATCAGTAACTAGCAGAGCTGCTGTTGTCCCGGCAACTTGCAGGCATACATCCACACATAATCCGTACACACGCATACGAACCACTGGTCCGTGTGATAACAGTGTCTTTAACTCTGTGAGGAGAACTTCCTCGCGACCAGTTGCTATGGCCACAGGAAATACTGCCAGGATGATTTTGCTGGCTAGAGATGCACACTGGAGTTCTTCACTGGCCATAGTCTGGCAGATGAGGTGTAGCATTGTGTCTCCACTCACTAGACTCTGCACACAGTCTTCTGAAGCATGACTGGCCAAAGCTTGCAGACATGTTCGTACCAAGAGAGTCTCTGGATACTGCAGTCCTAGTTCCAAGTATGTGCCATGCAGAACTAGTTCAGTGGCAGGCAACAAGTGCAGCAACTTATCCAACACACTGCACGTGAGCTCAACCAAGGATGCCTCCTGAGCCTGTAAGGAGAAGAGAACAGGTAAAGGGAGGCAATGAAGTGTGGCCTGAACAGTTGCTGGGTTTGCTGCCAGTAGAGAGTTCAATCTCTGTAGGTTTTCCTGGACATCAACTTCACCCTTTAATTTCTCAGCTAGCTGTTCTAAATCAGGGTAGCCTCCACCACCCGAACTCATCGCCTCCTTACCTAAATAAACGAAACCACTCGCCGGAGATTCCTCCTCGTATCGTAAATTGTTCGCGTAATATAAAACTGAGGAGGCGCAAATATTTCTTTGTTTTTGTGTACGTGTGTGTCGAGTGGCTGTGGTGGGGAGCAAGGGAGAGGACATGACCACAGATGCGGGGAGGACGGTGTACGCTGTAGGGGAGTTTACCAGGTGAGTTTTATTGCGGCTGGAAGAATGTAACAAATAGTGTTCCTCCATCCTATCTAGCAAGTTGGCTGCCTCCTACTTGAATTATCTGACCACTGATCCAAGTCTGCAGCTAGAGGAGGTCAGAGAGAGGTTGAAGAAAGCTTTGGAAGCAGTTGACATCCATGTTACCAGTCATCAAGGTATGTAGCAAGTTTTAAATGACTGGCTGGTACCAAATGAAATGCTACATATATGCATGACTGGTTGTGGAGTGTTGCATGTGTGTTTGTGTGTTTGTATGCATGTTTGTGTGTTTGTATGCGTGTATGTAGTGTTTAACATCTTAAAAGCCCTACAAGAGTATCGGTCTGAGCGGCAAATATCAGGGGGCGTGGTCGAGAATGTGACATGGGGAGAATTTTGTGCCATTGCAATTGAAATCTACTCTCTCAAATATCATCAGAGGTAGTGTGTATACGTGCGTGTATGCTGGCATGTTTGTGTGTGAATGTGTGTGTGTGCATGTCCTGCATGTGTTGTGGCCATATTTATCACACACACACACACACACCTTCAGGTATCATTAGTACTTTTCATTATTGGCGAGCGAGCGAGACACTCTCAGGGGTAACACAATTGAAAATCGGGGATGTTTGTTTATTTATATATGTTTGGACGTACGTATGTCATTTTGTACTTTGACCCTCGCGTGTTTTTGTGTTCGCTCCGTGTTCGACCCCGTCCCAAATTTCACTAAACAGAATCCTCCGGTTTAGCGATCATTACCCATATCACCTTAGCAATTGAATTGTTTACCGCTTTGAATTGTTTTGCGGGTGCAGTTAAAACTCAAAAACGTATGGGAGCTCCATTTCTATTCGAGTTAGTGGCGGCGGTAAGTTAATACGCTATTTGTCACAGTTATAAGCCCTACTCAACAGTATTTACTTGAAAATTCTAGACGAACCACGAAGGTAAGTCTTGCGTAGGTATGTTCAGTTGTGTGAAAGTATTATGCATTACAACTACTATTAAGGAGCGGTTACTATTGCGTTGAAACCCCTTTACCGCATATACTTAATTTAACAACTCGACTTTATTTTAGTAGTTTGAATGTTAGTTGTTAAAATTAATCGTTTAACAATAGTGTAGTTTAAGGCTTGCTCGCCATTTGTGCTCAAGCACACCACTAGTATATGTGGGTGTGGCAGGTATTTTACTTTAAGGAGATCTATCGTTTCTCTTGAAGTTTCTTCCACTTGTTCTGAATCGTATGGTGGATGTTCACAGCAAGGACTCTCTCTCTCACTAGGAACAGTTGTCAGTCTTCATTAAAGTAACATACCTACCACAGCCACATATATAATGAAAATTACTAATGATACCTGAGGGTGTGTGTGTGTGTGTGATAAATATGGCCACAACACATGCAGGACATACATGATAAACACACACACTGGGGATAAACAGAACGTACACCAGGAGAGACTGGGGATAAACAGAACGTACACCAGGAGAGACTGGGGATAAACAGAACACCAGGAGAGACTGGGGATAAACAGAACACCAGGAGAGACTGGGGATAAACAGAACACCAGGAGAGACTGGGGATAAACAGAACACCAGGAGAGACTGGGGATAAACAGAACACCAGGAGAGACTGGGGATAAACAGAACACCAGGAGAGACTGGGGATAAACAGAACACCAGGAGAGACTGGGGATAAACAGAACACCAGGAGAGACTGGGATAAACAGAACACCAACAGAACACCAGAGACTGGGGATAAACAGAACACCAGGAGAGACTGGGAGACTGGGGATGAACAGAACACCAGGAGAGACTGGGGATGAACAGAACACCAGGAGAGACTGGGGATGAACAGAACCCAGAGAGACTGGGGATTAACAGAACCCCAGGAGAGACTGGGGATAAACAGGAGAGACTGGGATAACAGAACACCAGGAGAGACTGGGGATAAACAGAACACCATGGAGACTGGGATAACAGAACACCAGGAGAGACTGGGGATTAACAAACACCAGGAGAGAAACAGAACACAGGGAACGGGATGAACAGAACACCAGGAGAGACTGGGGAAACAGAACACCAGGAGCGACGGGGATAACAGAACACCAGGAGAGACTGGGGATAAACAGAACACCAGGAGAGACTGGGGATGAACAGAACACCAGGAAAGACTGGGGATAAACAGAACACCAGGAGAGACTGGGGATAAACAGAACACCAGGAGAGACTGGGGATAAACAGAACACCAGGAGAGACTGGGGATAAACAGAACACCAGGAGAGACTGGGGATGAACAGAACACCAGGAGAGACTGGGGATGAACAGAACACCAGGAGAGACTGGGGATAAACAGAACACCAGGAGAGACTGGGGATGAACACCAGGAGAGACTGGGGATGAACAGAACACCAGGAGAGACTGGGGATGAACAGAACACCAGGAGAGACTGGGGATGAACAGAACACCAGGAGAGACTGGGGATGAACAGAACACCAGGAGAGACTGGGGATGAACAGAACACCAGGAGAGACTGGGGATAAACAGAACACCAGGAGAGACTGGGGATAAACAGAACACCAGGAGAGACTGGGGATAAACAGAACACCAGGAGAGACTGGGGATAAACAGAACACCAGGAGAGACTGGGGATGAACACCAGGGAGAGACTGGGGAACAGAACACCAATGAGAGACTGGGGAATGAAACACCAGGAGAGACGGGATTCAACATAACACCAGGATAGACTGGGGATAACATACACCAGGATAGACTGGGGATTAACACCAGTAAGACTGGGGATGAACAGAACCCAGGAGAGACTGGGGATAAACAAACACCATGAGAGAACTGGTGATAACAGAACACCAGGAGAGACTGGGTGATAACAGAACAAAACCAGAGAGACTGGGATGACCAGAAACACCAGGAAGACTGGGTCTAAACAGACAACCGAGAGACTGGGGATGAACACCAGGAGAGACTGGGGATAACAGAACACCAGGAGAGACTTTGGATGAACGAAACCATTAGATCTTGGGATAACCGAAATCCAGGAGAGACGGGATACAGAACACCAGAGAGACTGGGATAAACAAACACCAGGAGAGACTGGGATAACCGAACACCAGGAAGGAGACTGGGGAACAGAAAACCAGGAGTGACTGGGGATGACAGATCACCAAGAGCGACGGGGGATGACAGACACCAGGAGAGCCTGGGGATAAACAGAACACCAGGAGAGACTGGGATAACATAAAACCAGGAGAGACTGGGATGAAACAAACACCAGGATAGACTGGGGATACACATAACCACCAGGAGAGACTGGATTAACAGAACACCAGGCAGAGACTGGGGATGAGAACAGACCCAGGAAGATGCTGGGATGACAACACCAGGAGAGACTGGGGATGAACAGAACACCAGGAGAGACTGGGGATGAACACCAGGAGAGACTGGGGATGAACAGAACACCAGGAGAGACTGGGGATAAACAGAACACCAGGAGAGACTGGGGATGAACACCAGGAGAGACTGGGGATAAACAGAAAAGGATGCATTTTTAGGAGAAACAAGTTATACATGCATTAGTGACTGTGTTCTATTCACATATATAACTATATAACATGCCCCATCAAAGTCTATCTAGCCAATTTTTTCTGGGGAAAGCTCGCGCAAGTCCACCTCCCTCCCTCTCTATAGATCAAGTTACGAGGGAAACATTTTAATTTGCTGACATTAACTAAAGCTACTAATATTGACTGGTGTCCTGGAGTTAGGGTTCAGTTTCAACATCATACATGTACAGTACTACACACGTATTGGAGGAGGGAAAGCTGAGATGAAAGTAAAGCCCTTCCCTCCTCCCCCCCCCCATCTCATACGCACACACACACGTACTAGTAGAACCCTGCAATTAAACATCATTGAGTATTACTGTCCTGTTCACTGCTATCTCTCTCTTATTAAAACAGGAGTACTCATGAGCCAGTTTACTGAGAGGTTGTTTATGTGTCTAGTCTCACATTTGCTTGTTTGTGTATTTGTGTCTTCAGAGTTACTGAGACTCCAGTCACTGCAACTTCACCCTCCCGGCCGAAGCGTTGGGTAGATGTATCGAGCAAACATGACGTGTTCCTTGGAGGCTCGTGTAACCCGACTACTTGGAGGTGTGACACTGCCATCCCTTACCTACAGAAGTGTGGTCTGACCTACTACAACCCTCAGGTAGATCACTGGTACCCGGAGCTGATCGAGATAGAGGAACAGGCGAAGACTGCGGCCACCGTACTGCTGTTTGTAGTGGACAAAGAAACTAGAGCTCTCTCCTCGATGGTGGAAATAGGCTATCTCACAGGTAGGCCACACCCCTCTTTAGATTATGCCACACCCACTTAGTAGTGCAGCTAGATACCTCACAGGTAGGCCACACCCTTCTTATGACTGTGTCGTATCTGCTACTGCTGATTAAGACCCAAGTAGAGAGAGAGAGAGCTGTAACCAGAGACAGTGCAGGTCAAATTGAACATGTGTAATGATTGTTGCTAGGTAACAACAATCAGGACATGTTGCTAGGTAACAACAGTCAGGACCTGTTGCTAGGTAACAACAATCAGGACATGTTGCTAGGTAACAACAGTCAGGACCTGTTGCTAGGTAACAACAATCAGGACATGTTGTTAGGTAACAACAGTCAGGACCTGTTGCTAGGTAACAACAATCAGGACATGTTGTTAGGTAACAACAGTCAGGACCTGTTGCTAGGTAACAACAGTCAGGACGTGCAGAGCTGGACAGTCATATGCCACATGCAAACTCATATAGCAGCTTACAAGAATCCCAGAGACCCGACCCACTAATGTGATATCTTTTCAAAGTGTCACTCAACAATTCACTCTGTGACCTCACAGCACTCTTTACACGTACAGTAGAACCTCCCTTATCCGGACTCCCAAGTTACGGGCACCTCCCTCTACCGGGCAGCTGCTATGTACCTTGTGGTTAGGTAAAGTATCCCAACTAGCAAATTTGACAGCTGCTTTTGGATAGGCAGTTCAGCTGGCAGCACTATTTTGAATGCATTCTGAGATATGGGCAAATCTGAGATACGGGCACCCCTTGAAACCAAGGTGCCCGGATAAGAGAGGTTCTACTGTATATAATTCATAAAACAGACCTCACCTGTGGTGAATGAAGACATTATCTTTATAGCAAGGCTAGTTCACTCATCTCTAGAGGTGTGGAGGACACCAATCAGTTACAAGTCAGATAGATACGTTTAGATATCTTACTTAGTATGTGTGTGTGTGCGTGTGTAGGTCAGGGGCGTGACCTAGTGTCAGTGGTGGAAGACCTAGATAGCGGAGATGGTAAAGGGTCTACATTTATTCGAGGCGATGTGTTGACTGCTAGAGAAGTCGAGGACTTGAACCGAGGACGTATGTTTGTGCGGAACTTACTAGAGGAAGGAAGAGCATCTTTACTGTGTGGCAGTCTCGCTGACGCCCTTCAGGTGTCGCAATGTGTGAGTCTAGGAGTGGGTGTGGCTTACATTGTGTGAGTCTGGGAGTGGGTGTGGCTTAGAATTACATATGTCTGTAAACCCAATTAGTCAATTTAGTCTATTATTCACCGAACATTATCTAGGAACTTCTAGTGGACATTAGCTATTCCCATCATCCACTCACTGGTCTAGTGGACATTAGCTATTCCCATCATCCACTCACAGGTCTAGTGGACATTAGCTATTCCCATCATCCACTCACAGGTCTAGTGGACATTAGCTATTCCCATCATCCACTCACTGGTCTAGTGGACATTAGCTATTCCCATCATCCACTCACTGGTCTAGTGGACATTAGCTATTCCCATCATCCACTCACTGGTCTAGTGGACATTAGCTATTCCCATCATCCACTCACAGGTCTAGTGGACATTAGCTATTCCCATCATCCACTCACTGGTCTAGTGGACATTAGCTATTCCCATCATCCACTCACTGGTCTAGTGGACATTAGCTATTCCCATCATCCACTCACTGGTCTAGTGGACATTAGCTATTCCCATCATCCACTCACAGGTCTAGTGGACATTAGCTATTCCCATCATCCACTCACTGGTCTAGTGGACATTAGCTATTCCCATCATCCACTCACTGGTCTAGTGGACATTAGCTATTCCCATCATCCACTCACAGGTCTAGTGGACATTAGCTATTCCCATCATCCACTCACTGGTCTAGTGGACATTAGCTATTCCCATCATCCACTCACAGGTCTAGTGGACATTAAGCTATTCCCATCAGCCACTCCCGGGTCCTAGTGGGACAATTAGCTATTCCCATCATCCACTCACTGGTCTAGTGGACATTCCTATTCCCATCATCCACTCACTTGGTCTAAGTGGACATTAGCTATTCCCATCATCCCTCACAGGTCTATGTGGACATTAGCTCTTCCCATCATCACTCTCTGGTCTAGTGGGACATTAGCTATTCCCATCATCCACTCGACTGGGTCTAGTGGACATTGCTATTCCCATCATCCACTCACATGTCTAGTGGACATTAGCTTATTCCATCATCCACTCGACATGTCTAGTGGACTTTTAGCTATTGCGGGGGCCATCATCCACCTCACGTCGGGTGGGGGACTTATGCCTATTCCCATCATCCCCCACTGGTCTATGGACATTAGCGTATTCCATCATCCACTACATGTCTAGTGGACATTAGCTATTCCCATCATCCACTCACTGGTCTAGTGGACATTAGTTATTCCCATCATCCACTCACAGGTCTAGTGGACATTAGCTATTCCCATCATCCACTCACTGGTCTAGTGGACATTAGCTATTCCCATCATCCACTCACTGGTCTAGTGGACATTAGCTATTCCCATCATCCACTCACAGGTCTAGTGGACATTAGCTATTCCCATCATCCACTCACAGGCCTAGTGGACATTAGCTATTCCCATCATCCACTCACAGGTCTAGTGGACATTAGCTATTCCCATCATCCACTCACAGGTCTAGTGGACATTAGCTATTCCCATCATCCACTCACTGGTCTAGTGGACATTAGTTATTCCCATCATCCACTCACAGGTCTAGTGGACATTAGCTATTCCCATCATCCACTCACTGGTCTAGTGGACATTAGCTATTCCCATCATCCACTCACTGGTCTAGTGGACATTAGCTATTCCCATCATCCACTCACAGGTCTAGTGGACATTAGCTATTCCCATCATCCACTCACAGGCCTAGTGGACATTAGCTATTCCCATCATCCACTCACAGGTCTAGTGGACATTAGCTATTCCCATCATCCACTCACTGGTCTAGTGGACATTAGCTATTCCCATCATCCACTCACTGGTCTAGTGGACATTAGCTATTCCCATCATCCACTCACAGGTCTAGTGGACATTAGCTATTCCCATCATCCACTCACAGGTCTAGTGGACATTAGCTATTCCCATCATCCACTCACTGGTCTAGTGGACATTAGCTATTCCCATCATCCACTCACTGGTCTAGTGGACATTAGCTATTCCCATCATCCACTCACTGGTCTATAGTAGACATTAGCTATTCCCATCATCCACTCACAGGTCTAGTGGACATTAGCTATTCCCATCATCCACTCACTGGTCTAGTGGACATTAGCTATTCCCATCATCCACTCACTGGTCTAGTGGACATTAGCTATTCCCATCATCCACTCACTGGTCTAGTGGACATTAGCTATTCCCATCATCCACTCACTGGTCTAGTGGACATTAGCTATTCCCATCATCCACTCACTGGTCTAGTGGACATTAGCTATTCCCATCATCCACTCACATCTAGTGGACATTAGCTATTCCCATCATGGTCTAGTGGACATTAGCTATTCCCATCATCCACTCACAGGTCTAGTGGACATTAGCTATTCCCATCATCCACTCACAGGTCTAGTGGACATTAGCTATTCCCATCATCCACTCACAGGTCTAGTGGAGATTAGCTATTCCCATCATCCACTCACAGGTCTAGTGGACATTAGCTATTCCCATCATCCACTCACTGGTCTAGTGGACATTAGCTATTCCCATCATCCACTCACTGGTCTAGTGGACATTAGCTATTCCCATCATCCACTCACAGGTCTAGTGGACATTAGCTATTCCCATCATCCACTCACTGGTCTAGTGGACATTAGCTATTCCCATCATCCACTCACAGGTCTAGTGGACATTAGCTATTCCCATCATCCACTCACAGGTCTAGTGGACATTAGCTATTCCCATCATCCACTCACAGGTCTAGTGGACATTAGCTATTCCCATCATCCACTCACAGGTCTAGTGGACATTAGCTATTCCCATCATCCACTCACAGGTCTAGTGGACATTAGCTATTCCCATCATCCACTCACTGGTCTAGTGGACATTAGCTATTCCCATCATCCACTCACAGGTCTAGTGGACATTAGCTATTCCCATCATCCACTCACAGGTCTAGTGGACATTAGCTATTCCCATCATCCACTCACAGGTCTAGTGGACATTAGCTATTCCCATCATCCACTCACAGGTCTAGTGGACATTAGCTATTCCCATCATCCACTCACAGGTCTAGTGGACATTAGCTATTCCCATCATCCACTCACTGGTCTAGTGGACATTAGCTATTCCCATCATCCACTCACTGGTCTAGTGGCCATTAGCTATTCCCATCATCCACTCACTGGTCTAGTGGACATTAGCTATTCCCATCATCCACTCACAGGTCTAGTGGACATTAGCTATTCCCATCATCCACTCACAGGTCTAGTGGACATTAGCTATTCCCATCATCTACTCACTGGTCTAGTGGACATTAGCTATTCCCATCATCCACTCACTGGTCTAGTGGACATTAGCTATTCCCATCATCCACTCACAGGTCTAGTGGACATTAGCTATTCCCATCATCCACTCACTGGTCTAGTGGACATTAGCTATTCCCATCATCCACTCACAGGTCTAGCTCTCTTTCACGGGCTTTTTTTAAACATTACAGAATTAAAAATATTTGGTCAGTTATAGTATCTGCTACCTAGTGTATGCTATCCGTGTGGCTTCATTCGTTAGATCTGGTGGAAATGTTACTAGTTCAAATAATTTAACAGCAATAATTGTAGTAATAATGGGTGTGTCATTGGAGTGGGTGTGGCTATGTTATGTAGGTGTTGTGTGGCAATGGTAGTGTAGAACACTATCGTCACAGCACATCCTCCATGAGACTCCGCCCAACTCTCGGAGAAGAAATTCATCTACTTTCTCGAATATTTCACATGTACGACAACGGAAGGAAAAATAAACTCTTTACAGATGAGGTAAAGGGTGGAATAGACAGGACTGGATGTGCCTGGAATATGTGGTGTGTGTGTGTAGTTAGATCTAGTGGTGAAGTCCCTGCATATAGATGGTTGTGTGTGTGTGTGTGTGTGTGTGTGTAGTTAGATCTAGTGGTGAAGTCCCTGCATATAGATGGTTGTGTGTGTGTGTGTGTGTGTGTGTGTGTGTAGTTAGATCTAGTGGTGAAGTCCCTGCATATAGATGGTTGTGTGTGTGTAGTTAGATCTAGTTATGAAGTCCCTGCATATAGATGGTTGTGTGCGTGTGTGTGTGTGTGTGTGTAGTTAGATCTAGTGGTGAAGTCCCTGCATATAGATGGCTGTGTGTGTGTGTGTGTGTGTGTGTGTGTGTGTGTGTAGTTAGATCTAGTGGTGAAGTCCCTGCATATAGATGGTTTGTCGTTGCAACGATTACTGCAAGGGAGGAATGGAGACTCAGAGGGCAGCAGCTTGGTGGCACAGTATTCTGAACATGGTTTGTCTTTCCAAGAGTTCTGCTGTGTTTATGCTGAACTTAAGCATGCACAGATGCAGGTGTCTCCCTGGACGTCCCTTGCTGACATGGTGACAGCTCCGTTCAGATGGTTAGCCAGTGAGTCACAAACCTAAGAAACTTAGGGCAAACTTGTAAACCTAACAGATAGAACTTAAAAATAGAAAGTAAAGGTATAAACCAAACAGATAGAACTTTGGGCTTAAAATATTCTTTGTCCAACCATTGGAAGACAAGTGTAGACCCCACCTCCACTAGATCGCACACACTCCTAGTGTAGACCCCACCTCCACTAGATCACACACACTCCTAGTGTAGACACCACCTCCACTAGATCACACACACTCCTAGTGTAGACACCACCTCCACTAGATCACACACACTCCTAGTGTAGACACCACCTCCACTAGATCACACACACTCCTAGTGTAGACCCCACCTCCACTAGATCACACACACTCCTAGTGTAGACCCCACCTCCACTAGATCACACACACTCCTAGTGTAGACCCCACCTCCACTAGATCACACACACTCCTAGTGTAGACCCCACCTCCACTAGATCACACACACTCCTAGTGTAGACACCACCTCCACTAGATCACACACACTCCTAGTGTAGACCACCTCCACTAGATCACACACACTCCTAGTGTAGACCCCACCTCCACTAGATCACACACACTCCTAGTGTAGACCCCACCTCCACTAGATCACACACACTCCTAGTGTAGACACCACCTCCACTAGATCACACACACTCCTAGTGTAGTAGATCACACACACTCCTAGTGTCCACCTCCAGATCACACACACTCCTAGTGTAGACCCCACCTCCACTAGATCACACACACTCCTAGTGTAGACACACACTAGATCACTAGTAGACCCCACCTCCACTAGATCACCCACACTCCTAGTGTCCACTAGATCACACACACTCCTAGTAGACACCACCTCCCTAGATCCTAGTGTAGACCCCACCTCCACTAGATCACACACACTCCTAGTGTAGACCCCACCTCCACTAGAATCACACACACACTCCTAGTGTAGACCCCACCTCCACTAGATCACACACACTCCTAGTGTAGACACCACCTCCACTAGATCACACACACTCCTAGTGTAGACCCCACCTCCACTAGATCACACACACTCCTAGTGTAGACCCCACCTCCACTAGATCACACACACTCCTAGTGTAGACCCCACCTCCACTAGATCACACACACTCCTAGTGTAGACCCCACCTCCACTAGATCACACACACTCCTAGTGTAGACACCACCTCCACTAGATCACACACACTCCTAGTGCCACTACATCTTGTGTGTGTGTGTTGTTGTTGTTGTTTTTTGTGTGTGTGTATGTGTAGATTGGTTCTGGCCGACCCTGGCAGTTCCATCAGCTGGTCAGTATGTGGATGTGTTCCTCAATGGAAGTTGTGGTAGTACTACTTGGAGAACAGACACCAGTATTCCTGTGCTCAAGTGAGGTTGCCATGGCAGGTGATCTAATTATCATGTTTGTGTGTGCGGGTGTAGACGATATGGCGTGTCATATTTCAACCCTCAAGTTGCTAACTGGGATCGCCGCCTCTTACCAATTGAGCGTGAGGCGAAGGAGCGTTGTTGTGTTCTACTCGTTGTTATCACGGGTGATACACTGGGTGTGGCTTCTCTGGTAGAGGTGGCATATTACATCGGCAAAGGCAGGAGCATGGTTTTGTGTGTGCAAGACATTCATAGCACTGAGACTGGGGCCACTGTGGAGGGAATGGAGGTGGGTGTGGCTAAATAAAGCATGGTTGCACTAAGGTGGGTGTGGACGTGGTTGCACTTAGGTGGGTGTGGCTAAATAAGGCATGGTTACACTATGTCATCCAGAGTTAGACCCATTTTCCTGTTTTATATTCGGCTGTATTCATATGGTTTATGTGTTCTATGTGTAGCTAAGTCCAGCAGCAGTGAAGGACTATAATCGTGGGCGTGCCTACATGGTTGCCATGGCAAACAAAAACAGGGTTCCCGTGTACAGTGATATAGCAGCTGCTACCATGGCAACAGTAGACTTGGCCCTGTGTGTAAGAGGCGTGCGGGCTAGACACAAGCACAACCACGTCATTGACTCCAGTGTGTAGCACACACTCTCACTCACTGGACCTAGCTGCTGTCATGACAACCATCACTTTTAGCACACGCAGCATATGACCAATAGATGAACAATTTATTTTTATACATCAGCAGAATTCTAACATATATATTTTAATAAGCAAAGACAACTTCAACTCAGGAAAGTGTATATCAATCTACCTCTACCATTAAACTCAGTAAACTATCTTTGAATTCATCTCCCCAGTAAACTATTGTGGTAAATCCAGAACCACAACTCAGTAAACTTTCAGTATACTGCTGATATAAGGAAGGCTGCCTCCTATCTGTTAACCGAGTATAATGGCAGGTGTTGGTATGTATTGTAAGTGTGGCTGAAGGTGTCTATCTCACCTCACACCATGCACTGTACCAATCTTTGAAATACTGTATTGTTTAAAAAAAACTTCAAATAACAGACCACAATAAAAGTTTTGTACGAGTAGGAGGATTATCATTAGTTGACATTGTCTGACCATTCCTTACCGAGTTGTGGGGCATTACTATGGCTGCTGTGTCAAGACTTCTTCTTCTTCCTCTTAGCCTGATCATTGAACATCACCACACCCACAAACACACCCACTACAGCCACAAGAAATAGGCCAGCTAGCACAGGAAGGATGATTGCATAGGAACGAGGAAGGAAATAGCCATGGAGAAAGTGAGTTGGCTCCAATAGAGGCTGCACAAACACAATACCAACTCTCTGTGAATAGAATGGAGGATTGTAACATTTAGTCTCTCAAACAGTAATGAGTTGGTCACAGCTACCACACACCAAATAGTACTCTACAGAAAGTATATCATGCCTGTTGGAGTGTTTGTGTATAGCTACCTACCAGAACTAAGACCCACACTGTGTAATACAGGAACACTCCAGCTGCTAGTGCTATCAAGAAGGAGCCCACCAGTCTATCCGTTACTGTGGCCTAGTAAACATGGTCACTAATGCATGCAACGTGCAAATGCCCAGTCAGAAGTCAAGCACTCACCATAACAAGAACTGGAACGGGACGACGAACCTCTGCGCTGCATTGGCATTTAAATAGCGCGCTTGCGGGAAGGGATTTAATTACAATGCTCACAAAAACACTCTTCCGGTCATGCACACACGGAATGCAGAGGATCACAAACTCAAAGTGACATCACGTGACGTAGGCATATTCTACGTTTGGGTTTTTGCGACGTTACAAGAATGGTAAAGGGTTCGTTCCGTTACGTATGTAGTTCGTATTCATTTTGTGGTCGTCATGCTGCTAAACTGCGCGTATGTGGCAATATCCCGTTGGCGAAAATGGGCGTGGCTAGACACCAATAATTTTGTTTTGATAAACCTCTACCCTAGCAGCCAAAAGGATGCAGTCATACTTCTATTGTTAGTTTCTTGGTAAGGTTCGTTGTAAGAGAGTGGAGGGTGGGGGTGCCTCGCAGAGTAGCCAACCTTCAGCGGTGAAGAGAACATGCTAAACTCTCTTGCTAGTGCTGCTGGGCTAGCCAGGCCGAAGAAAAAGTTCCATTTTGACGTTACGTTTACTCTGGAGAGATTATTGAATTGCACCTATGTAGCTGGCCTTATATTCTCTAAGATAAGACTGGTGGATGGAGGCACGTACAAGTTCACAGAGCAATCTAAAAGGTGGGTCAAGAAGAGGGGTACAGAGAGGCTATATGTGTTAGTTACCTAGCTCAATATAAGTGGACATTTTTACCTCCATTATGTTGTGGGAGAAGGACTTAAAAAAAACAACTTAGGCTATAATACTAATATTTATTGAGCTGCTGTAGTCATGTGGCCAGCATGTGTCTACCATTACGTGGTAAACATAGTAGGTTATAGTTCTGTGACTGATATTTTTGCGTGCATGTCCAGTCCATAAACTTCCTGGGTAAACAATTTGGAAACTGTTTCCATTTCACTGGTTTCAACTATGGTCTATTATTAACACCTGGAAGGGAGTTAATGAACACACCAGCCCTTACAAATATACCACGGGCTAAAGTTATTAGCAGCTCACACATCCAGTCTTACACCTTGAGTGTTGTCAAGCAGCATTTAGGAGGCAAGGTTAAAGTACAGTGTACCTTTGTTAAGTGGTGTAAACAATTGAAATGGGTGTGTGTGCGTGTGATATAGCTGTGACGTCAATGGTCACATGGTGAATTGGAGTCAGAAGTTTGAGTTTCACTGCAAGATGTACGCCAATCCGTTGACGGGAGAGTTAGAACCTTGCTGTTGCAAGGTCTCCATCAGGAAGGTCAGAGAACACACACACACACACACACATACACACACACACACACACACACACACACACACACACACACTGCTTTCACTCCTGGTTACCTTAATTTTAATTCTAGTCATGTGCCCAGCATGTATTGACCAGTACATAGCATGCTCTCTGTATAGATGCATGAGAGGTGGATGTATCAGAGGTGAGAGGAGGATGTATAAGATGTGAGAGGTGGATGTATGTGAGGTGAGGTGGATGTATGAGATGTGAGAGGTGGAGGTATGTAAGGTGAGAGATGGATGTATGTGAGGTGAGAGGTGGATGTATGGGAAGTGAGAAGTGGATGTATAAGATGTGAGAGGAGGATGTATGAGAGGTGAGAGGTGGATGTATGAGATGTGAGAAGTGGATGTATGAGATGTGAGAAGTGGATGTATGAGATGTGAGAGGTGGGTGTATGAGAGGTGGGTATATGAGAGGTGGATGTAAGAGGTGTGAGTAGGATGTATGAGGTGGATGCATGAGATGGGAGAGATAAGGGTAGGTGATGAATTATGTACAGAGTAAAAGCACCTTAAATGTTAAGTTAATAATTTAAGTGACGCCAAAGGTAGTGAAAGATTGCCAGTAGAGTGACATCTTGTTTGTTTGGGTTGCGTGTGTTTGTTGTGGGAGTTGATGAGGTTCATTAGTTATTGCATAAGCTGAGGAGACATTGACTGATGGGCCGTCCTTCTGTTCCATCTCAGGGGACCTTCACGCATGTCTGTATCCTGTGAAGGATGTGTTACATGTCTGCATCCAGTGAAGGATGTGTTACATGTCTGTGTATATAAGATACATTTGGATGCTGTTAGCTGGTCAGTGCTAGTTGAAGAGATGGAAGGAATGGTATTGGTGGAGTTATTTGGCAGGTTAGGCTGTGAAATACACATTCCATTGGAAGTTACGCCAAACCCATGCTCTGTTGGACCATGGCTAAGCATGTGAGCACATTAATCATGCATGTAGAGCACATGTGTCAGACATGAGGAGCACATGTGGCAAACATGCACATACACAGTGCAGTGTTGTGAGAGAGAGAGTTAATTCTAAATTGAAAGTGAGTTAGAAAGTCTGGTTATTTCTTGACATGTCCTTGGGCACGAGTCAGTCTTATGTTGCCATGGTAATAGTTTGGTGTTGCTTGTAAGACAGCTGTGACTAAGTAATGGAGGAAGGCTGGAGTATTGTGTGTATGTGTGTGTATGGGTGGTGCTTGTGTGTGTATATATATGTGTGTGCATGTATGTGTGCGTGTATGTATTGGTATATATGAATTTGGTAGTGTGTGAGTGTATTACAATGATTTCTTGTTTGTTGATTAGGAGACTAAAGGTGGGCGCTCATATAAGAAGGTAAGTAGAGAATACAAGTGAACAGGTGTGAGGTTTGAAGTGTGAGTTTGTGTGAATGCATATGAGATGTATTAGTATTTATGAATCCTTTTGTGTGGCTATATGGTATCTACGTGTGTGTGTGTGTGCAGCTGGGTTATGTGAAGATCAACCTAGCGGAGTTTGCTGGTGCTGGGTCTGTGCAGCGCAAGTATCTGTTGGAAAGTTACAACGAACACAAGCACAAACCTGACAACTCCATTCTCACGGTTACCATCGGTCTACGCCAGACTTCCGGAGATAGCGTCTTTAGAGCGTGAGTTGGACACATAGAGAATTCTGATTAGTGGGTGGAGTCACTGTATAAGGGGTGGGGCTGGAGTTAAGTACAATGTTGGAGTTGATTGACTGGAGAAATCAGAGAGTGTTATTAGCTGGTTCCTGGGTTTGGTTGTCAGGAGACTTAACTAGCAATGGGGGCGTGGTGTCTACATAAATGGGACAAGTTTAGTGGATTATGTCTAACTTTTGAAGTTCTAAAGAATTTTAGCAACCACACCAGTGTTTCATCCAGACATTCTTGCAAGGGGGGGCAAAATAGAGTTTTGAAAATGTAAGGGGGGGCGGGCGGCACTGGTCACCATGGGAGTGAAATAGAATTATTGGAAGGCCTATGTCCTACATTAAAAAAACATAATCTTATCTAATGAGGTCTGCATATGTCAGATCCTGACAAGTTAATTCAGCTACTCATTTTCACCTCCACCGTCTAGCAATTTTCAGTCAACTGTGACATTCACTATTTAGATGCTTTTCACACACTATTCAACTCTGACTCTCACCTCCCCTTAGGTTTATCACACGTTGATTCACACTTACGGTTGCTGGCTGGCTATAAAAAGGCCAGCCCTCAGCTCACCGTAGCAGTTGTTGAGTTTTGATCTATACAGATTCTACAACTTCCAGAACCAGAACTCTAAGCACTCGTAGTCCCTGACAGCTTAAGATAGTCTCAAATGGATATTCGCTCTTTCTTCTGTGGTGCAAGCTCTTCAAAGTCACCTGGCCACTCAAGTAGCAGTGACACAGAAGATAAAATTGACAGCAATCAATCTGATACTGAGTTTTTGGAGCCAAGTCCTGCCAAGAAAAGATTAATTGTCCATGAGAAGCATGCAAAGGAAAGATTAACTACACATGAGAAAAGCAAGAAAATCACTGCAAGCAGTCGAAAATACAACAAAAAATGGGAAGAGAGCTTCAATTGGCTGATGTTTGATAAAAATTTCCAAGGAGCTTTTTGTAAGGTTTGCAGGAAGAGAGGAATTTCTCTTCAAAGAACAGGAGGAACATGGATCTCAAAACCTTTCACGAACTGGAAGAAGGCAATAGAGAAGATGAAAATTCATGCAAAGAGTGATATTCACCTCCTATCATGTGAAGCAGAGATGGCTGCAGCTACAGCACTACAAGAAGGGTCAGTCATTCAGCAACTCCAACAAATTAATGATGAGGAAAAGTTGAAGAACAGAATGGCCATTAAAGCTCTAATTCGTTGCACCCATTTTCTAGCTCGTCGCCACATTCCCCACACAACAAATTTTGATGAACTTATTGATCTAATCGTAAGTTGTGGTGCAGAAGATTTAAAGGGGTTCCTTGAAAGAGCTAGATTAAATGCAACCTACACATCTAAAGTTGCTGTTGTTGAATTTGTTGAGGCAGTTGGCTTATGGGCTGAAGAATGTTTACTGAAACGGCTTCGCCAAGCTTCCCATTTCAGCATAATGGCAGATGAGTGCACTGATGTGACGACCACAGAAGAGCTTTCAATTTTCTTCCGCTGGGTGAACATGGACGGTCAACCTGTTGAGCACTTCTTGGATATAGTTCCATTGAAAGCTACTGATGCAAAGACTATTTATTCTGCCCTTGTTGAATTCATGAAAGATAAAAACATACAGATTAGCAAGCTGGTGGGTATGGGATTCGATGGAGCAGCTACTTTCTCTGGGAAACACAATGGTGTGCAGAGTCTCCTGAAGAAAATTTCACCTCATGCACTTTTCGTACACTGCCATTGCCATTTGCTACAGCTAGCATGCGTTCAAGCAGCTAATGCTACCAGTGGGATAAAACATGTGTACATCACACTCACCACCCTCTGGAAATTTTTCCACTATTCTCCTAAGCGAGCTGAGAGTCTCAAAGCAGTACAGCAGGTGCTTGACTTACCTGAGCTGAAAGTTGTGAAACCATCAGATACTCGCTGGCTGTCCCATGAACGCTGTGTGAAGGCAGTCAAAGCTAGCTACAGTGCAATTGTGACTGCTCTAAACAATATCTATGAGCAGACACATGCACCTGAAGCTCTAGGTATCAGTAAAGCCTTATGTAGGCCCTCAACTTTAGTGGCCATATACCTCCTTGATTATGTTCTGCCACAAGTGGCGAAGTTGAGCAGAGCTCTCCAGACTGAGAGAATAGACTTGACAGCTATCACCCCTCTTGTTGATGCCACTCTCAATACACTTGATGATGCCATGTTACCTGCTGCTAACTGGGTATTAGAACTGATGGATGCAAAGAATGAGATCGAAGAAGTCACTGACATCACGTTAACCACGGAAAGCATTGCTACATTCCAAGGACAAGTGGCTGAACCGTTTATCAGGATGCTGAAGGCAAACATATCCAGCAGATTTATTTCACAAGATATTGTCTCCTCATTTGGCATCTTTGATCCGAAGAAAGTGCCAGCTGCTGACTCTTCTGACTTCCATACATATGGTGAGGACTTAATAGATGTACTATTAGCTCACTATGGTGCAGAGCTGCCTGCTAAGACTGCTGGTGGAGATGAATACACCAAAGAAGCTCTTATTTCCCGCGAAACCCGAGAGGAGTGGAAAACATTTCGAAGCTACTTATCGAAGAAGCCGAAAGGTAACCTGCACTTGCAGTTGAAAGAGCTCACCACAAGTGATATGCTTAGTGAAATTTTTCCAAACATTAGCACCCTGGCAAACATATGTCTATCTATCCCTGTCAGCACTGCTTCAGTGGAAAGGAGCTTCTCCAAAATGAAACTAATTAAAACACGAATTCGAAATCGAATTGGGCAATCACAATTATCCTATTTGATGAAAATAGCCATGGAGACACCCGAGACGCTCTCATCTACACAATTAAATGACATTATTACAGTATGGAACAAAAAACCTAGACGAATTGCTGTGTGAATATTGTTTATTATTAATTTGGTTTACATTTTTCTCTTAATAAATATCGGTTCTTTCAAAAGGGTGGGGGGCACTTAGAATCCAAGGGGGGGCATTTAGAACCCAAGGGGGGGCATTTAGAACCCAAGGGGGGGCAAATGCCCCCTTTCGCCCCCCCCTAAATGAAACCCTGCACACTGTTTTTTACGTATTGTTTACCTTGCATGTGGGTGCAGTTAGAGATGATGGTATATACTGAAGTGGGACTAAAGATAGCTATTGGCACTTTAGAGGAAGGTAGGAGGGGAGGGGGGCTGTGACCTTTGTCCTGTTGCTGCTGTAGTTTATTGTTGCTTGTTGCCATGGTAGTTAGTTTGTTGTTGTGGTTATTTTAGGACGTAATGTTATCATAGGTTAGTTTGTGTGTGTGTTTGTTATAGTCCACGTGCTGTTGACCCCATGGGTGAACTTGGAGGAGATTCTCCAGAGGATGAAGGCATTCAGCCGGACCTGCACTCACTACCTCGACATTCTTACACGTCTTCCTCTAGAATGTCAGCCACAAGCTCTGCTCTTAGCTTCTACTCACCAGTTAGTCCTAGTGTTACCATGGATACCACAACCCCCTCCCCCACAGGAGATGACACTGCTGTAGCTGGTAATGTGGACATCAGTACGAGGCAAGGAGATGTAGGAGGCAGTTTGACAGGCCTAGACAGAGAGACCAGTCAGGGGGGCGTGGTAGAAACAAGTCAAGATGATAGTTGTGTCGGAGGGACAGGATCAGAAGTGGGTGTGGCAGGTTTCACAGTGACTGAAGCAGGATTGAAAGTGGCAGGGATCATGACTGGTGAACAAAGTACAGGAGGAGGAAGTCTGCAAGATATTCGATTAACACTTAGTAAAGAAACTCGAAAGACTAACTCTGCAGTAAACCTCCGAGAAACTGGTGAGTTTTAGTGTTGTGTGTGTATGTGGTGTATGTGTGCATGTGTATATATGTGTGTGTGTATGTGTATATGTGTGTATGTGCGTGTGTGCATGCACTCGTGCATATGTGTATGTGTGTATATGTGTGCGTGTGTGTGTGTGTGTGTGTGTGTGTGTGCTATTTTGGGATTATTTGTTGTGATAAGATACTGTGGGTTGTGTTCAGTAATTCATGAAATATTTAATTCACATAGTTCTAACTCCTTTAGGACTCTGCATGTGTGTGTGCGTGAACATTGCCATAATCATAGACTTGTATTTGTGTGTAGACTTGAAGGACTTGCATATTGTAGAAGAAGGTGTGAACGAGTCCACACCCACTGACCACTCCCCCCTCAGTACATCAGGTCTAGGCCCTCTGTCATCAGACAAACTCAAGATGCGTGCAGGTTCACTGGACAGCACGTCTCCTTCAGATAGCCCGGGCCACAGTCACACCATGGGGGGCTCTCGATTTCCACTGCCCCCTGTGGGGGGTCCCACACATCGCCGCCTCAGCAGCTGGAGTCAAGCTAGCAATGCGCGCAGTCCCAACTCCATGCATAGACGCCAGCAGAGCCTCGTGTCAGGTCAGAGTTCAAAGTCAACATCGGCCTATTCTACTTTGTCTGAGCGTTCCACAGCGGGCAGTATCATTGAGGGGACGGGGGATGACGGCAGCAACAGTCTCCGGGGGAGACACGGGACTCTGAGCAGTCGAGTGGAGCAATCCCGTGTGGACTCTCAGTCCGTCGTGGATAACTTGTTCTCTAGTCTCAACTTCAGCAGAAGTGAGGCGGAGCTCAATGGAGACCAGGGAGGACTCAGACTCTACGTGGACAAGAGTCGGGGAACTGTAACACTGGCAGCTTCTTCACTGGACAGGTACACTAGGGGGATGGGGAGGGGGGGGGGGGTAATTGTTTTCATAGCCCATTGTTGAGCTGAAGCCTAACAAGTGATCTATTATCATAGCAATGTGCACTGTCATACCACACACCACCACCTTGTTGTGCTGACCTGACAGGAGTTGGATGTAGCTGTGGTGTCAGCTAGGCAAGCCTGTGGTGTCAGCTAGGCAAGCCTGTGGTGTCAGCTAGGCAAGCCTGTGCAGTGTGTTCAATGAAAATGGCATAGTTGCTGTCCGTGATCTCACTCCCTAGGCTTCTAAACATCTGTGTAGGTACAGTCAGCTTGAGCATAGTGACATTTGTGTAGGTACAGTCAGCTTGAGCATAGTGACATCTGTATAGGTACAGTCAGCTTGAGCATAGTGACATCTGTATAGGTACAGTCAGCTTGAGCATAGTGACATCTGTGTAGGTACAGTCAGCTTGAGCATAGTGACATCTGTGTAGGGTTCCTAACTCCCTTTTAAAAAATCCTGTGTACACCCCAGATGTCTTATTAATATGTTACCATGGAAACATCAGCACCTGACCTGATGATGTTATTTGTATGTTGTAGGCATGGCAACTTGCAGGCTATTGATGTAGAGAAGCATTCTAATCAGAGCCCCAGAAGAAGGCGGAGTAAGAAAGAGTCTCAAACTTCTAAAGATCATTCAGCAGTCCCTGCCAGAGAAATGTCTCCTTGTGAACTCTCTCCACCAACACAAGTCAGTCTACCCCAAGCCTCACAACAACAGCAAGGTTCTCTCCTCCAGAACCTACCCCAAGCCTCACAACAACAGCAAGGTTCTCTCCTCCAGAACCTACCCCAAGCCTCACAACAACAGCAAGGTTCTCTCCTCCAGAACCTACCCCAAGCCTCACAACAACAGCAAGGTCCTCTCCTCCAGAACCTTCCTACCCAGTCTTCCCCACAGTCTCTAGAACCCTCATCAGTAGCACGCGCCTCAGCTAACTCAGATGCTATTGGTCAACCAATAGCACGGGCCAGAGTCAACTCAGCGGGCAGCTCCTCCGATAGCACCAAGACTCTTACTCCAAATAGATAGCACCTGTCACTTCCTGTTTAACTCAAGTCGGGAACACCACTTGCAGGTGTTATCAGCTCCTCTTATTGGCCCCTCCCCATTTCTAAGGTATAATCAGCACTTTCTTTTCTTTGTCTTGCCACAGCAGCCATGATCAAGTCTCGTACATCTCAGCCATGCCCACTTATCTATCAACTTCACCATTATCTATTTGTTACACCGACTGTCAACACAAACAAACACGTGTACATACATATACTGTGCAGACCTACTACAATGTTGTTTTATATTGGATCTCTTCAACTGTCCAGTCCATGCCAGTGTTGTTGTTGTTGTTGTTGTTGTTGTTGGTAAATGAGCATGATGTACATGCTATTGTTTCTTAAGTTGGGATTGAGTGGTGGGGACGAGTAGAGAGAGAGAGAGAGAGAGAGAGAAGGGCTACCTGTTTCATGATGTTAGTTATTTGGTGGGTTTAGTTTGACTTCTAAGTTTAGTGAGATAGGGTTGCAGTCTTTCTTGGAAGAGAGTCTTCTGTTCCAGGACTTTGTTAAGTGTGGTGTGACCTGGCAAGTTATGGAGGAGCCAATCCGTAGTCTCGTTACACAGAGCTGTCACCTTTGATCTGTCGTCCTTGTTCCATTTTCCAGACCCTCTGTCTCCATCTGTGATGATTGATCTTGTATCTCGAACTTCATCATTCAACTTCTCACACGCTTCTACACAAGCACACGTACAGTACATGCTTTTTACACACGGGAAATCAAGTGAGAAATGGATTTTACCATGTTAAAACATGATGCCATGCCCACCTGTACATACCATGGCAATCTATCAGATGCACACAATCCAGATGTCCATAGCGTTGAGCCACACCCCTAACGTCTTCGTGATGTCTAGTTTTGGCTGTGATAGAGGCTCCCTTCTCTAGTAGACTTTGCAAGCAGTCCAGTCTACCCCAGATAGCACTGTGGTGTACAGCAGAGTAACCTAGCAACAAATGTGTCAAAGTCAATATCATTATGTGAAATGGCACAAGTAGGCACGTGCTAGTGGTGAAGCAATTGGTTGTAATATCTTTTGCTTAGTGTGTGTACAATTTACTATGAAGGAGCGTTTATTGCAGTTGTCTCGCAAGTGATACCCTTTACCCAATACTTAGGAGAAAGATAGAGACTAGTCAAGTTCATGTATAAGTTTGGTCTCAGAGGTCCAGAATTATTTGGACCTAATTGAATTCCAGTGGCTAGTGACTGCATTTTACAGACTAAACCGTTTGCCCACAAGTTTTCTGAGGAAGTGATGATAATACCAGTCTTGCAACAGATACATCGCAGAAGACACTGCATGGTCTTAGCTTGAAAGAAGAATTGCACAATCTTGCTGCTGTATTGATGGCTAGAAAGCTAAATGTGCATACATCTGAATGTCAGTAGAGGTCAAAATATTCTTAAGAACACAAATATGAAGAATAGAATGCTATCTAATTATTAAGGTTTTTTCTTGGAACAGCAAAGGAAGTACCAAGGAAAGATGGCTCCAAGCAGTATTGAATTACATTGTTGCTTCCTAATAGCCTGCACGGAAGCTTCTCAAGTTTCCTTGGATTTCAGTGTGCTAGAATCTCCTGAACCGTAACGATGGCATGATCATAAATCACAACTACCCTCAATGTTATGATTTTGCTGACTGTGCAAGACCAAACACATACACGAACTTGACCACACCCTTTCTTTCTTATTAAAGCAGGGTCTAGCCCGTGAGATTACTATTGCAGTAGTTTCACTCGACCAGTAAGATCTGCTAGTTCACTCCAGTGGGGTGGTCCCTATGTAAGGTCAGGCAATAGTAGGAAAATTTCCTGTTTCTCATCCAGTAAAAAAAATTAAAAACAACAGTAACAATGTGTGAAGGTGTTACTATTCAAACAAATAGACAGTCACAGAATCCTCTCTACTTGAGTGTGCAGTGTAGTACAGCAGCTGATCTCTAGCTAGCCTGCTATGTGTGTGACTGTGTCAGTTGTGCTAGGAAACTAGAGGACTTCTTTGGGAAATGTATCTTTTGTTGGGGAAAACATACTTCTGAAATTGTGTTTTTACGTGCCAGAGAGACAGCAAATTTTCTTGCAGTGACTTTACCAGATTTATTGGCAGAGTTGACGTCAGCTCCGTTCTCTAGCAATAGCTCCAGTGAAGACTTGCGACCCAGCAAAGCAGCCATATCCAGAGGGGAGTAGCCAGCCTTGCTCCGTTGGTTCAAATTTATCCTGGTTTCACCTTCCTCAGTTCTCCCTTCCTCCAGCTTCTCAACCAACTTCTCGTACTTGCCATCTTCCACTAGCGATAAAATATCCATAATTACCATAGCAACAAGGTGATTAAGTTATTAGGGAAAGGATCGTCGTCTATTCTCCAAATGAATTGTCCTTGTGTTTTTCCGACTTACAATTTCTGGTCATGGCGGCTCCAGCTGGTCTGGCCAAGGTGAGTAAATGTAAAGCTTTGGGTACCACCTGTAGACAAAATTTGCATAATCTAGAAATACATTATTTGGTTGGGCACCTTTCCTTGGTCTCTGGTGGGGAGCACTGGTCTCTGGTGGGGAGCACTGGTCTCTGGTGGGGAGCACTGGTCTCTGGTGGGGAGCACTGGTCTCTGGTGGGGAGCACTGGTCTCTGGTGGGGAGCACTGGACTCTGGTGGGGAGTACTGGTCTCTGGTGGGGAGCACTGGTCTCTGGTGGGGAGTACTGGTCTCTGGTGGGGAGCACTGGTCTCTGGTGGGGAGCACTGGTCTCTGGTGGGGAGCACTGGTCTCTGGTGGGGAGTACTGGTCTTTGATAGGAAGGATTGGGTGTGTGGATTTTTTGATCGGCAATGTGGGTTGCGGGATCCTGGTATGGTTTAGTGTTCTCAGATAATAGTTGGTGTCCTATAGTAGTCAGGTAATGAAGTGGTAGAATTGACAGGTGTCTTGTCAGTATATAGCATGGCTGGGTCTCAAGTGTTACTACAGGTGGTGGTGTTTAGTGTCTTGTCAGTATATAGCATGGCTAGGTCTCAAGTGTTACTACAGGTGGTGGTGTTTAGTGTCTTGTCAGTATATAGCATGGCTGGGTCTCAAGTGTTACTACAGGTGGTGGTGTTTAGTGTCTTGTCAGTATATAGCATGGCTAAGGTCTCAAGTGTTACTACAGGTGGTGGTGTTTAGTGTCTTGTCAGTATATAGCATGGCTAAGGTCTCAAGTGTTACTACAGGTGGTGGTGTTTAGTGTCTTGTCAGTATATAGCATGGCTGGGTCTCAAGTGTTACTACAGGTGGTGGTGTTTAGTGTCTTGTCAGTATATAGCATGGCTAAGGTCTCAAGTGTTACTACAGGTGGTGGTGTTTAGTGTCTTGTCAGTATATAGCATGGCTGGGTCTCAAGTGTTACTACAGGTGGTGGTGTTTAGTGTCTTGTCAGTATATAGCATGGCTAGGTCTCAAGTGTTACTACAGGTGGTGGTGTTTAGTGTCTTGTCAGTATATAGCATGGCTAAGGTCTCAAGTGTTACTACAGGTGGTGGTGTTTAGTGTCTTGTCAGTATATAGCATGGCTGGGTCTCAAGTGTTACTACAGGTGGTGGTGTTTAGTGTCTTGTCAGTGTATAGCATGGCTAAGGTCTCAAGTGTTACTACAGGTGGTGGTGTTTAGTGTCTTGTCAGTATATAGCATGGCTAGGTCTCAAGTGTTACTACAGGTGGTGGTGTTTAGTGTCTTGTCAGTATATAGCATGGCTAGGTCTCAAGTGTTACTACAGGTGGTGGTGTTTAGTGTCTTGTCAGTATATAGCATGGCTAAGGTCTCAAGTGTTACTACAGGTGGTGGTGTTTAGTGGATGTGATTTCTGTTGTTGCAATGAGTTGTACTTTCTTGAGCGACACATTCTGTCTCTTCCCTAATCCAGGTCACTGTCTCACATGAATGGTAGTTTGCATTACTAGAGGAGTCATTGAGCTATGGAGAGAGTTCATGATGATCACAGTGGGAAGTGTATGAAGAGGCTCTTAGAGTTGCGTAAAGAAGGCAAGTTATGTGACATTAGCCTGGAAGTTGATGGTCAAGTGTTTCCAGCTCATCGTGCAGTGCTGGCTGGAGCCAGTCCCTACTTCTGTGCCATGTTTACAGGCAACATGGAAGAAAGTCGTTCATCTAGTGTCACTCTGCATAGTGTCAGTCCACATGCTGTAGAGCTCCTCCTCGATTACTGCTACACATCCAAGATCCTCGTCACTACAGAGAATGTGCAGGACTTGCTGCCAGCGGCGGACATCATGCAGCTGTCGTGGGTCAGACGAGTCTGCTGTGACTTCCTGAAGAGCCAACTCGACACCTCCAACTGCCTCGGTATCCATGCCTTCGCCAGCACTCATAGCTGTGCAGAGCTGCAGCAAGCAGCCGGCAACTTCGTGCAGCAACACTATTTAGAAGTTCTGCAAGGGCCAGAATTCTTAGAGCTAGGTACGGTAGAGTTGGAAGAGCTGCTACAGAGTGAAGACCTCAATGTGGAGAAAGAAGAGCAAGTGTTTGAGTCAGTCATGAGGTGGGTGGAGCATGATGTACCTACACGCCACACCCACCTGGCTAGCATGTTGCAACTTGTGAGACTGCCTTTGCTGGACAGGAGTTACCTAGTGAAGATTGTGGGGACACACCCTCTCGTGAGGAAGTGCACCTTATGCAGGGATGTAGTGGATGAAGCAAAGAATTACCTGCTGTTGCCAGAGTTGCGATCCAATTTGAAGTCACCATGGACACGACCCCGGCGACCTGTGGGGAGCAATGAAGTGTTATATGCAGTGGGAGGATGGTGTAGTGGTGATGCCATCGCTATGGTAGAACAATTGGGTAGCAACAACTTGGACTGGAAGCTAGTTGCACCTATGAGCAAAAGGAGGTGTGGTGTGGGTGTGGTCATGCTGGGAGGGTTATTATATGCTATTGGTGGTCATGATGGCAGTAGCTACCTCAACAGTGTCGAGCGTTATGACCCCAGTGCAGACCAATGGTGCAGCTCAGTCACTCCCACTCCAAGTTGCCGGACTAGCATTGGAGTGGGCGTGCTTAATGGCCTCATCTATGCTATTGGAGGACAAGATGGAGTCTCATGTCTCAACACAGTGGAGCGGTGAGTCAGTGACACACGAGAACACAACAGACAGACATGGTCATGCGTGATTGTGTGTGTGTGCAACACAACTAACAGACAGACATGGTCATGCGTGATTGTGTGTGTGTGTGCAACACAACTAACAGACAGACATGGTCATGCGTGATTGTGTGCTAGATCCCTAAGAACCTTTTCTTATTTAGTTGAACCAACAGATGTAGTTGTTTGTGTTCAGGTATGATCCTACAGGCAATACTTGGCAGACTGTGTGTCCAATGAGAGTGAAGAGACTTGGTGTTGGTGTAGGAGTTCTCGGTGGGTTTCTGTTTGCTGTTGGAGGTTCTGATGGTACCACTCCATTATCTTCAGTGGAGAAGTGAGGCAAACATTAGTTTCACAAGTTGCTATGGTGACAATATCACTGTACTCTTCCAGATTTGATCCACAGAGTGGCCAGTGGTTGGATGTTTCCTCCTTATCGAGTCCACGTAAACATCTGGGTGTGGCGGTCTACTGTAACATGCTGTATGCTGTGGGTGGGCGGGACCAGTTGTCAGAGCTCAGTACAGTAGAGAAGTAAGTCTACTGTAACATGCTGTATGCTGTGGGTGGGCGGGACCAGTTGTCAGAGCTCAGTACAGTAGAGAAGTAAGTCTACTGTAACATGCTGTATGCTGTGGGTGGGCGGGACCAGTTGTCAGAGCTCAGTACAGTAGAGAAGTAAGTCTACTGTAACATGCTGTGGGTGGGCGGGGCCAGTTGTCAGAGCTCAGTACAGTAGAGAAGTAAGTCTACTGTAACATGCTGTATGCTGTGGGTGGGCGGGACCAGTTGTCAGAGCTCAGTACAGTAGAGAAGTAAGTCTACTGTAACATGCTGTGGGTGGGCGGGGCCAGTTGTCAGAGCTCAAGACTGACAACTGGAATAAGTAGTGATCTGGAGTTGTCTAATGGAGTGTTACAAGGTGTATGTGCATATGTATAAATAGGTATGATTACCATAGCAACAGCTGGAGTCCTGTGGTGGCCATGAACACACAGCGTAGTGGTGTGGGTGTGGGTGTGATCCAGGGGAAGCTGTATGCCCTGGGGGGATTTGATGGCTGCACGTATCTCAAGTCTGTGGAGTGGCTGGACAGGAACCATAGTGTGTGGCGAGCAGCTCCAACTATGAACTGTCGCAGACTAGGATGTGGCGTGGGAACATCGCAGCAACACCTGCCACCATGGAGTTAGAGACATGCCCACCACAGAGTTAGGGAGACACACCCACTATCACATCACCATGGATACCTGTGCCCACTGAGTAATCATTTCAGTATAAACATTCATTGATTTGTGTCACTTTCATTTCAGATTATATTTATTGTATTTCATTAAACTCAGATTTCATGAAGCAATTAGTATTGTTTGGGTTAACTCACCAAGCGAGCACTTCCTTACTTTTAGTGACTTACTAAATTTAGTCAGACGCTTTTCAACTTCTAGCAGTATTATAGTAAACTATTAATCTCTTTTTTTACTTCTAGCAGTATTATAGTAAACTATTAATTCCAGTTGGAACAGCAACCGTCGAAAAGATCGTTTAGTCACATGGAGATGATAAAGACCAGGCTAAGGAATCGCTTGTCTGATGAAAACTTGACTCACCTTATGAGAATTGCCATTGAAGGCCCAGACTTAAGTGAAGTTAATTTTAATGAAATTTTGGACATTTTTAAAGGAAAAAATAGGCACATTAGACTGTAATTGGTATATTATTCTATTATAAAAGTCAGTGTAAAGAAATAAGTTTGGGGGGGG
>WLWD01003430.1_pt1 | contig 77037 bp, 35 predicted proteins | sample 6712731 | NCBI WGS metagenome assembly WLWD01 (sample SAMN12718690, study PRJNA576275) | sponge metagenome | isolation source: marine sponge | host: Mycale hentscheli | place: New Zealand: South Island, Marlborough, Capsize Point | collected 2014-11-01 | reverse complement strand
AAAATAATAATAAAATAATAATAATAATAAAAATAATAATAAAATAATAATAATAATAATAATAAAATAATAACAAAATAATAATAATAAAATAATAATAATAAAATAATAATAACAATAAAATAATAATAAAAATAAAAATAAAAATAAAATAATAAAATAATAATAAGAATAATAATAATAATAATAATAATAATAATAATAATAATAATAATAGTAATAATAATAATAATAATAATAATAAAATAATAAATTGTTATAATTATGTGACATAAGAGATTCTTCTTGCCTAGCATCATAGTGGGGGCATATTGACTTGAAACAAAATTATTGCAAGCAAAAACTAGAATTTTGTATGTCAGAAAAAGAATCCAATTTCAATATGTATATTCGACCCCAAGTCTGACGTCAAAAGACTGCAAGGGGATTGGGGGGGGGGGGGCAATAACATTTTCAGCAAGGGCATTTGCCCCCGAAGCCCTCCCCTGGAAAAACAAACCCTGGACATAACAAACCAAACTTGTCAAATGTACCTGACAAAACGCCTTGTGGCCAAATGAGTGTAAAATGGGTAAACACAAGGTAACTTCCTCCACAACGTCTGATCGCTGTGATAACTAGCAACATAATATCCATTAGTATATACTCACAAACAATATACAAATTCTTACAGACAAGTGACTGTGAAGGGTACAGGCAACGTCGTACATAAAGAATAATTCATTGCCAGTAGATTCGTTAGCTTTAATGACTTCCTCAAGCATCCACACTGCGTAGGCTAGCCTGATTATAAAATAACGAACATAAAAACATAACCAGTGCTTCATAATATGTCTGTATATGTGTGGATGAGTTTGGAGGGGGGAAAGGAGAATGTTGGAATGTTGGCCTAACAAAAAACTTTAAAAAGTTCCCCCTATTCCCTCCCCGCCATGTAATGTAATGTATGTAAGAAAGTTTAGAATTTTACCTTTCTCCATGCTTTAAATTAATAAACTTGACAGGAAATTCATGGCGACAAGCACATCCAAAAATTGCGGTCTCATCCAGTGCTCAGTATCTGCTATTACTTCGCAAGGCATCACCAGCCACAAAGTTACTACACTATATAGAGAAAATTGCAAAGGTTCATACTTATATCCAACAACAAAAATTCGATAAAATACTCCAACAAATATTTTGTCTAAAATCCTAGCTGCTGTTGCATTTTAAGCTACAAAAGCGGTGAAATAATATAAGTACAGTTTAGTTAATAATGGACTAACCTTGGGACATGCTGGACAGACATTCCCTGAGTCTAAATCTTTAGAGAGATAATGTAAGTGTTTCAATTCATGTTTCAAGTGTCTAAAAATACACAAAGCAGCCTAGGATCTCTACACTACAGTCAATAATAATACATTAATTAATACCTGTATGCTTCAAAACTGTCAAAGACTTATAAATATCCATTATCTACAAGAAAGTAATAATACATGCACACCATTATTAAATACATTATTTAATCTGAAAGATTAGTTATGAAATGAAATTAAAAAAATTCTTAATGCTAAGTTTTACACATTATTGCCATAACATGAAATGCTGTACCTTCGACAACTTCAATCCGCACCTAAAAGTCAGGGAACGGCAAAAATCATGAAGCGAAACCTGTGTTTCAAGCATCAGTGCCTCAGCCCAGTCTAAGAGACAAAATGTAAATACCATTCTAAGAAGGTGAGGTGTGACCGGCCATAATTTGGCTCTTGCAAGGGTTACTGGAAGGGGTTCACACCCACAGCTTGCAAAATTAATGGAGTGTTGTGACCCTAAAATTAAAATATTACAATATATAAACAATAGAACACTATTGCGATTAAATCATTGATCATCCCAATCAGTAGAACATTAATAATAATTAAAAAAAATAATAATAATAATAATTAAAATACATAATTAAAAAAAAAAAAATAAAAAAAATAAAAAAAAGCATGGCAGAATATAGAATGCAATGAGACAACACAATTGTCTCAGCCTTTCTCACGTCAAGCAGAATAGAAATTTATCTGGGGAAAAAATCACATATTGCCATAGCAACACACAATAGTAGCCAATTAGTTTTTTTCCCTAATTGTTGCCAATTAGCTTTTTTCCTAAGTGTTGCACACTGCACCTGAACTTGACCAAGAAATGACCTTGGACCACATGAAAACATACAATCATGCAACAGCAGTCCTAAAATCGTCTTCCTCGCTTCACTTTACTAACAGCAATTAAATTATAGACATTACCAAACTCATCCACGCAGGCGAGGGACACCGTTTTCTTGGTGGAACACATGTGAGTTGGAGACACATCAATATAGCGAGGGTTCACTACTGGGACATAATGGTCACCCTATTATTTGTAAACATACATACATACATACATACAATATTGGCATACTAATTTAAATCAATATAACACTTAGAATTGCATTCAGTCCAATAAATATATTTGGAGTAAAAAAAAAAAACAACAACAAGAATCATTGGAATTCTCAATCAAAGTCAATACTGGATAATAGAGCAGTCAGTTAAGTGATACTTGGATGAGTAAGCTTCCACAGTATACCCACTAGGGATCTATACAGAATTTTTCGCTAGGGGGGAGAGGAGGGAATTTTTTTTGTGGAGTACATAAATAAACAAACAACACTTCAGGAGCTATGGAAAACTGTCTCAGAAGCTTATCTTGGACTGTTTTGTAATTCTTCATATTTTGCACTGATGATTCTTTATTTTCATAAAAAAATTAGTCGGGAGAAAGCAAATTTTAGGGGGGGGGGGGGGGAGACCGAAGTCTACAAGGTGGAAATCCCAGGGTTCCCATACTCTGTATGAAACCCTGCCCACAGATAGTTCATGCAGATGAACCTCATCCATTTGAAAAGCTTACAGCCAGCAACACGTTCTTGAATTAGTGAAATATTGTATATAAATTCACTTCAAATTCTAACTAATATTTGTAAAAAATGAGTATTGCTATAATCAATGCATTACCCAATGTGGTTTCGATAGGCAGGGACAATTTTTACTAGCACAGTGCATTCTACCCCAACCCTCCCGTCGCACCACCTTATCCATCAACTTAAAAATTACACAAATTCTAGAAATGTTACTACAATAGTATTTTCTTAGTTTCATTTAAAATAGTACTACCATGAAAAATAAAATTTGGTTCCATTTAAATCCAGTCCCAGAAATAACCAGACTGCCAGTTACTGTCTCCCAGACTAAAACGATTGCTTTAATGGCAATGTGAATGAAGCAATCATGTTGCTGCTCCAATAAACATGCTGCCAGACGAAAAAGGAAAAAAAAATTCACTTGATAAAAATTTGCTGTATGCTAAATGCCTCTGGAGAAGGAGAAGAATGCAGCACGACTATTAAGAACACAATGGGACAAATTTTGACAGCTACATACCCTCTAATTAGTCTTACAGGCCAGACTCAACACATCATTCCGCAACGCCAACAGGTTTGGTGGCGGACATGTGCGAAATAATACAATGTGTCACAGTTTGTAAATGTTTTCTTTTGCCATTAATCAGTCTTATATTGGAGGCATTTTCAATGCTTACTGCATTTAATGTAAGGCGCAAATATTTAACTGCAGAAAGGATTCAAGATTATGTCATAATTCACGCCTACTTCAGACAAATTGCTGACAGTGCTGCACAAATAAACGTACTAAGTTTGACCAGATTTTTTTACAGCATAGCAGTTAGGTTAAGGATCTTGCCCGTGAAACTACCCTGTGAACATGGAAGGAGAAACCGATATTTTGTGACTACATATCATGCAAGTAACGTACCATCTACTGTTCTGTTGTATGTAATAAACTACTTTCTGAATGTAGTTTGGCAGTGCATGCTTGACAGTAGTATGACTGAGGTCCACACTGTTGGCATAAAAAAATAGCACTATTTTCTCTGCACAGCACACACGCCTGGCCAACGGGCATCCCCACACATTCAGTGACAGTAAACCTCAGTTTTTCCCTTATAGCCTCCCAGCCACAGATGACTGTTCCTCAGAGTACGTCGTCTCTTCCACTGTATCCACTGAAACAGGAGCCCAAGGTAAGGCTGGCATTGGGGAAGAAGATACAGGTGTTGGAGGGTCACCAGAATGGCCACTAAGTATGGGTTCCACAATTTTTGCACCTTGGTGCATATTACTGAGCCACTCGCTAGTCTCCTGGTTGGTTTCAGAGTAGCTAGAGCGAACGAACGTCTAAGGATCCCTGATGGGAGGAGCTCAAACTGGAGTGTGGAGAAGGATCCCTGATGGGAGGAGCTCAAACTGTGAAGGGGTGGAGTTTCCGTATAAGAATCCGGTAGTTTTTCGGCAATGATTCCTTTTTGCCTCCCCGTACCAAATACGGGGTTAACCTGAAGCGGGTCTCGATAATAAGGAACATGGCTAGAAGACAGGGCTGGTCTAGAACCTTTAGGAAAGATTCGAAATTACAGCAGTATTTCTTAGACCGGGTTGTTCCCACCGGGAAGACGCTTGGAGTAGGTTCGTATGGTTCGGTGTTAGAAGTAAGTGAAGCGTTCTAGCCTAAAACCTTACATGCATCAAGCTTTAAAAATAGAGATAGATTAATACAATTGATACTGGAGGTGTCCTTTTTACCTACTATATAATATTATTTCAGGTAAAATATAGCAAGGTTTTGTGTGCTGCCAAGCGTATGCACGAATTATTACTGGATCCTGGTAATCATGGAGTTCGAGAGACTGTAGACAGATATCAACAAGAATGTCAGCTCATGGCAGGTCTCCGACATCCTAACATAACACAGTTCCTTGGTCTGTGTTTTCTTGAGGGATCAGACCTACCTCTACTGGTGATGGAGAGACTAGAAATGAGTGTGGATGACCTCCTGGAGTGTGCCCCTAATATTCCACTTCAAGTCAAGATTTCCATTCTTACAGACACAGGCAGCGGTTTAGTTTACTTGCATAGTCGAGGACCTCCAATAGTCCACAGAGACCTGACTGCGAGGAACATCCTCCTCACATCGTCTCTGACAGCTAAGATCACTGACATGGGAAACTCACGCATGGTGACTTTAAAACCAGCTCAGCTAGCCCAAACACTCTCAAAGAATCCGGGGACCACTGTGTACATGCCACCAGAGGCTCTCAGCGAGAGCCACAGATATGGCCCATCTCTAGATGTGTTCTCATTCGGACATCTTGCCCTCTACATACTGACACAGGTAAAGCAGAAATTAATTACAACTAGTAGTAGTAGTAGTAGTAGTAGTAAAATGGCAAATCTATTTGTAGTAGTACAGGAGCATATATTATCAGCTACAGTGCTACCAACTTAAAAAGTGGATTATTTAAAACTACTTTATAGAATCTCACTACAGTCATTTAACATACACATTCTTTTTCTTCATCATCCCAGTAATGTTTCCAGCAGCCATATCCATGCAACAGTTAGCGGTAAACTGGCACCTCTCGTGCTTTTGACACAGATACACATGCGCTATTTTGTGACATCACCTTTACGTAGGCTAAATGCCCACAACCCGCTCTAAACGTCATCATTTGATGACCCTAACCATGCCTAAAAATTTTGGTGAAAAACAGCCACAACTCATTTAATTTTCAAGATTTAACTACCAAAGTTGTTGAATCAGTATTTTGTTCTTCTAGTATTCCACTAAATGTGTGGCTAGCAGTGACCAACAGTATCTCTAAGTTATGACAAGTGAATAGTTATACTAATGACTGCATATTTTAATATTTTTTATTCTTGTAGAAAATATCTATGCCCAAATTACCAACTACATAGAATACAACAGATAATAACTGATTTTGTGATTGATTTATATGATAACAATGATGACTGTGATGTAGCTATACTGAATAATGTTAAATTTTGGGTTAAAAAATGAAGATATTGAGTATGCAGATATCCAGTGAACACAGTAGTACATTCTAAAATACATGATGCACTAGTGTGTAAGCATACTCAAACAGTGAATGTATATATCCAGCAATATGAACGGCCAGCTCTGGCAGTTAATCCTGAGTAGTATAATGAGCAGAGATCAGTGAGGAGAGAGTGGTGAGGTTGTGCAGCTTGCTATGAGGCAGACTTGGGATTGATTTGATAATGGTGTGGCAAAGACAGTATTCAAAATTCAAGACATGCCACCATTACTTAGCAATGCCCTTATATGGCATTTTCTATAAATTGATGATTATAAGAGGAACAAAAAGATTCAATATTGTAGACTATCCCCTGGCCCGGCAAAACCTACTTATAGAAAAATAATACAAAAACGTGCTGCTGCATTTATGCTGACTTTCCCAAAATAGTTCACAATTGTTGGGTGTGATATATGTTGTATCATTATAATAACTGCTAGTAAACTAAGGAAAATAACAACATGGTGTAAATGCTGTCATAATACTGCACAGTTTATTCACAAAATGAAATCATTTTTTTTGAGTAGGTATTTCCAGGAGAGCTGCTGTTGGCTACGCGTTCAGATCCACACAATCCTGGTCAAGTAATTGGTCGCACTGAAGTACAGCGTCGTGAGGTGTACATAAAGAAGTTGGAGGATCAGTTATTGGAATCTCATCCTATTCTAGTAGAGATGGTGACTAATTGCCTGCACAATACTCCTCAAACAAGACCTACTGCAGAGCAACTACTGGAGACGCTAACACCAGTACAGGATGCCATGGACAAAATACATGGAGGGAGGTCAATCAACATAGCCAGTGTGTTACACATGAAGGAGACTAAAGAAAAGGACAGAAAAATTGAAGAGCTCAAGGTAAAGTCTAAAGTGAAGGCATTAACTCTTGAAATATTATTTTAACTTTACTAACCAGTTTAATTAAATAATGTTAATTGCAGGGATTGGTTTAAATATTAACATTTTCTATATACATCTTGTAAAATTTTAATGCTATTCAATCAAAATTTTATTAATATTATACTATTTAGGAGGGTGCTGCACGCCTATAAAAAACATTGCACTATTACATGAGAACAATTAGAATAATTGCTTAAAATAAAGTTCTATATTTTAGGTTTAATAGCAAACTAATTGTCTTTGAACTCTTGTTAAATTGTGATTACTTTCTGTGTCGTGACCATACTGATGTAGAATGTAATATTATGATTTCATGTGTTGTTTTATTCAGTTTTCAGAAAATAGACTAAAAGCTGAAAATAGAGAATTGACAGAAGAAAATGCAAAACTTGAAAGTGACAAAGAAATGCTGGAGTCTTCAAATACACAACTTATTGAAGAGAAACATCAACTGGAGACAAGTGTCATGCAAGAACAGGCAGAAAACAATCAACAGAAGACTGAGAACATTCAACTGAAGACTGAGAACAATCATCTGAGGACTGGGAACATTCAACTGAAGACTGAGAACAATCTACTGAAGAGTGAAAATGATCGATTGAGGAAGCAGATAACTGATGAAACAATTCAGATAAAATCTCGTCACGAACAAGAAAAGCTTCAGTTTGAATCTCATTACCATCAGAAAAGACAAGTTCTCCAATCTGAAGTTGAACGGCTAACAAAAGAATTGGAGCGCATCAAGACAGTGTCTATTGACAAGAAATCTTTGGTGAGTATTGTATACCTTTTCACACTGTAGATAACTTGTATTTTCTTACTGTCCCATAACTTGACACATACATGTTCAATTATATTAAAGGTTTGAGGAATTATCGCTGATATTCATCCCGCAAAGAGCACAGTTATCTAGCAACATTTCTTATTGCCACCTTCTAATTATTTTATATTGTAGTTATCATTCAGCACAAATTGTGAGGGAGCCATTGTACACAACAATTCAAACAAGGTTGCTATTACCTTTAATCTGATAAAGAAATAATTGTAAATACTCAGTAATACAAAAACTAAATGATTTTCAATGTAATATTAACCACTTGTCATAATTGTTGCGCTGAAAAAAAAAACATTTCTGAGGATAGACTAAGACTTGCTTACTTCCATAAAAAGCCTGCAAAGTTGTTCAAAAGTAGCTAATTGTATTTAAAAGGTAGTTAAATTTTCACTTTAAGATTTTTTGTGCTATTCTTCTGCTAAGCAGTAGCTTAAACACACAACACTTTGAACACACACTTGTTCACTGCACCAGACTTGCCTTAATAATCTCTTCATGCATTGACTGTTTGGACAAAAGAATTTCAAGTAAGAACAATACTGTTGAGTACGGCATATATTTTCAGTTAACTACAGTACAAACTTACCACCACCAATAATTCAAATTATCCAGTAAGCATGTAAGACTTACTGCGTCTGCAAAATTCAAACTTGTCAGAGAAAACTAAATTCAGAGAGGTACACACTTGAATAACACAAGTAAAAATTGATAATCAAAGGATTCTGTTTAGTGGAGTATGAGATTGGGTCGACATTGAAATAAACACGCAGTTGCTATTAATTACTAGTTCATTTGAATGAAATGGGCTTTCACAATTCAGGATGTGATAAACACAGTGTGATATGGTGAGCACTGATCATGAACCTAAAAATACTATTGCATGCAGATATTAGGCTTGGAATAAGTGTATTTATACCATAGTTGCTATGGTAATAGTCATAGATAACAATGTTATTCCCCTCCAATCGCCTGTTGGGGAAAATATTGTATCACAAGAGGGGAGTTTAGATTGCATGTGGAAGATTTTTTTGTCAGCATATAAAGTGAGATGAAAAAAGTTGTGGTATAAATTAATTGTTGTTTTTTACATGTTTGAAGTGTTTTGGGAACATTTATTTCATCCCTATAAAGAACTGGCTCAGAGAATTACTTTTTGAGAATATAGTTTTGTCTTGGGAACATCACTGGATATCATCACTTAATCTCCCCTGTTTTTGCTTGAACGTTGCGGAAAAGGAATAAAATGCACTTATCTTATCAAATTTTTGGAATTTCTGCATATTACTCTGTTTATAAAGGTAACTATGGTATAATATATTTAAGCAATGATAACTCCCAGAATTAGATAACCATCCTCTTCCTCAGACTCTGCCCTTGCGAATGGAACAGTTATTAGTGATAATTCTCGAACCCACGGTTTGACTCTTACTCATTTACGTAGTGATTGATAGTAAACAGTAACCATGGCAACATCATTGTTGTTGTCGCTTTTTGTTACTCAGTGCACTTCATTTTATTATATTTGCTAACTTTTACAATTGTATATATTTCTATTTAGACATTCCCACTTAAACTAGACTGGAGGTGTGGTCCTGACATGCCTGTGGCTATGAATAACTACATCCAATCAGTACAGATAAATGATACAGTGTATGTTGGAGGAGGAGGGGCTGACAGAGTTGAGGATGCCTACATAGTGATGGCCTACAACACACAGTCCTGCCAGTGGCACACTCTACCTCCATACAGTACCAGTGGGTTTGCTATGACTACCATCAACAACAAACTAGTTGTGGTGGGAGGAAACAATAGAGTTGGCTCTGATAGCAGTGAGCTAGGAGAGTGGCAGCCTGACAGTAACCAGTGGACACACCCCTTCCCTCCTATGTCTACACCTCGCTGGTGGCCTACAGCTACTTCATATAAACATTGGCTGGTGGTGGCTGGTGGTTACCATATGTTCTGTTTACAAACTAGTGTTGAGGTACTTGATGTATCCAACATGCAGTGGTCCACTGGACAATCTACACCAACACCATGGACCAACATGAAGTCTACAACAATAGCAGATACCTGGTACCTCATGGGGGGAGCGTTTGAGAAACTGTCACGTGATAGTCCTGATGTCTATAGTGTATCTCTGGAGGCTCTTGTTTCACACTCCTCATCAGACAGTTCCAACATATGGAACAAACTACCTTCACTCAACTGTACACTATCCTGTCCACTCAACATTGGAGGATCTCTACTGGCAGTCGGTGGTGGGGACATGAACAGTAAGAAGCCTGTGTCCACCATCCAGCGCTATGTCCCTGAGACTAATACCTGGGTCCAGGCTGGACAACTACCACATGCAGTACGTAACTGTACCTGTATCATGACATCAGACAAGGTCCATGTTATGGGAGGATATGATGGGTATAACAAACTTAAGAAACTGTTTACTTCTACTATTCCCTAATAAATACCTTTGTTTTTATGGAATAGTTTTGAACAAGTGAGCTATTATAATTTTAATATGGTTTCCATGGTTACTGTTTATTTGTTTTCTAAAAAGCAAATTGTTTTATTATTTTAGAAGTTGGTTACAATGTACATAGTGGGTGTAACTGAGTAGCTAATAATACAACACTTACTATAACTATTATATATATACAGCTATAATACATAATTATATATATAGCTATACTAGCTATATTTTTTTTTTCTCACAGTTTAAATTTATAGTAACAGTTGCTGGCATTCATTCACCCACAGCATACAGTACTATATTAAATGCACTCATTTTTTGTAATTTCTCACAGTATAAAAAATTTACTTGATTTCTGTTTGCTAAAATGTTATTTCCTAAAGTGGGTGTGGTTTAGTGATGTCATGTTTATGACTTATAATTGATAAGGGACAACTAAGCACACCAACATTAGAATAATGACACCCTGATTCCTGTTTTGCTCATCTAAATGTAACTTGAACTGGGATAAATTATTCTCAGATAACTCAGAGAATGCGGGAGCTAATACTAATGAATTCAATACACATACATACATGTGTGTTCATTAGAATGTGACCTTTATTCACGTCACAATTTCAGTTCTTACTGCCGCAGGCCGGCAAAAACTACAATATTCCTGATTTAGTCATTCTCGGGCTGAAATAATTATAATAATAGAACATTTTTCTTGTTTTCTTGCTGAAGTCCTCTTCAGGGGTCAACTGAGGTCGAACTCTCCGTAAATTATAAACAGCAAGACTTCTTGAGTGTATGCTTACCGTTTATTATATCATAGAGGATGATTTGCATGCAGCATGGACAGCCAGCATCCTGGAAGAGCTCCTTTATACTGATACTCCCATCTTTCTTTACTTGATAGTTAATACCTTTCTTTTGAACTGTTGGGACACATCATCAGCTGTCTCGAGTTATAGTCTCACTAGTACCAATACCCTTTACCTATTGCCTGGGAAGCAGGCCCACTTTGTGAGTAATTTAATTTACTGGAGTCACATATCCAGGATAAATTTCATGTTTCTCCATTTTTCTGGTAGAGGATGCTAAATTATATAGACTACCACATAAAAGTTGTGATATATAGCTCATCATAGTTGATCATTCACATCAACGCATTATTGTCTGGCAATGATATCACTAATGCTCCCTGTCCAGAATGACCTGCTCTGAAGTGCACTCAAGAAACCTCAATTCTACACACAATAGTTACAATACCTGGGTCCAGGCTGGACAACTACCACATGCACTACACACAACTGTTCCTGTATCATGACATCAGACAAGATCCATGTTATGGGAGGACATGATGGGTATAGCAAACTTAAGAAATTGTATACCCGGGTCCCCCGGTGGTGACCAAATATTTAAAGCGTATGTAAGAGAGAGAACACATCAGTGAAAGAGAGAGAATACTTCTAAAGATTAGAACTCAAAAATTTAAACAACATAATGTTGCCAACAGACTCATTGAAATATTCAGAGTAGACAAACATCCACCGCAGCTCTTCAATTATAATTGGATAGAATATTTTGCAGACCTCATAGCTATAGCAAATCATAGCTAGAGTTTTCAATTTTTCGCCTTCCACTTAATTGTAGATACTTTTAGCTTTTATGAACTATTATATTTAGTTTATAAAAAATGAGATGAAAACAGAAACAGCATTTGTAATGAATTCGTAGAATACAACCAAGTAAATATTTAAAATCCTAAAACATGTGCCAACATTCATTGAAAAAATAATGACAACACACTACAGTAACAAACTACAAACCAAGTTAACATAAACATCTAATAAGCATCTTTTGTAAATAAAAACAAGAAAAGATTTGAAGTGTGATGAAGAACGTAAAACAAATGTTACTTTTTCTTCTTCTTCGCTAGCTTTTTTTCCTCTTTCTTCTGCTTTTCTATCAACTTCTTTTGCTTGTCTGCATAAGGTTTTAAGTTCTTGAGTTCTTTCTTGAAGAGGTTCCTATCATCATGTGATGTCACACCCATTCCCTATACATAACAGACAAGAAATTGATAAAGATTAACAATCAATAACTACTCTGTCACACTAATTATCGAGTATAGTCTCTTACATAGGTCAGCAAGAATAGTGGACAACCACAAACTACAATGCTATTGCGATGCTTCACAGGCAACCTATTGAGCAGTCGTCTATCTTTGGTCACTTAATCAAGACTCTGCAGTCACTGTCAGTTTGGTTACCTCTAAAACCAAGGTGGCACCTTTGAATGGCAGTACCATACCTAGGCTAGAGCTTTACTTCTTGCTCGCCTTGTGCAAATAACGTAGAATTTGGACGTACCAGTTTTAAATGTTTTTACTTGGTGCAACTTATCTGTAGTTCTTAGTTGGCTTAACATGGCTCCGACTCCCCTAAGTCTACGTGGCCAATAGAATTACACAAATTACCAAGTTGATACCTGCAGGTTACTATGGAGATATATGTACCAAAGTATAACCAGCAGATCTAGCTTCTAGACGGATTCACACTAAAGAACTCCTAGACAGTTATTTGTAGTAGTAAGGCCGGAATGGTTATTTAGAACGCCAGATGATTGGCCGAGAAGACCCGATATCAAATTGAGTCGTGCTTCCTCAACTGAAGCCTACGGTCTTACTCATCTGACAACCAGCTCCAGATTTCGATCTGTGGAACCATTTTTTTCTTCTTTTCATAAGGTAGTAGCCACAGCAGCGTAGATTAGACGGTTTTTCTATAACAGTTTCAAGGCTAACTTCATCATTGAGAATCGATTGACTTATTTAGAATTATGTACTGTAAAGCTCATATTACTTCCTCAATTTCAGTCTTTTCACTCAGAAATATATCACCTCACTCATGGCAAACCCACAACCATCAAATCTTTTATCCTTTCATTGTACCCTTTCATTGATCAAGATGGGTGATTACAGGGTTGGTGGAAGATCGAATCTTGCTTCTGTTCCAAGTAATGTGAAACACTAATTATTATGTCCAGTAATCACACTTTAACAACGTGTTTAGTGTTTATAGATTCGTATATATTCTGGACATGCTGGAATAGGCTCTATGCTAGAAATTCTGGCAGATAACTACTACATCAGTGGGCTGAAGTCAGTCTTTCGTCATATCAGCCATTCATGCATGACTTGTCAATGGTCTTACACCAGAACTACAGATAAGCTTATGGGACAACTACCTCCTGAGTGCTTACAGCCATCGCCTCCATTTACTCATGCTGGGATTGACTATGCTGGACCATTATGCATCATACGGGGAAATCCACGTAAACCCATATAAGTGAAAGTTTATGTATTTTTACTTGTATGTTTTTCTACCAAAGCAGTTCACATAGAGCTAGCTTCAGACCTCACTTCTGAAGCCTTTTTAGCTACTCTCACTCGCTTTGTGGCTAGACGTGGAGTTCCCAAGACCATTCTTTCTGACAACAGTAATGATTTAGTGGGAGCCCAAAATGAGTTGTTAGAACTGCACTCCATGTTGCAAAGCAAGAAGACTGCAGACTGCAGATGCTATTCACAATTTTTCAGCCTCAAATTCTATTGACTTGTAGTTTCTCACAGCAGGTCTCCACATTTGGTGGAATGTGGGAAGCTGGAGTCAAACTATGAAAACATTGCTTCGGAAGTGTGTAGGAAACCACCACTTACCTTTGAAGAGCTGACTACCATTCTCGCTGAAGTTGAAGCTACACTTAACAGTCGACCTTATTGTTTTATGCAATGATGATGAGTGTGAGTGGATGTGGGGGTTGGATGTGGGGGTTGGAGGGGGGTATGCAGAGATTGGGAGTGGAGTAAGAGAGAGAGAGAGGGTTGGGTAAGGCCATAGAGAAGGGAAGTTGCTATTTCAAAGTCACGATCACAAAAGACAACCCATACATTTTATAAAGATAAGATACTTAAATATTATAGATAAATTGGTAGAATTTACACATGATCCATTCACTTCTTATTCAGACAGATTATTCTATATACTAGGGCATAAGTTAGACAAAAAATTGATCTAATGTACCAAGCGACTTTGTTAATTTGACAACCATTATCAATTGAAAAAGTGTAAGCAAGTGATTCAATAGTTCGATAGCCAACTGAGGGGTGCAAGCAAAAATGAGTGTGGTTAAGGGTGGCCGCACATAGCAACGCGCACCGCCTGTAGATCCGGACATTAATTTATTCCCCGCCAATACCCCACCATTCGATAATACGCGAGCAGAAACAATCGCGCAGTAGTAGCAGAAGTATAATTTGCAAAGTTGTGGTGTTTTAATTTAGCTTCTTGTTGTCTCATATTCGTTTATAGCAACTCTCCATACGTCGTCTGAGCTCACGCGGCAAGGTGCACCAGGCTGCCTCTCCTCCAGTAGCCATTCTCCGGACTCTGCGCACCTGAGCGGATGGATCCACCAGGCTCGATTTCTGCGGAGCGAAGACTTCCCAAGATGCGCAGATCTAATACCTTCACCTATGGCTATCTCCAATAAACTGTTCTCTCTTCTGACTCTCTTGTTATTGTTCTATTGATGTTTGTTTACCCTTGATATAGGCGGGCTCTTTTTAGAACCATTACAAACTAATTGAGAAAAAAAATTGCTCGCGTACTCGTAGTACGAGATATGGGGGTGGGGCTATTTCTTAAGAATTGCGAGTGGAATTAAAGTTCCAAATTTTGTAACAGTTTTTCTTGGAATCTACCAAAAAACTGATACAAAGTTTTATAACCAGGCCCCAATATTTCTTCCAGATTCGCTCTAAAATTAGTGAGCGGCTCCTTCGGCAGGTACTTTGTCTTTGTGTAGTAGTGGAGAAGCCCCTGTAAGTATACAATAGTAGTAATCGTGCATAGCAACCATCAACAAAAAATTGCGTAGGCGGTGTGCGGCCACCCTTAAGCTTGGAAAAAAGAATGAAATTTCTTGAAGAGAATATTCCAACATGTAATTGAAGAAAATTACGGTCTTTCCATGAGAAGTGGGCATTCCTTAGATTCTGGCACCTTCAGGTCTCAAGGTGACCAGATAAGAGCCAATCAAGTGTAATAGAAACTTAACTTCACATTAAGCTATCACTCATATTACTAAATACCAATAACATGAAAAATGAAGTTTAGATCTAACCTTTAGTTTGTGTCCGTCAATGTCAAACAGCATGCCTCCATGTATCTCCTTCTCAAGAAAAGCTTCCTGATGGCTTCCTAGTCCGACCTGCTTGAGCCATGCAACAGTTACATCTGGTGTCCATGACAATACTACATCAAAGTTAACTTCAGGACTTTCTACACCATCTGGTACATCAGATTTTTCTACTGGCATTTCCGTTCTGTTGCAGGAGTTGCTTGTTCAGATACTTGTTCATTGTCTTTTTGAGCATCTGATGATTCAAGTTCATTAGAATCTTTCTGCTCCTCATCTAACTTTGGATGTTCCGGAGAAACATCTTGCGAGTGGCCAGTGGTTTCTTCAACTTCTTCTTCTTTGGTCTCGTCTTTATAAGTAGCATTTGATGTTTTATTCCTTTCTGCTGTTGGGGGTGGACCGAACACTGAAACTCCTCCCATGATGCTGAACGCCCCAGGAGGGAGTTTCCTTTTGGGTACTGGACTGGCTTTGGAGGAGACAGAGTCATTGCCTGGTGCTGTAGTTAATGCTCCTCTCTGTGGACTGTTCCCTACTGATTCTGTTGCTGTAGGCTCTGAGGATGATTCAGATGGAGTAGGAACTGCTGGCTTTGGTTTGCGAGCTATAGGTGGACCTCCTGGCTTAGGCTTTTCTCCAGTACTTTCAAATGCCATTTGTGCTAAGCGTGCCTTTTCTTTAATAGAGAGATTAGATGGGTCTTTCTTTTCTGGTGATATTGGGGCAGCATCTTCAGTAGAGCTTATCCTTGATCTGGCTACAGGTGTAGGAAGTGGTGCCCGCTTTGAAGTTGGTTTGTTTCCTACACTTGGAGGTGACCTTGTAGCTACAGGAAATGGCTGATCAGCTTCTTTTGTAGTTTCACTTTTTTTGTCTTCCTGTGTGGACTCATCTGTCACAGAAGAAGATTTGGTTGGAGAATCATCAAGGATTTCCATACTGCTTTGCCGGGACCTGGGTGCTGCTTGAGGAGGCTTTTTTGTCTGTTCAGAAGGAGTAGGTACAGGCTTCTTCCTCGGCACAGCTCTAGGCTTAGGCTTTGGTTGTGGAGTTGATGATTTAGGAGTTCCTTCCTCTCCTTTATCTTCAGGTTCAGGAGTGGTTTCTTCCAATGGAGTCTCTAAATTGCTTAGCATAGACTCAGGCATGTTGTGTAAGATATTACCACGACTATCTTTCTTGCGAAGAAGATCTCTAGAGGGCAATTTACGTTTGAAGACACTGCTAACTTTAGTTCTGTGAACTGCTGCAGAGTTGTCCAGAGTCTTGTGTGGTTTGATGAGTTCGGACAAATCTATAATGAAATTAAAATATCACAATCTGACTGTTATAGTGTACGAGAGAATGGTTTAAATAATTAAGTGCTTATTAGAACCTCTCAATAAATGCTGACTCATAAGTTGTGGTGAACAAAAGCATTTATACTCTGTGTATGTATGTGCAAGATTAGACTAAAAAGCTAGCCTTCGAAATTAAAGTAGTATTTCTATAGAAGCTGTTGGTGTTCTGCAAGTCTATCAATCCAAATTCTTCAAGGATATAGATTTGAGTGTATAATATTCATTACTGACGCTCTGACTAGGAATACCAACAACTTATGAATACACTAAAGCAAACACAGTGACGATCCATTATACATTTCTGATAATTACTCAAATTGCATTTCTCTCATAATTTGCACTTTAGTATACGGAATTGTTATGCTGCAACAATATATGAGAAACACTAGTCAACACAACATGAACCATGTTCACTCAATTTTGTTTATTTTATAAAAGAGTATTATAGCTAAATTGTCAACAGTATCTTTAATTTTGGTCTGATCAACTGTGAACCACTTTTGTCATTACCTGGTGAAGGTTCTCTCTCTATTTCCGGCTCTATTTCAGTCTGTTCATCTTCGTTTGCCAAGTTTTCAATTTCAGCATCTGCTTGTTCTGAGTCAGCTTCCTTGGCCACGTCTTCATCCTCTTCTGACTTGGTACTTGCTTCACCATCATGGCTATGTTTTTCCACTTCGCTTGTTTCCACCGCTTCAGATTCTTTCTTCTCTTCCGCAGAGTCTTGTCCCTCTGAGATATCCTCTATAAAAACATACATGGAGTATAAATTTATTTCAGAATTATGTAAATAAACCACGATTATAAGTTTACTCCTCAAAGGACCTAAAGTGAAGTTGGTAAACTAGTCGGCTAAACACACCTTGGATTCTAGAACAGGAGGTAACTAGGTTTAGTCACACATATCACAATTGGCAATTCAATTAACCTGTATAGTTTTATCCACACTAAACTAGTACATACCTTCTTCCTTAGTGGTTGTAGTTTCTTCTTCACTAATGTGACCACCATTATCTACAGTTGACGTCTCATTGGTTGATGTTTCTTCACCATCCGGAACAATTTCTTGCTCCTTTACGTCCTTCTTATCTTCATCCTTTTCATTTATTTGGCCACTTTGTTCTAAATTCTTCTCAACATTAGATTCTGCAGACACCTTTTCTGATTTCTCATCTCGCTGTTTCTCCTTGTTGGACTTCTTTGGTGATTCTTCCTTGGTTTCTGGTTGAAGAGGTACAAAGTCCACATAAGGATACGGTACCTGGGGTGATGGGCTACTCTTGTCAAAAGCATCTTCTTTATCTGAGTGTGCCTCCCCATTTTGAACTGGAATGTCTTCTTCAGAAAGTGGAGTATCAGAGATATCCAGTACGGGAGATGGTTCTCTCTTCTTGATTCTGGAAGGGACGGCTGGAACTGGAGGTGGCTTTTCAACCATGTCAGAATTCTCTATTGTTTCTTTTGCTGTTGACAAACTTTTGGTTTGTGCCAACTCCTCACGCAACTTGTTTATTTCCGATTGTATACTACAGAAATCTGTAAATACAGCAAATATATAATGCGTAATATAAATGAAGTGTCTATAATAAATATCGTACCTCAGCTGATTTTTCTTCCAACGATTTCTTCATATTTTCGTTAAGTGCTTTTTCTGCTAATAGATCTTCTTGAGTAGATTTTAATCTGCAAGAAATAATAACAATAAATGGAGCACTAAAAACACACAGCAACTAAAAACTGCAATTTTTGAAATTATGTATGGTAACAGGTTTTAATGCCATAAAACCACTCTCCTCCACTAACAGAGTAAAAAAATAAAATAAAAAAAAATAAAAATTTTTTTTAAGGAAACATGACAAACCAAGATAACTTTGGTGTGTCCCGCAACATTAGGATCATGTCAGAGATAACCTAATTCAATTTCTTTCAATGATAACGGTAACTATCAATAAACAAAAGGATTGTTTAGTTCAGTATGGGACGGATCAATTATCAAACGAACACAAATACATGGCGTCAACGTACAAAACGACACATGTACGTCCTAACATAATATATAAACAAAAATATCCCCATTTTCTATTGTGTTGCTGCATACAGTGACACGCTAACTCGCCAGATTAGCAATATTAATAATAACCCCACCTCTATATTTTCCAATGTATGGCTTAACCCCAACATACCATTCTACTAAGTGGGATTACTGCTATAGGCAACTGAAACTTGACTCGTTTTTTCAAGAGAATAAAAAATGTGATACATGTACATACACAGACAGACAATACAGTCCTACTGCGTGTTTGCAGTGGGTGAAAATCAATGCTAAAATTTAAACGTTCAATATGACCAACATGTGCTCACACCTTTTTTCCAAGTCTGTGACTTTCTCCTTTTCTGCCACAAGTTCTGTCCACATCTTTGAACTGTCTTGCTTGTGCTTGGCTATCTCGTCATGAAGCTCCTGAAGCTGTGGGTGTGAGATACAATACTATTATAATGAAGCACCATAGGTGTGAACCCTCAGCGCTATTAAACACTACCAAGCTATTAGTAATATAATCTCCTTCCAAATGAACAAGCAATCTGTTAGCTATTTTAATGAGGCATCACTATAGCTCAAGCAATGAAAATGGTACATGGAAACGCTGTCTTCATAAGAGAAGAAGCTAAACAGGCCAGAAACACTCACCAGTATACATTATCAACGTGAAACTTCACTTCTTTCAAATCTGTTAACTTCACTGAGTAATAAAGCAAACTACACTGCTGGCTGCAAGAAATTATTTGCTCATGTGATCACAGCGTGGTGTGAGGGGGGGGGCATTACCCATAAAATCTTACCTACGTAAAGCTGAAAGCTTTGCGTTTTCTCAACAAATTAGCCCGAAATTAAAAAAAGTAGCACAATAAAAGGTTCTAAATCTTTGTTCTGAGTAAGTTGATCCCTAAATCAATGGTTAATTGTCAGTAATCTCCAAAATCAGAGTGTGAAAGACAGACAGACAGACAAACAGACAGGGGAACTACTATAACCCTCTTGCGCATGCACGCTGAGGGTTAATCAGAAGAAGTGTAAACCAAGGTGGGAAGTACGTGGGAAGTAAGTAGGAAGTGGGTGGGGCAAGGTGGGGCAGGATAGTCTATTACAAGCAAAACCTGACAAACTAACAAACAAAAAGAGACTGGTACCTCATGATTTAATAGATAAAAAAAAAAGTTATGGTCAAAAAATAAACAAATATAATATCATTGATCAAGTAGCTACAGATACGCACTCATAGTGAACATACCTTCTGTTCACTCTCTGTACTCTTGCTGGACAAGTCCTCATCTTTCTCACTTAGTTTATCTTGAGTCTCCATGAGCTGAAAATTATACCAAAGGAACTCAATCAGTACCAAAACACTTATGTACATAATTTGCTTCAGCAATGTTAGTTTCCTGGACATGAAATGTGTATAGTCACATGACATACTGTAGGAAGTTCATATTTTAACGTGAATTTTTTGGAGCAAATGACAAGTCGACATTATTTCAAGAGATAAGGTGGCAGTTAAGGAAATTACCCTTCAAAAATCCCTGAGCTCATTTCTAAACTTTGACTCCTTCCTTGTACTATGTACCTTAATCTACTTACTACAGGTACAAAACTTACTTTCTCTCTGATGACCTCCAGGTCTTGCTCTGCTTTATTTTTTTCCTGTTCCAACTACAACACACACACACACACACACACACACACACACACACACACACACATAACCAGCCTTATCTTATCACTCAATCCAGACACTTTACTCTACCAGGTACTTCTAGCTACATGTGTGTGGCAATCTTTGCCAGCTAAAGTGAGCTCATCTATACTATTATTCATTGCACAGAATAATGTATGGCCATTCACAGCAGCTTCAGCTTCCAATACAGTTAATTTTCAATTCATGTCCAGTCCCAGGCCACTTGGCTAGGATTGAGCATTCTCTTTATAACCTATTTTCCACTCAGCATAAGCAGCACTATTATATGCCGTTTCAGCTTCCGATATATTTATTTTAAGATCAGTGTAAAGCCCCAATCTGCTTGAGGGCTGAGTATCTCGTAATAACTTACTCTCTCCCCAGAAATTACAATCTAGACAACAATCAGTACGTGTGCTGGAGTAGCAATCAGGGACGACAGTACATACAGTCATATCAGTTACACGGTCATTCCCAGCAGAAATAGTGACAAGTACTCTCTGTTCATACAGTCAATAAAATGTACTATATTAAGGTTAGCCCGACGTTTTTACCTCTTTGAAAAATAAAAATAAAAAAAATAAATAAAAAAAAAATAAAAAAAAGGTACCCCACCCACACATGAAGCTTCCCTAATTATATATACTCAGTGGTTGCCAAAAAAACATTTTCTGGTTAGGATTGAATGCTCTGGTGTTTGACTGCTCAATGATATCTACATATTCATTCAAGTGGGGCTGATTAGAAACTCTAATCGCTCATAATTTCCTAATGTTAACATCACAAAGTACATAGCCACACCCTTAACACTGCCTGCCCAATTTAAACCCTGTTTGCATGCCTGTGAATACACTGCCTAATATGGTCAATGTACCATTACCATGAGAATTCTCTAGTGACTGAAGTTACCCAACAATGAACACTCACACACACACACACACACACACACACACACACACACACACACTGGCACTTTTACAGAGACATGTAGCCAACACATATATAGTGCTCTTCACATGTACGATTACTGTTTTTAGACTAAGACTACATGCATGTACAAAGATTCCAGCCAGTCTATTCACCAATAATACAACCCCCACTGAAAATCATTATGACCTTTCTGGTGAAAGTTGCCTGAAAAGTTCCATCAGGGAACCGAGAGACCCCCCATGAACATTCAATATGTTGATTTGACCTCTCTCAAGTTTGGTTAAAAAAAAAAAATTCCCCCTCATTTCTCTTGCTGCAAGCGATCTCTGCTTGGTGCTATTAGCTTCTAGTATCATGTTACCAAAGCCGTACTCACATACACACTTGTGCCACACCAATCTAACACTCTTGGCAGACACGCTCAGTCGTCATGGCAATCACATGACCAAATAAGGGAGTGCAATGGGTGCCCTTGAAAGGACCATTGGCACATCAACATATCTCTAAGTTCAGACTCAATTAGATCCCATTAAATACATATTGGCATACAATCTTAAATGTCATATGAAGTTTAATGTGATTAAATCAAGCGGCAACAGTGGCAAAAACAATAACAACAAAAAATCATAACAAAAATAGGTTAGCTGTGACAAAATCATATAATTTTAAGGGACTACTCGCGCTGTAAATAAAAATAATTCAACTAGAAAGAAAACAGAATTTATAGCAGTAAATCGCTAACACACTAGACATTATACATAAATTGGCATGAACACATTAGGTACAAACATGTACGTAAGTCTGTATCGGGTGTGGTCTGTATCCAACCCACACCACACACATGTTACTACACCATCACAACGTGGCTACGATGAATACACTAGCTATCAGGCTTATACCTGTTCTGTTACACTATTATATTGTACATCGGTCCTTTAATCAATGTTGGATCACATCACCACTCACCAATGTTTGCACAGAAAATGTAACCACAAAACAACAACAACTACAATTAATTCACACTATTAGCTGAGACATGAAGGGGAGGGCGTGGCGCATTAGTTTATATGTATGAATGCACATCAATTGCTCAGAAATCTCTAGTGCTCTACTTCATGACTGGACACATGCCCTATGTAATGGTCGAACTGCATCTACCATATCAAAAAAATAAAATAATAATAGCAAAGTTTTCTCGTTCTAACAGCCAATATTAAAACTTTATTGGCTGTTAGAACGAGAAAAATTTAATGATTGAATAAAATAATAAAATGAACTACAGAATTACGTAAGCATGTCATGACATTCAAGTGGCCACATTCTATTGAGTGGTACATTCTATTGAGTGGTACATTCTATTGAGTGGTACATTCTATACTACTCCTTTGGATGATATGAAGCACTTTAATCAACATTCCTTTCCACTGTACTGGAATCAAGATGGAGCACCTGCTGGAACATTGACAAAACTTATCTATACGTTCACAGCTCAGGTACTCGTACTTGAAATATGAATGAAGACAGGCGAGCACTAATGAAACCTTGGCCTCTTCATGGAACTTGTACCAGTACAGAAGCCCCACAAGGCACTGTCTATTGATTCTAAATAACCATGGCAACAGTACAGGTGGAACAAGGCATCACAGGCTGAATCCCTCAGGCAAAGGAACTATCACAGGACTAATCCCAGACTGTTGACAGAGCTCAGAGTACAAATACATTTGATAAAGGAATTTTTGCAAAGTGGTCACATACACATAAACCTTGTGGCTGCAAGAAAACCCTTTTTGTAAGCCCACTGGAACTGAACAATGGTCAAATGTTACTTCATAGAGTGTTTCACAACCATTCAGTATTGACAATTAAATGGTCAAACGCCAATAAACACAGTGGTTAAATGAAATAGCTTCTTTAAAATAGAAAACAATTAGATAATTAGATAATTCCTGAACTTAAGTTTCATTCAATATTATAAATACATGTAAATAATTTTTTTTTTAATACCAACAGCTTGTACAACAACGGTATCTCAGCTTCATGCTAACACATCCTTTGCAGATACACACACTCACAGACTGATCCTATGCCTAATAAAACCAGGAGATGCAGTGATTGGTTAGCCAGAAAAATGACTCAAGTCATTTAGATTTAAAGTACATGTACTTTTTTAAAATCAAGAGTGTGCTTTATAACACACTTGTGATGATCTCCAGTATGTGTGAGAGTAAACTGTAAAAGGGCATAACCCGTAAACCCTTGGAATGTTGCGGCTAAGAACTTGCTAATTGCATGCCTAGCAGGTTTCAATCTCATACCTGTGACTTGCTAACACCTCGTCAGCACCTCATAATTAGAATACGGTAAACTGACCAGCACAAAAACATAACTACTCCCTCTACCACCAACAATAAGAAATAATAAATAAATAAATAATATAAAATGGAAGGTAGGCTCTGGCTGAAATAAGGAATTTGCACATGCAATGCAAATGTACGTACCGTACTTATATGTATATGTATATGTGTATGTATAATTATGTATGTGCATGTGTATGTATATGTGTATGTATATGTGTATGTATATGTGTATGAATAAGAAGTCATACTCACTTGCTCCTGAAGTTCCTTTAACTTGTCTCTATGACATTCCAAATCTGAGTCCACCTGGAATGGGAATAGAAAAGTACTAGTTCATTATAATTTAGTCAGTACAACAAAGTATAAACTTAAATCCTGAGGTTAAACAAGAGGCTCATACCTACATTCATTCTCACTCTCGTAATCTCTACGTCCCACCACCTACCTCTACAAATACACACATACAGTGTGCAAAATATTTCTGATTATGCATGTAAAATTATTTACTAGGTGAGTGAGACACTATCAGGGGTAACACAGTTGAAAATCGGGGATATTTTTTGTGTTTGGATATATGTGTGGACGTACGTATGTCATTTGTACTTTGACCCTCGTGTATTTTTGTGTTAGCTGGTGGTTGACCCCGTCCCAAATTTCACTGAACAGAATCCTGTGGTTTATCGATCATTAGCCATATCATCCAATGGAATTGAATTGTTTACCGCTTTGAATTCTCTTTTGCGGGTGCAGTTAAAACTTACAAACTTAATTGAGTTCATTTTCTATTCAATGAGTGGCAGTGGCAAGTTAATGCGCTAGTTGTAACACTTATACACCCTACACACAACACTTTGTTCAATCCTTTGAATGTCCAATAGCCTAACCATGAATGCTAGTCTTGCAGTAAGACATGCTTTCTGATGTTAGTAGCTGGAAAAGCTGTGTATAATGTTTACCTCATGCTACGCTTTAGCTAGGAAGTGGCTATAACACACAACACTTTCATACACACCATTTCACTGGACATACCATATAGGGTACGGTGCAAATCTGTGCGATTATTCCATAGAAGCGCCCACTATTATTATTATAATATTGTTTTTAAAGCCAAACAGTTGCAGTGAGTGGTTACTATGGCATTGAAACGTCTTTACTGTATATACATACTTTTTAAAAACTTGACCGTTGTTTAGTGGCTGGAGTGTTAGCAGGTAAAATTAATCAACAACACTGTAGTTTATGTAGCCCAGCTACGGAGGCTCGCTCTCCTTTTGTGCTGAAGCACATCACTAGTATTAATAAATGTATGCTCATGTATGGTAGCAAGATGCTGAGGTAGCAATAACTTAGAGCATGTCTGTTCCGTGTGATTCACAGAAATCTGCCCGGTGTGAACAGAGAGGACATGGCAATACACAAAGAGAACATAGTGAGTACATTTACTACAGGAATGAAGAGGTTGGGTTTCAAATACAATTCAATTGAGAGTAGCAGAACATCTCACATGTATCTCCATACCATACAGAACATCTCACATGCATCTCCATACATACAGAGATAACTAATAGTAATTACACTCATTCCTGTAAGTACGTACAATCGTGCCAGCCTAGGTTGAGTGTGTCTATTTACATGTATAAGCTTATGTATTTTTGTATGTATATTATGTATGTATGTATGCGTGCGTGTGTGTGTATGTATGTATGTATGTATGTATGTATGTATGCACAAGCTAAATTCTCCTCTCAAATCTGATGAATCTTTAAAAAAAAAACTTATAAAGTTTGCTTAACTCCAAATCAACAAATTAAGTTTTGCCAATCAAGGCTAGATTTTTCTCTAAACGAGTCATATTGAAATTTGGAATATCATTGCATACACAAATCCTAGCAGACACTGACAGAGCAGTCAAATTAATAGAAAATGTTCTACCTTAGGTGAACTGATATGAAACCATTAGATGGATTATGTTCCTTGTCACTCAGCTCAAATTTATCAGACCAAGTGGTTGACAATATTCAGATAAAATTTGCAACACCTGCAAATTCAAACTTCTGAAATGTTCTTCAAGTCATAATTATAAAATGTACAAACATTCTCACCTAAAGGGTCTGGAAAAAAGCAAAGGAAAAAAATGAAAATTCTTGGTTGTTGCCAGGAATCGAACCCAGGGCCACTGGCTTCAGTTACCAGTGCTCTAACCACTGAGCTACGACAACCCTCGACTTCTAAGACCTTCACATTTCCTTTATACTGTTGATGTGTGTTGTGTGGCTAAGACTGTCCTATGTAGCTTGATATCACATGATAAAACTACTTTGACCCCCCCCCCCCCCCCCCCACACACACACACACACACACATCCGTTTAACCCAGTCACTCTATGAGTACAAGCATGAGAAAGTAACGCGTCAGTTTTTTGAAGTACTATACTGCTAACTTTTTGCTGACATCTTCCCAATCAATAAGCTTGAGGAATTGTTTCAAGCAACACAACAATGAATATCCGCTGTACACAGCCATTGCAAGCATACACAGCCAAAGAATTTCTTACACCAAGACTCACACTCCTGGTGTTTACGGAGTAGCTCTGTCCATCTCCAGCAAAACAACAAAGCTGGTTTCCCACTGCATGCCTCATGCACAAGTGAAAGTTGATGTATTTTTACTTGTATGTTTTTACTAAAGCAGTTCACATAGAGCTTGCTTCAGACTTCACTTCTGAAGCCTTTCTAGCTACTCTCACTCGCTTCGTGGCTAGACGTGGAGTTCCCAAGACCATTCTTTCAGACAACGGTTCTGATTTTGTGGGAGCCAAAAATGAGTTGTCAGAACAACGCTCCATGTTGCAAAGCAAGAAGGCTGCAGACAGCAAAAGCTATCCACAATTTTTCAGCCTCAAATTCTATTGACTTGTAGTTTCTTCCCAGGAGGTCTCCACATTTTGGTGGAACGTGGGAAGCTGGAGTCAAACAATTAAAACATTGCTTCTGATGCGTGTACGACACCACCACCTTACCTTTGAAGAGCTGTCTACCATTCCCGCTGAAGTTGAAGTTACACTTAACAGTCGACCTTATTGTTTTATGCAATGATGATGAGCATGAGGGGATGTGGGGGTTGGATGTGGGGGTGAGAGGGGGATATTATATGCAGAAATTGGAAGTCGAGTAAGAGAAAAAGAGAGGGTTGGGTAAGGCGGTAGAGAATGGAGGTTTCTATTTCAAAGTCCCGATCACAAAAGACTACACATACATTTTTTAAAGATAAGATACTTACATTAATCGGTAGAATTTACACATGATTCATTCACCTCTTGTTCAGAAGCCTGTGCATGCATCTATATAGGGCATAAGTTAGACCAAAAAATGATTTAATGTACCAAGCGACTTTGTTAATTCGACAACCATTATCAATTGAAAAAGTGTAAGCAAGTGATTTCTACAGTTCGATAGTTGTAGAGAAGCCAACTGAGGCGTGCAAGCAAAAATGAGTGTGGTTAAGCTTGGAAAAAAGCATAAAAATTCTTGATGAGAATATTCCAACATGTAGTTGAGGAAAATTACGGTCTTTCCCTCAGAAGTGGGCATTCTTTAGATTCTGGCACCTTCAGGTCTCAAGGTGACCAGATAAGAGCCAATCAAGTGTAATAGAAACTTAACTTCACATTAAGCGATCACTCATATTACTAAATACCTATAACATGAAAATTGAAGTTTAGATCTAACCTTTAGTTTGTGTCCATCAATGTCAAACAGCATGCCTCCATATATCTCCTTCTCAAGAAAAACTTCCTGACATCATTCTAGTCTGACCTGCTTGAGCCATGCAACAGTTACATCTGGTGTCCATAACAATACTACATCAAAGTTAACTTCAGGACTTTCTACATCATCTGGTACATCAGATTTTTCTACTGGCATTTCCGTAGGCTCTGTTGCAGGAGTTGCTTGTTCAGATACTTGTTCATTGTCTTTTTGCTCATCTTCCGCTACTATTGGTGTGGGATCTGATGGTTCAAGTTCATTAGAATCTTTCTGCTCCTCATCTAACTTTGGATGTTCCGGAGAAACATCTTGCGAATGGCCAGTGGTTTCTTCAAATTCTTCTTCTTTGGTCTCGTCTTTGGAAGTAGCATTTGATGTTTTATTCCTTTCTGCTGTTGGGGGTGGACCGAACACTGAAACTCCTCCCATGATGCTGAACGCCCCAGGAGGGAGTTTCCTTTTGGGTACTGGACTGACTTTGGAAGAAACAGAGTCATCACCTGGTGATGTAGTTAATGCTGCTCCTCTCTGTAGACTGTTCCCTACCGATTCTGTTGCTGTGGGCTCAGAGGATGATTCAGATGGAGTAGGAACTGCTGGCTTTGGTTTGCGAGCTATAGGTGGACCTCCAGACTTAGGCTTTTCTCCAACTTTCAAATGCCATTTGTGCTAAGCGTGCCTTTTCTTTAATAGAGAGATTAGACGGGTCTTTCATTTCTGGTGTTAATGGGACAGCATCTTCAGTAGAGCTTATCCTTGATCTGGCTACAGGTGTAGGAAGTGGTGCCCGCTTTGAAGTTTGTGTAATTGCATGTTATCTCTTTTGTTGACAGTCTCAGATTTGGAACTTTATTTGCAGTTCAAGTGTGTATTTCAGAGACCCTACTAGAAACTAGTATGAGATTAGAAAATTATTTATATAATTTTTTTTAGCCAAAAAATGACAACAAAAACCTGAACAGTTAGATTCCAGATTCATGCTCAGTTTAGAACTGCAAATATAACTGAAACTGTTATATAACTCAATAAAGCCTGCTCACATTAATGGTCAATATCACATCTTGTAGAAGTTGCTATTGGGAAGTGGTTTACAAAGCAAGAAAACTGAAGAGCTTTCTTTCAACACATGAAGTAGATTCTTCAGGATAGGCTACTTAGAAGCTGATATTAAGAACCAAAAATTTCCTTTTATACGGATGCAATTTGGGTATTTTATTGCGCAGAAGTAAAATTAAAGTTCTGGGTAGGTCATGCAGGAAGTGACGTAATAAATGTACACACCCTACACGCGGCCATTTTGAGTGGCAATAGTGAAGAGCTTTTGTGCTGTTAGCCTAGAATACGCAACGCGCCACTCTACGTTTTGCCACTCAAAATGGCGACGTAGCAACTGTTGCTAATTAAACGTCACTCTATGTCACTTCCTGCATAACCTCTCCGTTAGAAAGCTGAAGTAGAAAGCTATAATAATAGCTAGTTTTCAGGCTAGCTAACAAGTTCCAAGTTATTAAGCGCAGGCCTACTTAGTTTCTCAAGTCGTTTAAATTTTATATTATTTGGTACAAATACTCCCGAATGTTTAGAGCTGGTCAACGTTAATAAGGGGCGGGGCTAAATTGGCCCAATTTGTTCAGCTATGTGGGCGTTTACCAAAGCCCTGCCTTTTGACGCACAGCTTTCGAAGGGCGTGGCAGAATCATTTTCTGGGTTCTGGAGTGAAAATTTTCTTAGTCCTCACGGAAGTATGGCTAGAAGACCTGGATGGTCTAGATCAGGATTCAAAGTTGCAACAGTATTTTTTAGACCAAGTCATACCTACAGGGAAGACACTTGGAACGGGATCTTATGGCTCAGTGTTAGAAGTAAGTAAAGCGTGCTAGCCTAAAAGCTTATAAAGTTCGAACTTAGAATAATACAAATGTAATTTACTACCAAATTTTTGATGTGTCCTATTAGCTACCATTATTATGTTATTATAATTATTTGTTTTTGTTTTCTAAAGAATATGTTATTATAGGTAAAGTATAGCAAAGTTTTGTGTGCTGCTAAGCGTATGCATGAACTATTACTGGATCCTGGTAATCAAGGAGTTTGAGAGACTGTAGACAGATATCAACAAGAATGTCAGCTCATGGCAGGTCTCCGACATCCTAACATAACACAGTTCCTTGGTCTGTGTTTGCTGGAGGAATCAGACCTACCTCTACTGGTGATGGAGAGACTAGAAATGAGTGTGGACGACCTTCCACTTCAAGTCAAGATTTCCATTCTTACAGACACAGGCAGCGGTTTAGTTTACTTGCATAGTCGAAGGCCTCCCATAATCCACGGAGACCTGACTGCGAGGAACATCCTCCTCACATCGTCTCTGACAGCTAAGATCACTGACATGGGAAACTCTCGCATGGTAACTTTAAAACCAGCTCAGCTAGCCCAAACACTCTCAAAGAATCCGGGGACCACTGTGTATATGCCACCAGAGGCTCTCAGCGAGAGCCACAGATATGGCCCATCTCTAGATGTGTTCTCATTCGGACATCTTGCCCTCTACATACTCATACAGGTAAAGCAGAAATTAATTACAACTAGTATTAGTAGTAGTAGTACAATGGCAAATCTATTTGTAGTAGTACAGGAGCATTATATTGTCATGTACAGTGCTTCCAACTTAAAGAGTGGATTTTTTTTAAACTACTGTATAGAACCTCACAACAGTCATTTAACATACACATACCTTTTTCTTCATCATCCCAATAATGTTTCCAATAGTGAAACTGGATGAGCAGCACTTTTCTCATTCACTCTAATACATTTTACACCATTCTTTATGTCAAGATTTTGCGGTAGTTCGTCATTAAATGTAGCTAGTTAATGAGCTACGGTCCTACAGTAATTTCCCAAGTTGTAAGACGGGCTTTCCCTAACTGCAAGGCCGCAGTTTTAATTTCTTTAAGTGGCTGTATGGATTCTCAGCATTCTACTAGCAGTAGTAAGACACTGGGCTGCTTCTCTATCAAGATGTCCCAGCATTCGGTATTCTGACAACATCAGGGTGGGACAGTTGGAGTCATAAGGGTTGTGCGGCTCCTGACAGCAGCTAAAATACTGGCCGTGATAGGCAGTAATGCAACCGTAGCTAAAGCAGCCATATCCATGCAACAGTTAGCGGTAAACTGGCACCTCTCGTGCATTTGACACAGATACACATGCGCTGTTTTGTGACATCACCTTTACGTATGCTAAATGCCCACAACCCACTCTAAACGTCATCATTTGATGACCCTTACCATGCCTAAAAATTTTGGTGAAAAACAGCCACAACTCACTTAATTTTCAAGATTTAACTACCAAAGTTGTTGAATCAGTATTTTGTTCTTCTAGTATTCCACTAAATGTGTGGCTAGCAGTGACCCACAGTATCTCTAAGTTATAACAAGTGAATGAATAGTTGTACTAATGACTGCATATTTTAATATTTTTTATTCTTGTAGAAAATATCTATGCCCAAATTACCAACTACATACAATACAACAGATAATAACTGATTTTGTGATTGATTTATATGATAACAATGATGACTGTGATGTAGCTATACTGAATAATGTTAAATTTTGGGTTAATAAATGAAGATATTGAGTATGCAGATATCCAATGAACACAGTAGTACATTCTAAAATACATGATGCACTAGTGTGTAAGCATAATCTCAAACAGTGAATGTATATATCCAGCAATATGAACGGCCAGCTCTGGCAGTTAATCCTGAGTAGTATAGTGAGCAGAGATCAGTGAGGAGAGCGTGGTGAGGTTGTGCAGCTTGCTATGAGGCAGACTTGGGATTGATTTGTTAATGGTGTGGCAAAGACAGTATTCAAAATTCAAGACATGCCACCATTGCTTAGCAATGCCCTTATGTGGCATTTTCTATAAATTAACGATAATAAGAGGAACAAAAAGATTCAATATTGTAGACTATCCCATGGCCCGGCAAAACCTACTTATAGAAAAATAATACAAAAACGTGATGCTGCATTTATGCTGACTTTCCCAAAATAGTTCACAATTGTTGGGTGTGATATATGTTGTATCATTATAATAACTGCTAGTAAACTAAGGAAAATAACAACATGGTGTAAATGTTGTCATAATACTGCACAGTTTATTCACAAAATGAAATCATTTTTTTGTGAGTAGGTATTTCCAGGAGAGCTGCTATTGGCTACGCGTTCAGATCCACACAATCCTGGTCAAATAATTGGTCGCACTGAAGTACAGCGTCGTGAGGTGTACATGAAGAATTTGGAGGATCAGTTATTGAAGTCTCATCCTATTCTAGTAGAGATGGTGACTAATTACCTGCACAATACTCCTCAAACAAGACCTACTGCTGAGCATCTACTGGAGACACTAACACCAGTACAGGATGCCATGGACAAAATACATGGAGGGAGGTCAATCAACATAGCCAGTGTGTTACACATGAAGGAGACTAAAGAAAAGGACAGAAAAATTGAAGAGCTCAAGGTAAAGTCTAAAGTGAAGGCGTTAACTCTTGAAATATTATTTTAACTTTACTAACCAGTTTAATTAAATAATATTAATTGCAGGGATTGGTTTAAATATTCACATTTTCTATATAGCTACATCTTGTAAAATTTTAATGCTATTCAAATTACATCAGTCTAAATTTTATTAATATTTGACTATTTAGGAGGGTGCTGCACGCCTGTAAAAACATTGCACTATTACATGAGAACAATTAGAATAATTGCTTAAAGTAAAGTTCTATATTTTGGGTTTAACCCTTTCGTTCCGGATCCCGCTTTAAAGCTGGTGAAAACCGGTTGGCTTCTCCGAATTTTTAAAAATAGTTACTTTATAGCTAGAACCTTCAGATTGCATACACAGGTGCCCAATGCACTGGAGAAGCATCTAAAATAGCTTTCAGCCAGGACTGCTTCGACAGTACCTCACAGCAGTTGCGTTTATTTCTTCCTTGGCAAAAAAAAAAAAACATCGGTTCTCCGTCGAATTTTTTTAAAAGTTACCTTGTTCACAGCAGCTTCATTTATGGATCCAGTCATCTCCAGAGCTTTGTAGAAGCAGCGAAAAATTGCTTGAGCTCAGTAGCCTTCCATAACACATTGAAACAACCGCTTCTTTGCCGACCAAGACTTTGCGGTTTGACTTACTGTCTTCTTTATTTTTTATAAAATCGCCAGTTCAACGGGGGACCTCCCTATTACGTACAGTCTTAGGTAATGATTATTACAGCATAGGAAAAAAGTGAGCGTGTCGTGTGACCTCGGTAACTATGCAAAAAAAAAATTTTTTCAAAGTCATTTTTTGGAAGATGGCGTCTACAAGTTACAATGCGGTGCAAGTTTTAGACTTGCTTGATGCTGACTTTAGGGACTCAGGATCAAGCGGAGAGAAGGAAGACGACATCTCGGGCTATAGGAGGCCCTGTATCAGGGTTGGTGGACCAAACCCTGTCAACTCAGATACTGAAAATGGGAGTCAAGAAGATGATCGAGGTAAGCTTGTCTTTCTCTTGTCTTTCTCTTGAAAAATAGCAAGCTTCTGTTGTGGAAAGGACTTATTTATAGCTATATTGAGATAGAGTAAGCTGTTTTGCTATAATATATATATATTTCATTGAGTTTTGAGATTTGAAAGTGGCTTGTGGTTTTTTGAACAAATTCAAATTTTCAAAAAAATTAAAAAAAGTTTTTACCACATATACTACTAGGACCAGATGTGAATGCAGTCACCAACCCGATTACGCATATGAGGCGACATGGAGCAGAGTCTTCCAGTAATGAAGGAGAGGATACCGGACCTGAGTCTTCCAGTGATGAAACACGAATAGGCAGCAGGTTCCAGTGATGAAGAAGAGGAAGTGGCTCCTCCTGCTCCGAGTTCTGGACGTCCTCGCGGTCGGAGAAGGCGGGAACCGAAGAACAAGAGTCGGGTGGATGAGGTAGGGGGAGAGTGGAAGAAAGATGACAACACACCCATTGATATTCCATAATCTTTTGTGTGAAGGACCACAGACTTTGATATTTGTGGCTGCTTCCCCCCCCTGAACATCACAAATGTTGTAATATGTATTGTTATTTTCGTTGTCGTTGTCTGTGTTTTTGTGGTGTTGTAGTGGAGCTTCACACTCGATGTATATGTGTGTGCGTGGAGTTGAAATGTTATTCTGGCGCTTGATCTAACCGGGAGGGAACAAACTTGGGGGGGGTGGGGTCTTTTCCAATCGGGGCTACTATGCCCATGTAGGTTGAATTTCATGTATGTATGTGTGTACACCAGTCAATTTATATTATACATTTATTTTTATGATCTGTATTCACCTGTATCTTCTTTTTTCTAGTGTGTGTGTGTGTGTATGTGTGTGCGTGCATTTGTGGAATGAGAGAGAGCAACCGTGGACAAACAGTATGTGGCACTTCCGTATACAACCTGGGAGGGAATTCTGGATGTTTTTGGATCGTGACTACTATGCCTATGTAAGTTGAATTTCATGTGTGTGTGTGTGTGTACACCAGTCAATTTATGTATAATAAATTATACATTTATTTTTATGATCTGTATTCACCTGTAGCTTCTTTTTTCTTGTGTGTGTGTGTGTGTGTGTGTATGTGTGTGCGTGCATTTGTGGAAAGAGAGAGAGCAACCATGAACAAACAGTATGTGGCGCTTCCGGATCCAACCTGAGAGAGAACGAACTCGGGGGGTCTTTTTCGGTCTGTGACATCATCCATGCCGGGTAAGTTTCATTTCAACTCACTGATATTTGGGTGTCCAGTTGGGGGGTTGGGGGAGGGGGGTTATGGCACAAGAATGTCAGTGAAAAGCAATGACGGGGGGGAGGGAGGGCAATTCAGCGAGGCCAGCTGTTGTGTTACAAATATCATTGTTGTCTGTGTTTTTTTGGTATTGTATGGAGGTTCCGGATCCTAACCTGGGAGGGATCGTTCAGTATATGACACGTAAGTTGAATTCCACGTATGTGCTTGTACTGCTTTTCATTTTCAAATTACACTTTCTCCATACAACGGTGATTGTTTCTCTCATGGACAGTGTGGAGTATACATACCAGGGGTTCATACAGTGGGAGGCTAGCCCTGGGATCCCCACCTAGAATTTTGGGAGTTGAATAGAAATAAACATTTTGGAAGCATTTATTTTTGGTCTGATATTGTATCCCATTATGTTCCTATCATTACTGAGCCATTTAGTGCATAGGACCGAACACTGATCATCAGTGTGAAGTATAGACTCTTATGCAAAGATGTGCATCAAAGTAGTGTAGGTTCCAAAAAATGTGTGTGGCGAAGTACACTCGGAGCCCCACCCCCACCCCCCCAAACAAAAATCCTGTATGAAACCGCATACAATACATCATAAAGTTGCAATTATATAGGAGCATGAATAATTTGTTGTTTGTATTACAAATATCTTTGTTGTCTGTGTTTTTGTGTATATGAAATTGTTTTGTAGTGGAGCTCGACGTCCGATGGCATATGTTCCTTGTGGACACTCATAGATGTCTCCTACATGATCACAATCAGCACCACACACAACAAACAACATATTTTATTGTTGAACTAATATAATATTGGTATAAAATGCATCAAACAATATTAATTCTATTTTATTTTATTTTTTTATTGATGGAAATAGTGGATTTTTTTGGGAAAAAATTTTTTTTTTTTTAAGTATTAGTAGATGGCCTAAATATTATTCAATTTTCTCAATCAAAAAATCAGTGGAATCCCAAACTCTTGGTCTATTTAGTGATACATGGTTGCTATGGGGTTTTCCCAGCCAGCATCGAGTTAAAAAAATAAAACGGTAATACTCTATTCCACGGTGGAAGATTAGATTTTTCCCGCGCGTCCAAACAATTCAGGAACGAGAGGGTTAATAGCAAACTAATTGTCTTTGAACTCTTGTTAAATTGTGATTACTTTCTGTGTCGTGACCATGCTGATGTAGAATGTAATATTATGATTTGATGTGTTGTTTTATTCAGTTTTCAGAAAATAGACTAGAAGCTGAAAATAGAGAATTGACAGAAGAAAATGCAAAACTTGAAAGTGACAAAGAAATGCTGGAGTCTTCAAATACACAACTTATTGAAGAGAAACATCAACTGGAGACTAGTGTCATGCAAGAACAGGCAAAAAACAATCAACAGAAGACTGAGAACAATCAACAGAAGACTGAGAACAATCAACTGAAGACTGAGAACAATCAACTGAAGACTGAGAACAATCAACTGAAGAGTGAAAATGATCGATTGAGGAAGCAGATAACTGATGAAACAATTCAGTTGATATCTCGCCACGAACAAGAAAAGCTTCAGTTAGAATCTCATTACCATCAGGAAAGACATATTCTCCAATCTGAAGTTGAACGACTAACAAAAGAACTGGAGCACGTCAAGACAGTGTCTATTGACAAGAAATCTTTGGTGAGTATTGTATACTTCTTCACACTGTAGATAAATTGTATCTTCTTACTGTCCCATACTTGACACATATATGTTCAATTATTTTAAGTGTTTGAGGAATTATCAGTGATATTCATCCCCAGAGAGTGCAGTTATCTAGCAACATTTCTGATTGCCACCTTCTAATTATTTTATATTGTAGTTATCATTCAGCACAAATTGTGAGGGAGCCATTGTACACAACAATTCAAACAAGGTTGCTATAACCTTTAATCTGATAAAGAAATAATTGTAAATACTCAGTAATACAAAAACTAAATGATTTTCAATGTAATATTAACCACTTGTCATAATTGTTGCGCTGAAAAAAAAAAACATTTCTGAGGATAGACTAAGACTTGCTTACTGCCATAAAAAGCCTGCAAAGTTGTTCAAAAGTAGCTAATTGTATTTAAAAGGTAGTTAAATGTTCACTTTTACTATTCTTCTGCTACTTTCAACACACGCTTGTTCACTGGATATTTTAACACCAGACTTGCCTTAATATTCTCTCCATGCATTGACTATTTGGACAAAAGAATTTCAAGTAAGAACAATACTGTTGAGTATGGCATATATTTTCCGCTAACTACAGTACAAACTTACCACCACCAATAATTCAAATGATCTCCAGTATGCATGTAAGACTTACTGCATCTGCAAAATTCAAACTTGTCAGAGAAAACTAATTCAGAGAGATACACACTTGAATAACACAAGTAAAAATTGATAATCAAAGGATTCTGTTTAGTGGAGTATGAGATAGGGTCGACATTGAAATACACACGCAGTTGCTATTAATTACTAGTTCATTTGAATGAAATTGGCTTTCACAATTCAGGATGTAATAAACACAGTGTGATATGGTGAGCACTGATCATGAACCTAAAAATACTATTATGAAGATATTAGGCTTGGAATAAGTGTATTTATACCATAGTTGCTATGGTAACAGTCATGGATAAAAATGTTATTTCCCAATGTTATTCCCTTCCAATCAGCTGTTGGGGTGAATATTGTAACACAAGAGGGGAGTTTAGATTGCATGTGGAAGATTTTTTTGTCAGCAATATAGTGAGATGAAAAAGCTGTGGTATAAATTAATTGTTGTTTTTTACATGTTTGAGTGTTTTGGGAACATTTATTTCATCCCTATAAAGAACTGGCTCAGAGAATTATTTTTTGAGAATATAGTTTTGTCTTGGGAACATCACTGGATATCATCACTTAATCTCCCCTGTTTTTGCTTAAAGGTTGTGGAAAAGGAATAAAATGTACTTATCTTATCAAATTTTTGGACTTTCTGCATATTACTCCATTTAAAAAGGTAACTATGGTACAATAATATATTTAAACCATGATAACTCCCGGAATTAGATAACCATCCTCTTCCTCAGGCTTTGCCTTTGTGAATGGAACAGTTATTAGTGATAATTCTCGAACCCACAGTTTGACTCTTACTCATTTACGTAGTGATTGATAGTAAACAGTAACCATGGCAACATCATTGTTGTTGTCACTTTTTGTTACTCGGTGCACTTCATTTTATTATATTTGCTAACATTTACTTTTACAATTGTATATATTTCTATTTAGACATTCCCACTTAAACTAGACTGGAGGCGTGGTCCTGACATGCCAGTGGCTATGAATGACTACATCCAATCAGTAGAGATAAATGATACAGTGTATGTTGGAGGAGGAGGGACTGGCAGAGGTGAGGATGGCTACATAGTGATGGCCTACAACAAACAGTCCTGCCAGTGGCACACTCTACCTCCATACAGTACCAGGTTGTTTGCTATGACTACCATCAACAACAAACTTGTTCTGGTGGGAGGATTTAATAGAGATGGCTCTGATAGCAGTGAGCTAGGAGAGTGGCAGCCTGACAGCAACCAGTGGACACACCCCTTCCCTCCTATGTCTACACCTCGCTGTGGGCCTTCAGCTACTTCATATAAACATTGGCTGGTGGTGGCTGGTGGTTGCCATAGAGTTTGTTTACACACTGTTGAGGTACTTGATGTATCCAACATGCAGTGGTCCACTGGACCATCTACACCAACACCATGGAGGAGCATGACATCTACTACAATAGGAGACACCTGGTACCTCATGGGGGGAGTGTGTGAGAAACTGTTGTGTGATAGTCCTGATGTCTATAGTGTATCTCTGGAGGCTCTTGTTTCACACTCCTCATCAGACAGTTCCAACATATGGAACAAACTACCTTCACTCAACTGTACTAGATCCAGTCCACTCAACATTGGAGGATCTCTACTGGCAGTCGGTGGTTGGGACATGAAGAGTAAGAAGCCAGTGTCCACTATCCAGCGCTATGTCCCTGAGACTAATATCTGGGTCCAGGCTGGACAACTACCACATGCAGTATGTGACTGTACCTGTATCATGACATCAGACAAGGTCCATGTTATGGGAGGATATGGTGGGAATAGCGAACTTAACAAACTGTTTACTTCTACTATTCACTAATAAATATCTTTGTTTTTATGGAATCGTTTTGAACAAGTGAACTATTATAATTTTAATATGGTTTCCATGGTTACTGTTTATTTGTTTTCTAAAGAATAAAAAGCAAATTGTTTTATTATTGTAGAAATTGGTTACCATGTATGCAGTGGGTGTAACTGAGTAGCTAATAATACAACACTTACTATAGCCATTATAATTATATATAGCTGTATTATATTTTTTTCTCACAGTTTATATTTATAGTAACAGTTGCTGGCATTTATTCTCCCACAGCATACAGTACTACATTAAATGCACTCATTTTTTGTAATTTCTCAGTATAAATTAACAATAGAAATTTACTTGATTTCTGTTTGCTAAAATCTTATTTCCTAAAGTGGGTGTGGTTTTTGTGATGTCATGTTTTTGACTTATAATTGATTAGGGACAACTAAGCACATCAACATTAGATTAATGACACCCTGATTCCTGTTTTGCTCCTCTAAATGTAACTTGAACTGGGATAAATTATTCTCTGATAACTCAGAGAATTGTGCCAATACTAATGAATTCAATACACAAACACACATACATACATGTATGTTCATTGGAAGGTGACCTTTATTCACGTCACAAACATTCAGTTTTTACTACTGCAGGCCGGCAAAAACTACAATATTCCTGATGCAGTCATTCTTGGGCTGAAATAATTATAATAATAGAACATTATTTTTCTTGTTTTCTTGCTGAAGTCCTCTTCAGGGGTCAACTGAGGTCGAACTCTCCGTAAATTATAAACAGCAAGATTTCTTGAGTGTATGTTTACCGTTTATTATATCATAGAGTATGATTTGCATGCAGCATGGATAGCCAGCATCCTGGAAGAGCTCCTTTTATACTGATACTCCCATCTTTCTTTACTTGATAGTGAATACCTTTCTTTTGAACTGTTTTTGGGACACATCATCAGCTGTCTCGAGTTATAGTCTCACTAGTACCAATACCCTTTACCTATTGCCTGGGAAGCAGGCCCACTTTGTGAGTAATTGAATTTACTGGAGTCACGTATCCAGGAAATTTCATGTTTCTCCATTTTTCTGGTAGAGGATAGGGTTAAATGTTTAGACTACCACATAAAAGTTGTGATACATAGCTCATCATAGTTGATCATTCACATCATGGCATTATTGTCTGGCAATGGCATTGATATCACTAATGCTCCCTGTCCAGAATGACCTGCTCTGAAGTCCACTCAAGAAACCTCAATTCTACACACAATAGTTACAATACCTTGGTCCAGGCTGGACAACTACCACATGCACTACACAACTGTACCTGTATCATGACATCAGACAAGGTCCATGTAATGGGAGGACGTACATGATGGGTATAGCAAACTTAAGATATTGTATACTTCTATTTTACCTTAATTTTATTTGTGTAATTTTTTTTTGTTTATTAGCTATAGTTAATATAAGAACTATCTTAAAAAATTAGTAACATTATGTAATTCATTATTGTAGAATATTTAAACTGACTGCGCTTCTTCTTGATATTAAGATTTTATCTATTAGTATTATTACGCACTTGGCTACTTTCATATTAGCTTTATTACTACAATTTGTTGCTTTATTTATTCCAGCTAAGCTCATGTGACCAAATATTTAAAGCCTATGTAAGAGAGAGAACACATCAGTGAAAGAGAGAGAATACTTCTAAAGATTAGAACTCTAAAATATAAACAACATAATGTTGCCAACAGACTCATTGAAATATTCAGTGTAGACGAACATCCACTCCAGCTCTTCAATATAATTGGATAGAATATTTTGCAGACCTCACAGCTATATCATATCATAGCTAGAGTTTATATTTTTTGCCTTTCACTTAATTGTAGATACTTTTAGCTTTATTGAACTATTATATTTAGTTAATAAAAAATGAGATGAAAACAGAAACAGCATTTGTAATGAATTCGTAGAATACAACCAAGTAAATATTTAAAATCCTAAAACATGTGCCAACATTCATTGAAAAAATAATAACACACTACAGTAATAAACTACAAACCAAGTTAACATAAACATCTAAAAAGCATCTTTTGTAAATAAAAACAAGAAAAGATTTGAAGTGTGATGAAGAACGTAAAACAAATTTACTTTTTCTTCTTCTTCGCTAGCTTTTTTCCTCTTTCTTCTGCTTTTCTATCAACTTCTTTTGCTTGTCTGCATAAGGTTTTAAGTTCTTGAGTTCTTTCTTGAAGAGGTTCCTATCATCTTGTGATGTCACACCCATTCCCTATACATAACAAACAAGAAAATAATAAAGATTAACAATCAATAACTACTTTGTCACACTAATTATCGAGTATAGTCTCTTACATAAGTCAGCAAGAATAGTGGACAACCACAAACTACAATGCTATTGCGATGCTTCACAGGTAACCTATCGAGCAGTCGTCTATCTTTGGTCACTTAATCAAGACTCTGCAGTCACTGTCAGTTTGGTTTCCTCTAAAACCAAGGTGGCACCTTTGAATGGCAGTACCATACCTAGGCTAGAGCTTTTCTTCTTGCTCGCCTTGTGCAAATAACGAAGAATTTGGACGTTCCAGTTTCAATGTTTTTACTTGGTGCAACATAGCTGTAGTTCTTAGTTGGCTTCAACTCCCCTAAGTCTACGTGGCTAATAAAATTACACAAATTACCAAGTTGATACCTGCAGGTCACTATGGAGATATATCTACCAAAGTATAACCAGCAGATCTAGCTTCTAGACGGATTAACACTAAAGAACTCCTAGACAGTTATTTGTGGTAGTAAGGCCGGTATGGTTATTTAGAACGCCAGATGATTGGCCGAGAAGACCCGACATCAAATTAAGTCGTGCTTCCTCAACTAAAGTCTAGTCTTACTCATCTGACAACCAGCTCCAGATTTCAATTTGTGGAACCGTTTTTTTCTTCTTTTCATAAGCTAGTAGCCACAGTAGCGTAGATTAGACGGTTTTTCTATAACAGTTGCAAGGCTAACTTCATCATCGAGGATCGATTGACTTCTTTAGAATTTATGTACAGCAAAACCAAGCTCATATTACTCCCTCAATCTCAGTCTTTTCACTCGGAAATATATCACCTCGCTCATGGCAAACCCACTGCCATCAAATCTTCCATCCTTTCATTGTACCCTTATATTGATCAAGATGGGTGATTACAGGGTTGGTGGAAGATCGAATAGGCTCTATGCTAGAAATTCTGGCAGATAACTACTAATATCAGTGGGCTGAAGTCAGTCCTTCTTCATATCAGCCATTCATGAGTGACATGTCAATGGTCTTACACCAGAACTACAGATAAGCTTGTGGGACAACTACCTCCTGAGTTGCTTACAGCCATCACCTCCTTTTACTCATGCTGGGATTGACTATGCTGGACCATTATGCATCATACGAAGAAATCCACGTAAAACCATATAAGTGAAAGTTTATGTATTCTTGTATGTTTTTACTAAAGCAGTTCACATAGAGCTAGCTTCACACCTCACTTCTGAAGCCTTTTTAGCTACTCTCACTCGCTTCGTGGCTAGATGCAGAATTCCCAAGACCATTCTTTCATACAACAGTACTGATTTTGTGGGAGCCCAAAATAAGTTGTCAGAACTACACTCCATGTTGCAAAGCAAGAGAACTGCAGACTGCAGATGCTATCCACAATTTTTTCAGCCTCAAATTCTATTAACTTGTAGATTTCTCTCAGCAGGTCTCCACATTTTGGTGGAATGTAGTTGAAGCTACATTTCACAGTGGACGTTATTGATGATGAGCATGAGGGGATGTGGGGGTTGGATGTGGAGGTGGGAGGAGGATATTATATGCAGAGATTGGGAGTGGAGTAAGAGAGAGAGAGGGTTGGGTAAGGCCATAGAGAAGGGAAGTTGCTATTTCAAAGTCACGATCACAAAAGACAACCCATACACTTTATAAAGATAAGATACTTATATATTATAGATAAATTGGTAGAATTTACACATGATCCATTCACTTCTTATTCAGACAGATTATTCTATATACTAGAGCATAAGTTAGACAAAAAATTGATCTAATGTACCAAGCAACTTTGTTAATTCGACAACCATTATCAATTGAAAAAGTGTAAGCAAGTGATTTCTATAGTTCGATAGTTGTAGAGAAGCCAACTGAGGGGTGCAAGCAAAAATGAGTGTGGTTAAGCTTGGAAAAAGGATGAAATTTCTTGAAGAGAATATTCCAACATGTAGTTGAAGAAAATTACGGTCTTTCTCCGAGAAGTGGGCATTCTTTAGATTCTGGCACCTTCAGGTCTCAAGGTGACCAGATAAGAGCCAATCAAGTGTAATAGAAACTTAACTTCACATTAAGCTATCACTCATAATATTACTAAATACCTATAACATGAAAAATGAAGTTTAGATCTAACCTTTAGTTTGTGTCCGTCAATGTCAAACAGCATGCCTCCATGTATCTCCTTCTCAAGAAAAGCTTCCTGATGGCTTCCTAGTCCGACCTGCTTGAGCCACGCAACAGTTACATCTGGTGTCCATGACAATACTACATCAAAGTTAACTTCAGGACTTTCTACACCATCTGGTACATCAGATTTTTCTACTGGCATTTCCGTAGGCTCTGTTGCAGGAGTTGCTTGTTCAGATACTCCTTCATTGTCTTTTGCTCATCTGATGATTCAAGTTCATTAGAATCTTTCTGCTCCTCATCTAACTTTGGATGTTCCGGAGAAACATCTTGCGAGTGGCCAGTGGTTTCTTCAACTTCTTCTTCTTTGGTCTCGTCTTTGGAAGTAGCATTTGATGTTTTATTCCTTTCTGCTGTTGGGGGTGGACCGAACACTGAAACTCCTCCCATGATGCTGAACGCCCCAGGAGGGAGTTTCCTTTTGGGTACTGGACTGGCTTTGGAGGAGACAGAGTCATTGCCTGGTGCTGTAGTTAATGCTCCTCTCTGTGGACTGTTCCCTACTGACTCTGTTGCTGTGGGCTCTGAGGATGATTCAGATGGAGTAGGAACTGCTGGCTTTGGTTTGCGAGCTATAGGTGGACCTTCTGGCTTAGGCTTTTCTCCAGTACTTTCAAATGCCATTTGTGCTAAGCATGCCTTTTCTTTAATAGAGAGATTAGACGGGTCTTTCTTTTCTGGTGATATTGGGGCAGCATCTTCAGTAGAGCTTATCCTTGATCTGGCTACAGGTGTAGGAAGTGGTGCCCGCTTTGAAGTTGGTTTGTTTCCTACACTTGGAGGTGACCTTGTAGCTACAGGAAGTGGCTGCTCAGCTTCTTTTGTAGTTTCACTTTTTTTGTCTTCCTGTAAGGATTCATCTGTCACAGAAGAAGATTTGGTTGGAGAATCATCAAGGATTTCCATACTGCTTTGCCGGGACCTAGGTGCTGCTTGAGGAGGCTTTTTTGTCTGTTAAGAAGGAGTAGGTGCAGGTTTCTTTCTCGGCACAGCTCCAGGCTTTGGCATTGTTGAGGAGTTTGTGATTTAGAAGTTTCTTTATCTCCTTTATCTTCAGGTTCTGGAGTGTTATTTTTTTAACTCAAGCATGTTGTGTAAAATATTCCAACGACTACTTATCTTGCATAGATAATTCGTGGAGGGCAATTTAAGTTTGAAGTCTAATGCTACTTCTGTGAATAGCTGCAGTTGTCAAGAATCGTGTGTGGATTGATAAGTTTGGAAAAATCTATAATAAAATACAAATAACACAGTTAACAATCTATTTAACTTTGTCATAATTTTACCAATATTAGAAGTTGAAGTGTATGGAGTGTAATGGTTTAAAGATTTCTGTGTTTATCCATAAATTCGCTGACTCTGGATGCTGGTGACTCATAAATTGTTAGTGTTGAACAAAAGTACTTAATACTTTTGTCTATGCATGTGTATTTAAGTAAGATTTGAATAAGAAATCTAGCCTTCAAACTTAAAGTAGTATTTTCAATAGAAGCTGTTGATGCCCTGCAAGGCTATCAATCCAAATTCTTCATGGATATAGATAAGTCTACAATATTCATTACCAAAGTACTGACTAGAAATAACAACAACTTATGAATATACTATTTCAAATATTGTTATGACCTAGTACAAAATCCGGACAATAATTACTCCAATTGTATTTCTCTCATAATTTGCACTGCAGTATATTGAATTGTTATAGTGCAGCAATAATATAATGTACTTGCCTCTAAGAAACGAAACACTGGTCAACATAACATGAACCACACTCACTCAATTTAAATTCTATATAAAAGAGTACATCTAAACTGTCAACAGTTACTTTAAATTTGGTCTGATCAACCAACTGTGAGCTAGTATAATGTCATAAGCTAACAAAAACTTTTGTCATGGCCTGGTGAATGTTCCCACTCTATTTCCGGCTCTATTTCTGTTTGTTCGTCTTCATCTGCCAAGCAATTAATTACAGCATCTTATTATTCTGAGTCCGCTTCCTTGGCCATGTTATCATCCTCTTCTTATTTGCTTCACCATTATGGTTATCTTTCTCTACTTCACTTGTTTCCACCTCTTGAGATTCCTTCTGCTCTTCCACAGAGTCTTCTAACTCTGAGGTATATTTAAGACATTCATGTAGTTTAAATTTATTTCAGAATTATGTATATAAACAACAATTCTAACAATCAATTATGACTACTCCTCGAAAAATCTAATTCGAAAGCATTAGCTAAAGTGAAGTCGTCAAACTAGTTGGCTAAACACAGTGGCCCTTTGATTGTAGAGCAGGAGGTAACTGAGTTTAGTCACACATAATAACACAATTGACAATTCAATTAACCTGTAAGGTTCTATCCAAATAAAACTATCACATACGTTCTTTCTTTTTGGTTTTAGCTCCTTGTGCTCACCAATGTCTACAATTGCCATCTCATTGGTTGATGTTTTTTCACCATCTAGAACAATTTCATTCTTCTATACATCTTTCTTATCTTCATCCTTTTCATTTCTTTCTCTACCTTGCTTTAAACTCTTTTCAACATTCAATTCTGCAGACACTTTTTCTGATTTCTTGTCTTACATGTTTTCCTTGTTGAACTTCTATGGTGTCTCTACCTTGGATTCATGTTGGAGTTACAAAGTCCACATAAGGATACGGCACCTGGGGAATTGGACTACTCTTGTCAAGCATCTTCCTAACCAGAATCATCAGATTGTACCTCCCTATTTTGAACTGGAATATTTCTTCACAGAGTGAAATATTAGAGTGATCTGGTACAGGAGATGGCCCTTTCTTTTGGATTATGGAAAAGACAGTGGAAACTGGAGGTGGCCTTTTCAACCATGTCAGAAGTCTCAACTGTTTGCTGTTGATAAACACTTGGTCAGAGCCAGCTCTTCACCTAACTTGTTTTTATGATTGACGTACATAAATCTGTAAACATTGTAATAATGACATGCTGTGAAATATAAATGACCTGGCTTTGTAATAATATTTTACATCATTAACTTTTTCTTCCTAATATTTCTTCATCTTTTTAATTGAGTGCATTTCTGCTACTACATTTTCTTGAGTAGATTTTAATCTGCAAGAAATAGTAACAATAAAAATTAAGCCACTCATAGAAACATTCAGCAACAAAAAAACTGTCAGTATTGAAATTATGTATGGTTAAGAGTTGCAATGTTATGAAACCACTCTCCTCCATTTATGGACTTCAAAAAGTAAGCATTTCTAAGAAAAATGACAACCAGTGAATTAACCAAAATAATTTACTACCACCTCTAATTCGAATAGAAAATTAACTATTGTAAAGTTGGTAAGACTGAACTGAGTCCCACAACAATTCAGATCATGTCAGAGATAACCTAATTCAATTTCCTTGGAGGATACATGTAAATATCAATAAACAAAAACAAGTCAACCACTAAGTGAATAGCTACAAAAACACAATGGTCAACAGTACAAGATGACATATGTACATTCAAACATAGCTATATAAACAAAAAACAATATTCCCAATTTTTTATTATGATAGCTACCACTTACAGTGTGTCGCTAACTCACCCTAATACCAATAACAACAGTAGCAATAATAGTAGTAGGGTAGTGGTGAATAATAAATTAATGATAATAATATTAAAGAGAAAGACTGTAATTCAAAATATTCGCAATGCCATTAAATGCACATCTAAAAACAAGTAGCAGTATTTACAATTACAAAAGATACAAATTATGACCTTATTATGTACTGAACAAACTTAATAGCTGCATGTTACTAAATAGGAAATGCCTTAAAAGTACATTTTGTTATTAAATTCTTTTAGTATGTTTGTGTAATTGCATGTTATCTCTTTTGTTGACAGTCTCAGATTTTGAACTTTATTTGCAGTTCAAGTGTGTAGTTCAGAGACCCTACTAGAAACTAGTATGAGATTAGAAAATTATTTTTATTATTATTTTTGTAGCCAAAACATGATGACAAAAATATGAAGTTAGATTCCAGATTCATGCTCAATTTAGAACTGCAAATATAACTGAAACTGTTATACAAATTAAATTACTTTTCTGTGTATAAAAAAATGTTGACCTATAGCTATGTGTAACTCAATCAAGCCTGCTCACAAAATAGTCAACATCACATCTTGCAGAAGTGGCTATTGGGAAGTGGTTTACAAAGCAAGAAAACTGAAGAGCTTTCTTTCAACACCTGAAGTAGATTCTTCAGGATAGGCTACTTAGAAGCTCATATTAAGAAACAAAAAGTTCCTTTTACTACGGACGCAATTTGGGTATTTTATTGCGCAGAAGTAAAATTAAAGTTCAGGGTAGGTGAGTGTCTTTTGTGGTGCAATCAATAGCACCTACCAAACTTCAGAGAGAGAGCTGAAGTAGAAAACTATAATCGCTAGTTTTCAGGCTCAGGGGAGTAAGAACCGGGGGGGCCGGGGGGGCCTTGGCCCCCCCAATGCTGCAGAGGAGGGGGGCCCGGCCCCCCCTTCAATCTTTCCTTAATAATGTATTGGCTATTTTTAATTAATGTTCCCTCTCATGCACTTGCTGTATTCCCTCCACCTGATCTATCTGCACTTCTATTCAATTCTATTCATAAAATTACCTCAATAAAAATATCTATAGGATATCTGTTTTGCACTTCTATTCAATTGTTTTATGTGGGTCATAAAAAAAAAATCTGCTAGTATCGTCATTATTTGTGCTACTCTAAACCTGCATAAGATTAGTCTGTAAAGTCTTCTTTCTGTGCTATAATGGCGGCTGCTAAAAGAATCAAATTGCAATCAAATCAGCTGACTATGAAATCGTTTTTTGTTTCCAAGGGGCCTCTTAAACCACAGAGTAAGTTTTCAGTGTCTACTAGTGAATGGCTTTACAAAGTGTATGTGTTTAGGTTCTGAGCAACCAACTCAAAATAAATCTAAATGCAGTGATTTAAGATTTGAACTTACGGAGTCAGAGTCTACTACCTTGCAATCTGAAGCTAAATCATCTCAGTCTAAAGCTACAACAGTACAATGTGGAGGTACACCAATGCAGCGTGAAGCAACACCTGGGCAGTCTGATGCTATATCAATGCACTGTGAAGATATGTCAACACAATATGAGGCTGCAGTAGTGCAAAGTGAATGTACACCTCCAGGGCAGTCTGAAGCTCCTGAGCAGTGTGAAGGTACACCTGTATTTGAAACTACATCAATACAATATGAAGATACACCAGTGCAGTCTGTAGCCTCAATGCCATCTAACCAAAATTCAGACCAAATTATTGAAAGCTGTTTCTGTTGTAGCTCAACCTCTGAAATTTCTCAACCTACTGATTCTTATATTTTTATAACTGGTCATATATTTACACTTGTATATTATATTTCACAATTTACTAACATCAAAAATAAAAAAATAAATACTACATAATGGCCACGAAGTTCGGCCCCCCCAATCATTTTCATGTTCTTACTCCACTGAGGCTAACTAACAAGTTCCAGACATCACAGAGATCATTAAACGCAGGCCTACTTAGTTTCTCAAGCCGTTGAAACTATATATTTGGTTTAAACTATATATTCTGTACAATATACTCCCGAATGTTTAGAACTGGTCAACGTTGATAAGGGGCGGGGCTAAATTGGCCCAATGCCCTATTACGGTTGTTCAGCTATGTGGACGTTTACCAAAGCCCTGCCTTTGACGCGCAGCTTTCGAAGGGCGTGGCAGAATCATTTTCTGGTTCTGGAGTGAAAATTTGTAGTCCTCACGGAAGTATGGCTGGAAGACCTGGATGGTCTAGATCTTTTAAAAAGGATTCAAAGTTGCAACAGTATTTTTTAGACCAAGTCATACCTACAGGGAAGACACTTGGAACGGGATCTTATGGCTCAGTGTTAGAAGTAAGTAAAGCGTGTTAGCCTAAAAGCTTTTAAAAGTTCAATCTTAGAATAATACAAATGAAATTTACTAGCAAATTTTTTATGTGTCCTATTAGCTACCATTATTATGTTATTATAGGTAAAGTATAGCAAGGTTTTGTGTGCTGCTAAGCGTATGCATGAACTATTACTGGATCCTGGTAATCAAGGAGTTCGAGAGACTGTAGACAGATATCAACAAGAATGTCAGCTCATGGCAGGTCTCCGACATCCTAACATAACACTGTTCCTTGGTCTGTGTTTCCTTGAGGGATCAGAGCTACCTCTACTGGTGATGGAGAGACTAGAAATGAGTGTGGATGACCTCCTGGAGTGCGCCCCTAATATTCCACTTCAAGTCAAGATTTCCATTCTTACAGACACAGGCAGCGGTTTAGTTTACTTGCATAGTCGAAGGCCTCCCATAATCCACAGAGACCTGACTGCGAGGAACATCCTCCTCACATCGTCTCTGACAGCTAAGATCACTGACATGGGAAACTCTCGCATGGTAACTTTAAAACCATCTCAGCTAGCCCAAACACTCTCAAAGAATCCGGGGACCACTGTGTACATGCCACCAGAGGCTCTCAGCGAGAGCCACAGATATGGCCCATCTCTAGATGTGTTCTCATTCGGACATCTTGCCCTCTACATACTCACACAGGTAAAGCAGAAATTAATTACAACTAGTAGTAGTAGTATAGTAGTAGTAGTACAATGGCAAATCTATTTGTAGTAGTACAGGAGCATATACTGTCATGTACAGTGCTTCCACCTTAAAGAGTGGATTTTTTTAAACTACTGTATAGAATCTCACTACAGTCATTTAACATACACATACCTTTTTCTTCATCATCCCAATAATGTTTCCAATAGTGAAACTGGATGAACAGCACTTTTCTCATTCACTCTAATACATTTTACGCCATTTTTTATGTCAAGCATTTGCGGTAGTTCGTCATTAAATGTAGCTAGTTAATGAGCTTTAAACGTAGCTAGTTAATGAGCTTTAAACGTAGCTAGTTAATGAGCTACGGTCCTACAGTAATTTCCCAAGTTGTAAGACGGGCTTTCCCTAACTGCAAGGCCACAGTTTTAATTTCTTTAAGTGGCTGTATGGATTCTAAGCATTCTACTAGCAGTAGTAAGACACTGGGCTGCTTCTCTAGCAAGATGTCCCAGCATTCGGTATTCTGACAACATCAGGGTGGGACAGTTGGAGTCATAACGGTTGTGCGGCTCCAGACAGCAGCTAAAATACTGGCTCTGATAGGCAGTAATACAACCGTAGCTAAAGCAGCCATATCCATGCAACAGTTAGCATATTCAAACAGTGAACGTAAAAATCTAGTTGGCAATAAGTTGTTCTACCAGAAAGAGACACTATTTACAATCTCTTTAAACAAACGTTGGCTACAAAATTCATTTCTACTATTTTGCCTTGTCTTCAAACTCCACTAGAAATCTCAACTAGTGAGAGAGAGGTGCTGAGGAGACTGGATAATCCAGTGGGCAGCCCGGAGAAGACTGAGCCAATTGTTGCAACTTGCTTTCCAGCAAAAAGTAAACCAATCAGGTAGTGGGCGTAAAGATCCCTAAAGATCGCCAGGTCTTATTATATATCTGAAACCTATTTTGTGTAATTCCTCGGAATCTAGAATGGGAATGATTCCAAACTTCATATATTTGTAGACCTTGACCTTGGAAACAAAAACCTTCATTTTAATTTTTTTAAGAGAAAATGCTGACATGTTTGCTGAGAAAAGCTAATGAACACACTCAACTGGATAAAATAGAAAAGAATAGATAAAAACTAAAATGAACTTCTTAAAAATAAACCTAATGAGGCAGAGGATGAAGAATCAGCTCGCCAGCGGCGGTACCGTCGGAGAAGTATTGGAGTTTATACTTGAGGCTTCTGAGGCTGTAACAAAAAGTAATACAGTACCAACTTCTTTATTTGATATTATTTAATCCTCTAGCAGTACCCTTCAGGGTCCATTGCTAGCCATAGCAGCCCTACAAACAGTAAAATAAAAAGTTAGTTACCCCAAGCAACCAAAATTAAATAACACCAAGAATATGCGAGGGCGTTGTCGCAGTAGGCTAGGCTCACATTAGGCTAGGCATCTTTCCAGTTATACTTGTGTATGGAGCTCTGCTAGGAAACATTAGCATATTATCACTTACTGCAGGAGAACTTAACTGTATCTAACTATAGTTTCACTTGCTTCTACATGTTCTACATACTCGCACTACTCTCCTTATACCATTCAAGCATAGTTTCTTGAAGAATCCTAAAGGAAGCCCAGTGCTGAGCAATTATAAGCTGCTGGTGCAGTGGGATGGGCAGAGTAGAGATTGAAGAGGTTGAGCAATATGAACGGCCAGCTCTGGCAGTTAATCCTGAGTAGTATAGTGAGCAGAGATCAGTGAGGAGAGAGTGGTGAGGTTGTGCAGCAAAGTTCAGACATGCCACCATTACTTAGCAATAGCCTTATGTGGCATTTTCTATAAATTAACGATAATAAGAGGAACAAAAAGATTCAATATTGTAGACTATCCCATGGCCCGGCAAAACCTACTTATAGAAAAATAATACAAAAACGTGATGCTGCATTTATGCTGACTTTCCCAAAATTGTTCACAATTGTTGAGTGTGATATATGTTGTATCATTATAATAACTGCTAGTAAACTAAGGAAAATAACAACATGGTGTAAATACTGTCATAATATTGCACAGTTTATTAACCTTCACAAATAAAAAAATATTTCTGAGTAGGTATTTCCAGGAGAGCTGCGGTTGGCTACACGTTCAGATCCACACAATCCTGGTCAAGTAATTGGTCGCACTGAAGTACAGCGTCGTGAGGTGTACATGAAGAATTTGGAGAATCAGTTATTGAAGTCTCATCCTATTCTAGTAGAGATGGTGACTAATTGCCTGCACAATACTCCTCAAACAAGACCTACTGCTGAGCAACTACTGGAGACACTAACACCAGTACAGGATGCCATGGACAAAATACATGGAGGTAGGTCAATCAACATAGCCAGTGTGTTACACATGAAGGAGACTAAAGAAAAGGACAGAAAAATTGAAGAGCTCAAGGTAAAGTCTAAAGTTAAGGCATTAACTCTTGAAATGTTATTTTAACTTTACTAACCAGTTTAATTAAATAATATTAAGCGCAAGAATTTCTTTAAATAATCACATTTTCTGTATACATCTTGTAAAATTTTAATGCCATTCAAATTACATCAGTCAAAATTTATTAATATTTGACTATTTAGTAGGATGCTGCACGCCTATAAAAATATTGCACTATTACATGAGAACAATTCAAATAATTGCTTAAAATAAAGTTTCTATATTTTAGGTTTAATAGCAAACTAATTGTAAATGAGATGTATTTATAATAAACCATTGTTGCATTGTTCCAAAATGAATATGTCATTCTTTGAACTCTGTTAAATTGTGATTACTTTCTGTGTCATGACCATATTGATGTAGAATGTTATGTTATCATTTGATGTGTTGTATTATACAGTTTTCAGAAAGTAGACTAGAAGCTGAAAATAGAGAATTGACAGAAGAAAATACAAAACTTGAAAGTGACAAAGAAATGCTGGAGTCTGCAAATACCCAACTTATTGAAGAGAAACATCAATTGGAGACAAGTGTCATGCATGTACAGGCAGAAAACAATCAACAGAAGACTGAGAACAATCAATTGAAGACTGAGAACAATCAACAGAAGAGTGAGAACAATCAACAGAAGACTGAGAACAATCAACTGAAGACTGAGAACAATCAACTAAAGACTGAGAACAATCAACTGAAGAGTGAAAATGATCGATTGAGGAAGCAGATAACTGATGAAACAATTCAGTTGAAATCTCGCCACGAACAAGAAAAGCTTCAGTTTGAATCTCATTACCATCAGAAAAGACAAATTCTCCAATCTGAAGTTGAACGACTAACAAAAGAATTGGAGCGCATCAAGACAGTGTCTATTGACAAGAAATCTTTGGTGAGTATTGTATAGGGAGCCATTGTACACAACAATTCAAACAAGGTAGTAATAACCTTTAATCTGATAACAAAATAACTGTAAATACTAAAAAATAGCAATGGCAAAGTTCAGTAATGCAAAAACTAAATGAATTTCAATGTAATATTAACCACTCGTCATAATTGTTGCACTGAAAAAAAAAAACATTTCTGAGGATAGACTAAGACTTGCTTACTGCCATAAAAAGCCTGCAAAGTTGTTCAAAAGTAGCTAATTGTATTTAAAAGGTAGTTAAATTTTCACTTTAAGATTTTTTGTGCTATTCTTCTGCTAAGCAGTAGCTTAAACACACAACACATTTTACACACACTTACACCAGACTTGCCTTAATAATCTCTTCATGCATTGACTGTTTGGACAAAAGAATTTCAAGTAAGAACAATACTGTTGAGTACGGCATATATTTTCAGCTAACTACAGTACAAACTTACCACCACCAATAATTCAAATTATCTAGTAAGCATGTAAGACTTACTGTGTCTGCAAAATTCAAACTTGTCAGAGAAAACTAAATTCAGAGAGGTATACACCTGAATAATACAAGTAAAAAATGATAATCAAAGGATTCTGTTTAGTGGAGTATGAGATGGGGTCGACATTGAAATACACATGCAGATGCTATTAATTACTAGTTCATTTGAATGAAATGGGCTTTCACAATTCAGGATGTGATAAACACAGTGTGATATGGTGAGCACTGATCATGAACCTAAAAATACTATTGTGAAGATATTTGGCTTGGAATAAGTGTATTTATACCATAGTTGCTATGGTAACAGTCATGAATAAAAATGTTATGCCCCAATGTTATTCCCCTCCAATCGCCTGTGAGGGGAAAATAATTATTGTATCACAAGAGGGGGGTTTAGATTGCATATGAAAGATGTTTTGGTCAGCAATATAAAGTGAGATGAAAAAAGTTGTGGTATGAATAATTAATTGTTGTTTTTTACATATTGAAGTGTTTGGGAACATTTTCATCTCTATAAAGAACTGGCTCAGAGAATTATTTTTTGAGAATATCGTTTTGTCTTGGAAACATCACGGATATCATCACTTAATCTCCGCTGTTTTTGCTTAAAGGTTGCGGAAAAGGAATAAAATGCACTAATTATCTTATCAATTTTATTGAATTACCCTCACTGCATTAACTGGACATATTTTCCCCTTTCGTTCTTTTTATTTTGTATTTTACTCCATTAAAAAACTATGGTATAATAATATATTTAAACCATGATAACTCCTGGAATTAGATAACCACCTTCTTCCTTAGGATTTGCCCTTGGGAATGAAACAGTTATTAGCGATAATTTCTCGTACGCACGGTTTGATTCTTACACATTTACGTAGTGACTGATAGTAAACAGTAACCATGGCAACATTATTGTTGTTGTTGTTTTTTGTTACTCAGTGCACTTCATTTTATTATATTTGCTAACATTTACTTTTACAACTGTATACATTTCTATTTAGACATTCCCCCTACTAGACTGGAGGCGTGGTCCTGAGATGCCTGTGAACATGAGTGGATACATCCAATTAGTACAGATAAATGATACAGTGTATGTTGGAGGAGGATATACTTACAGACGTGAAGATGAGTACATAGTGATGGCCTACAACAGACAGTCCTGCCAGTGGCACACTCTACCTCCATACAGTGCCAAGTGGTTTGCTATGACTACCATCAACAGCAAACTAGTTGTGGTGGGAGGAAGCAATAGAGAGTACTCTGAGATCGGTGTGCTAGGAGAGTGGCAGTCTGACAGCAACCAGTGGACACACCCCTTCCCTCCTATGCCTACACCTCGCCGTTGGCCTTCAGCTACTTCATATAAACATTGGCTGGTGGTTGCTGGTGGTCGCCCTGGAGACTGTTTACAAATTGTTGAGGTACTTGATGTATCCAACATGCAGTGGTCCACTGGACCATCTACACCAGCACCTAGGTACAAGATGAAGTCTACTACACTAGGAGATACCTGGTACCTCATGGGGGGAAGGTGTGAGGATGGTGATAGTCCTGATGTCTATAGTGTATATCTGGAGGATCTTGTTTCACACTCCGCGTCAGACAGTTCCAACATGTGGAACACACTACCTCCACTCAACTGTACATTATCCTGTCCACTCAACATTGGAGGATCTCTACTGGCAGTTGGTGGTTGGGACAAGATGAGTAAGGAGCCAATGTCCACCATCCAGCGCTATGTCCCTGAGACTAATACCTGGGTCCAGGCTGGACAACTACCACATGCAGTATATACCTGTACCTGTATCATGACATCAGACAAGGTCCATGTTATGGGAGGACATGATGGGTACAGCAGACTTAAGAAATTGTATACTTCTATTATACCTTAATTTTATTTGTGTAAACAATTTTGGTTTATTAGCTATATTATGTTAATATAAGAACTATCTTAAATATTAGTAACATTTTGTAATTCATTTAAAAAGGTAGAATATTTAAACTGACTGCGATTCTTCTTGATATTAAGATTTTATCTACTACAAATAGCTAGTTTATTACTTTATTTATTCGAGCTAAGCTAGTTGTTGTAGCTCATGTGGCAGAGCGCTTGTGCATTATGCAAGTGGTCCCGGGTCCAATTATCTCGGTGGTGACCAAATATTTAAAGCCTGTGAAAGAGAGAGAATACATCTAAAGATTGGAACTCTAAAATATAAACAACATAATGTTGCCAACAGATTCATTGAAATATTCAGTGTAGACAAACATCCACTCCAACTCATGAATAAAATTGGATAGCTAGAATATTTTGCAGACCTCACAGCTATAGCAAATCATTGCTAGAGTTTTTTTATTTTTCGCCTTCCACTTAATTGTAGATACTTTTAGCTTTTATGAACTATTATATTTAGTTTATAAAAATGAGATGAAAACAGAAACAGCATTTGTAATGAATTCGTAGAATACAACCAAGTAAATATTTAAAATCCTAAAACTTGTGCCAACATTCACTGAAAAAATAATGACAACACACTACAGTAACAAACTACAAACCAAGTTAACATAAACATCTAAAAAGCATCTTTTGTAAATAAAAACAAGAAAAGATTTGAAGTGTGATGAAGAACGTAAAACAAAAGGTACTTTTTCTTCTTCTTCGCTAGCTTTTTTTTTCTTTCTTCTGCTTTTTTATCAACTTCTTTTGCTTGTCTGCATAAGGTTTTAAGTTCTTGAGTTCTTTCTTGAAGAGGTTCCTATCATCGTGTGATGTCACACCCATTCCCTATACATAACAGACAAGAAAATAATAAAGATTAACAATCAATATCTACTTTGTCACACTGATTATTGATGAAAACAAATAAACATTATTACAATTCCATGAGGTCAGCAAGTCTCATAAAGACTGCCTGCAGTTACAGAATGAAATTAAATTCCCTGCTCATGTAAATTTAATTTCTGTTGTCAAACACCTAAACATGATGAATGTAATCCTCCAATTGGGGCTAAGACAAATTCTTTCTGGTAATGATTTTAGAATAACAAAAGGGCTACAGCACTGGTACATCATGGTGACTGACGACTAGTTCAATGAGAACTTTATTAGAAATGCCACCTAACTCAATTTATTTTATCTCTTCCACAGTCTTTTTTTTCTTCCCTATATTCCCTTTTGGGGCATTTTTGAACCAGGGCATGCCCAGTACATATAATTTGAATATACTATTGCACAATCAGCATCATTTTGAGTACTTTGATATCAAAAGAAAGGAGTGTTGTGCTTGAAAATTTTTGAGCTATAGATTCTAGGAGGTTCTCAGCAGCTGAAGTGATACATATGCTAGCTGATAGTGAGGATGAAGAGTAGGATGTTGTCTCTCAGTGTGAATTTGACTAAGAGAGCAAGGCTGAAGCTGAAATTCAAGGTGACTATTCTGAAGATGATGGAGAATTAGTGATCATTCCTTCTGATTTGCTTCATCCTGATGTGAGAGTGACTTTAGGTAAGTTAATTGAAGAGCTGTGAAGTGGACTCCATTCCCTTGTGTGATTCTGAAGATGAAAATGAGTCCATTACTCCTTTACTTTTTAGTTCACCTGAGAGAAGCAAAAGTGAAGTATTAGCTGAAGATTCTAATTCATGTCAAGTTCATATTCTACTGCAGTGGATGTCTCTAGATCTCACGTGAGTGACAGTAGTCATACACAACAAACCAATCAGAAGGTGATGAGGCTGATCAGGCAAGGCGCCGGGGGCAGGAGCGAGGTAAGGATCGAGGAAGCAGTAAGTGTTGTGGAAGAGGACGGGGTCAAGGAAGAGGCTGCACTCAAGGTAGTTCACAGGGTCGAGAGAGTTCATATGGATGAAAGAGAGTCAGCATTGATTAAAGAAGTAACCAAGATACAACGATAGAGGAAGACGAAGCTTGAAATTGGGTATATACTAAGCCATCAGCTAAGAGTAAGGTCCAGTGTACAGGTAGGAAAGGTTCAAAAGAATTTTTTTTGATTTGTTTGTGTTCCATGGAATTTATCCGGTTGTTTTATGTTGATGATGTTTATTGATCTTCTCGTAGATCAGACTAACTTATACGCAGACCAGTAATATTATGCTTATGGTCATCATTCACCATGATACGATGTTAAATGGGAAGAAATTCTAGGCTTTTTGGAGTTAAATAGTGTTATGGGAATACTGTTTCTTCCATCTAACAGGGTCTTTTGGTCAAGAGAACCCTCGTTGTCACTTTCCTGGCTTGTTGTCACGAAACCTATTTCAACAAATTCTTCGCTATCTGCACATGATAGACAACTCCAAAACTATTCAGAGTTCATTTCCTGCCTATGACAAATTGTGGAAAATTAGGCCTTTGATAGAGCTAACAAATGATGTGTCTCAAATATAATAGTTTCATGGAAGGGAAATTTCTATCAACGAAAGTATGATTGGGACTAAAGGTAGAAAATTACAGTTTTTTCAGTATTACCAATTAAATAACATCTAAATGGGGGGTGGGTAGGTTTCTCAATGATTTTGCATCAGCTTATGTGTATAAATTAAAAAATATATACAGGAAAGGAAGAGCATTTCACATAGCTTATTCTACAGTGTAGTGACTAGATTGATGCCTGAATTAAAAACAAAGGATACAATTTGTAAATGGAAAGCTATTACACATCACAATTAGTCAAAGATTTGTTTGAAGATGGAATACATTCTTCAAGAACAGTTCGTAATAACCTCAAACATTTTCCATCAGAATTAAGGCGTAAAAATGGACAAAACATGGTCAGAGAAAATATGGAAGTATTAAACGATGATCACATTACAGCTGTGGATTGATTGGACTAATAGATATCCTAATGCTGTTAACAATGTATCAAGATGAAACAGTCAGTGTGGATCGATGCTCTGGCCATTTAGTCATATTAAATATCTTGTCTCAAGCTGTGCAGGATTATAATGCTCACATGGGAGGTGTTGATGATACAGACACCACGTTCAGAAGCTGTCGAAACTTAAGTCTGTGCAAGATACTTATGAAAGTCTGTCAAACCGTAAAAGATCTTACTTGCCACAGCTGCGTTATGAAATCTTGTGATGGAGCCACATTAGAACAACTAATTGTTGCTATGGTAGAGCCTCTGCTACCTACTGCACTCTTTAAGCTGTGGTCTGACTTTATCTCAGAGTTAAATTTACCAACTCTTGCTGACTTACTCAAATTTCTGAAACGTCATTCTCAAGCTGTAGAAGCCATAGTTCCATCGTCTCAATCGTAAGTTACAACTTATCACAAACCTAAAGCTTTGTACATTTGAAGACAGAATAAAAAATGCTGTCCCAGCTGTGATACTGGTCACTCAGTTTATCAAAGTCCACAACTTACCATACACAAGAGATAAAATATAGCTAGACAACACCATCTATGTTTTAAATGCTTAAACAAATAGACAATTGCTCTAGCAAGAACACTTGTAGTAGGGAGTATGTTAGCAAACTACATAGTATCTTACATAAGTCAGCAAGAATAGTGGACAACCACAAACTACAACGCTATTGCGATGCTTCACAGGCAACCTATCGATCAGTCGTCTATCTTTCTGCAGTCACTGTCAGTTTGGTTACATCTAAAACCAAGGTGGCACCTTTGAATGGCAGTACCATACTTAGGCTAGAGCTTTTCTTCTTGCTCACCTTGTGCAAATAACGAAGAATTTGGACATTCCAGTTTCGAATGTTTTTACTTGGTGCAACTTATCTGTAGTTTTTAGTTGGCTTCGACTCCCCAAAGTCTACGTGGCTAATAAAATTACACAAATTACCAAGTTGATACCTGCAGGTCACTATGGAGATAGTATATCTACCAAAGTATAACCAGCAGATTTAGCTTCTAGATGGATTCACACGAAAGAACTCCTAGACAGTTATTTGTGGTAGTAAGGCCGGAATAGTAATTTAGAACGCCAGATAATTGGCAGAGAAGGCCCGATATCAATTTTGAGTCGTGCTTCCTCAACTGAAGTCTACGGTCTTACTCATCCGACAACCAGCTCCAGTTTTCGATCTGTGGAACCGTGTTTTTCTTCTTTTCATAAGCTAGTAGCCGTAATAGCGTAGATTAGACGGTTTTTCTATAACAGTTGCAAGGCTAACTTCATCATCGAGGATCGTTGACTTCTTTAGAATTTATGTACAGCAAAACCACGCTCGTATTACTCCATCAATCTCAGTCATTTCACTCAGAAATATATCACCTCACTCATGGCAAACCCACAGCCATCAAATCTTCCATCCTTTCATTGTATCCTTTCATTGATCAAGATGGGTGATAGGGTTGGTGGAAGATCGAATCTTGCTTCTGTCCCAAGTAATGTACAACACTAATTATTATGTCAAGTAATCACACTTTAACAAAGTGTTTGTGTTTATAGATTCGTATATATTCTGGACATGCTGGAATAGGCTCTATGCTAGAAATTCTGGCAGATAACTACTACATCAGTGGGCTGAAGTCACACCTTCGTCAAATCAGCCATTCATGCGTGACTTGTCAATGGTCTTACACCAGAACTACAGATATGCTTATGGGACAACTACCTCCTGAGTGCTTACAACCATCACCTCCTTTTACTCATGCTGGGATTGACTATGCTGGACCATTATGCATCATACGGGGAAATCCACGTAAACCCATATAAGTGAAAGTTAATGTATTTTTACTTGTATGTTTTTCTACCAAAGCAGTTCACAAAGAGCTAGCTTCACACCTCACTTCTGAAGCATTTTTAACTACTCTCACTTGCTTCGTGGCTAGACGTGGAGTTCCCAAGACCATTCTTTGATACAACGGTACTGATTTTGTGGTTGCCCAAAATGAGTTGTCAGAACTACACTCCATGTTACAAAGCAAGAGGACTGCAGACAGCAGAAGCTATTCACAATTTTTCAGCCTCAAATTCTATTGACTTGTAGTTTTTTTCAGCAGGCCTCCACATTTTGGTGGAATGTGGGAAGCTGGAGTCAAACAATCAAAACATTGCTTCGGAAGCGTGTACGAGACCACCACCTTACCTTTGAAGAGCTGACTACCATTCCTGCTGAAGTTGAAGCTACACTTAACGGTCGACCTTATTGTTTTATGCAATGATGATGAGCATGAAGGGATGTGGGGGTTGGATGTGGGGGTGGGAGGGGGATGTTATTTGCAGAGATTGGGAGTGGAGTAAGAGAGAGAGAGAGGGTTGGGTAAGGCCATAGAGAAGGGAGGCTGCTATTTCAAAGTCACGATCACAAATACTACACATACATTTTATAAAGATAAGATACTTATATATATTATAGATAAATCGGTAGAATTTACACATGATTCATTCACCTCTTTTTCAGACAGATTTTTCTATATAGGGCATAAGTTCGACCAAAAATTGATCTAATGTACCAAGCGACTTTGTTAATTCAACAATTACGTCTGGTGTCCATGACAATACTACATCAAAGTTAACTTCAGGACTTTCTACACCATCTGGTACATCAGATTTTTTTACTGGCATTTCCGTAGGCTCTGTTGCAGGAGTTGCTTGTTCAGATACTCTTTCATTGTCTTTTTGCTCATCTTCCGCTACTATTGGTGTGGGATCTGATAATTCAAGTTCATTAGAATCTTTCTGCTCCTCATCTAACTTTGGATGCTCCGGAGAAACATCTTGCGAGTGGCCAGTGGTTTCTTCAACTTCTTCTTCTTTGGTCTCGTCTTTGGAAGTAGCATTTGATGTTTTATTCCTTTCTGCTGTTGGGGGTGGACCGAACACTGAATGTTCCTTTAATAGAGAGATTAGACGGGTCTTTTTCTTTACTGGTGATATTGGGGCAGCATCTTCAGTAGAGCTTATCCTTGATCTGGCTACAGGTGTAGGAAGTGGTGCCCGCTTTGAAGTTGGTTTGTTTTCTACACTTGGAGGTGACCTTGTAGCTACAGGAGGTGGCTGCTCAGCCTCTTTTGTAGTTTGTCTTCCTGTGTGGATTCATCTGGCACAGAAGAAGATTTGGTTGGAGAATCATCAAAAACTTCCACACTGCTTTGCCGGGACCTGGGTGCTGCTTGAGGAGGCTTTTTTGTCTGATTAGAAGGAGTTGGTACAGGTTTCTTCCTCGGCACAGCTCTTGGCTTAGACTTTGGTTGAGGAGTTGATGATTTACGAGTTCCTTCCTCTCCTTTATCTTCAGGTTCAGGAGTGTTTTTTTTTAAACTCAGGCATGTTGTGTAAGATATTCCAACGACTACTTATCTGGAGGGCAATTTAAGTTTGAAGTCTAATGCTACTTCTGTGAACAGCTGCAGAGTTGTCAAGAATCTTGTGTGGATTGATAAGTTTGTAAAAGTCTATAATAAAATACAAATAACACAGTTAACAAACTATTTAACTTCGTCATAATTTTATTAATATTAGAAGGTATTAATTAATGTGTCAGATTGATTAGAACTTGTCTAATGGTGTCCGTAACCTGATATTGCAGTGTATGAGTGTAATGGTTTAAAGATTTCTGTGTTTATAGAACACTTCCATACAATGCTGACTCATAAATTGTTAGTGGTGAAAAAAAGAACTTAATGCTTTTGTCTATGCATGTGTATTTAAGTAAGATTTGACTAAGAAAGCTAGCCTTCAAACTTAAAGTAGTATTTTCCATTGAAGCTGTTGATGCCCTGCAAGTCTACCAATCCAAATTGTTCATGGGTATAGATAAGTGTATAATATTCATTACCAAAGTTCTGACTAGAAATACCAACAACTTATTAATATAGCAAATATTATTATGACCTAGTACAAAATCCGGACAATAATCACTCTAATTGCATTTCTCTCATAATTTGCACTGCAGTATATTGAATTGTTATAGTGCAGCAATATAATGTGCTTGCCTCTAAGAAACACTGGTCAACATAACATGAACCACACTCACTCGATTTAAATTCTATATAAAAGAGTACATCTAAACTGTCAGCAGTTACTTTAAATTTGGTCTGGTCAACCAACTGTGAGCTAGTATAATGTCATAAGCTAACAAAAACTTTTGTCATTACCTGGTGAATGTTCCCAATCTATTTCCGGCTCTATTTCTGTTTGTTCGTCTTCATCTGCCAAGTAATTAATTACAGCATCTTATTATTCTGAGTCCGCTTCCTTGGCCATGTTATCATCCTCTTCTTATTTGCTTCAACATTATGGTTATCTTTCTCTACTTCACTTGTTTCCACCTCTTGAGATTCCTTCTCCTCTTCCACAGAGTCTTCTAACTCTGAGGTATATTCTATAAGACATTCATGTTGTTTAAATTTATTTCAGAATTATGTATATAAAAAACAATTCTAACAATCAATTATGTCTACTCCTCGAAGGACCTAATTCGAAAGCATTAGCTAAAGTGAAGTCGGCAAACTAGTTGGCTAAACACAGTGGCCTTTGATTGTAGACAGGAAGTAACTGAGTTTAGTCACACATTATTATCACAATTGACAATTCAATTAACCTGTGTGGTTCTATCCAAACAAAATTATCACATACATTCTTTCTTTTTGGTTTTAGCTCCTTACGCTCACCAATGTCTACAATTGCCATCTTATTGGTTGATGTTTTTTCACCATCTAGAACAATTTCATGCTTCTATACATCTTTCTTATCTTCATCCTTTTCATTTTTTTCTCTTGGATTCATGTTGGAGTTACAAAGTCCACATAATGATACGGCACCTGGGGAGTTAAACTACTCTTGTCAAGCATCTTCCTAACCTGAATCATCAGATTGTACCTCCCAATTTTGAACTGGAATTTTTTCTTCACAGAGTGAAATATTAGAGTAATCTGGTACAGGAGATGGCCCTTTCTTCCTGATTATGGAAAAGACTGTGGAAAACTGGAGGTAGTTTTTCGACCATGTCAGTGGTCTTAATTGTTTGCTGTTGATAAACATTTTTGTCTACCTTGCTTTAAACTCTTTTCAACATTCAATTCTGCAGACACTTTTTATGACGTCTCGTCTTGCATGTTTTCCTTGTTGGACTTCTATGGTGTCTCTACCAGAGTTAGCTCCTCACCTATCTGGTTTTTATGATTGACGTACATAAATCTGTAAAAATTGCAATAATGACATGCTGTGAAATATAAATGAAGTGGCTTTGTAACTCCAACATTAACTTTTCTTCCTATGATTTCTTTATCTTTTTAATTGAGTACGTTTTCTGCTACTACATTTTCTTGAGTAGATTTTAATCTGCAAGAAATAATAACAATAAATAAAGCCACTCATAGAAACACTAAGCAACAAAAAAAACTGTCATTCTTGAAAATTATGTATGGTTAAGGGTTGCAATGTAATAAACTGCTCTCCTCCGTTTATTTTAAAAAAAAACAATTTCTAAGAAAAATGACAACCAGTGAATTAACCAAGATAACTTACTACCACCACTGATTCGAATAGAAAATTAACTATGGTAAAATTGGTAAGACTGAACTGAGTCCCACAACAATTCAGATCATGTCAGAGATAACCTAATTCAATTTCCTTGGAGGATGCATGTAAATATCAAGAAACAAAAACAAGTCAACCACTAAGTGAATAGCTACAAAAACACAATGGTCAACAGTACAAGATGACATATGTACATTCAAACATAGCTAATATAAACAACAAAAAATATTCCCAATTTTTTTTTTATAGCTACCACTTACAGTGTGTCGCTAACTCACCCTAATAGCAATAACAACAGTAGTAATAATAGTAGTAGGGTAGTGGTGAATAATAAATGAATAATAATAATAATAATGTTAAAGAGAAAGACTGTAATTCAAAGTATTCGCAATGACATTAAATGTACATCTAAAACCAAGTAGTAGTATTTACAATTACAAAAGATACAAATTATGACCTTATTATGTACTGAACAAGCTTAATAGCTGCATGTTACTAAATAGGAAATGCCTTAAAGGTAAATTTTATTATTAAATTTTGCTAGTATGTTTGTGTAATTGCATGTTATCTCTTTTGTTGACAGTCTCAGATTTGGAACTTTATTTGCAGTTCAAGTGTGTAGTTCAGAGACCCTACTAGAAACTAGTATGAGATTAGAAAATTATTTATATAATTTTTTTTTAGCCAAAAAATGACAACAAAAACCTGAACAGTTAGATTCCAGATTCATGCTCAGTTTAGAACTGCAAATATAACTGAAACTGTTATATAACTCAATAAAGCCTGCTCACATTAATGGTCAATATCACATCTTGTAGAAGTTGCTATTGGGAAGTGGTTTACAAAGCAAGAAAACTGAAGAGCTTTCTTTCAACACATGAAGTAGATTCTTCAGGATAGGCTACTTAGAAGCTGATATTAAGAACCAAAAATTTCCTTTTATACGGATGCAATTTGGGTATTTTATTGCGCAGAAGTAAAATTAAAGTACAGGGTAGGTTATGCAGGAAGTGACCTAATAAATGTACACACCCTACACGCGGCCATTTTGAGCAGAATAGCCAGGTGAAGACACAATTAGCCTAGAATACCCAACGCGCCACTCTACGTTTTGCCACTCTACGTTTTGCCACTCAAAATGGCGACGTAGCAACTGTTGCTAATTAAACGTCACTCTACGTCACTTCCTGCATAACCTCTCCGTAGTAGAAAGCTGAAGTAGAAAGCTATAATAATAGTTAGTTTTCAGGCTAGCTAACAAGTTCCAGGATTAAGTGCAGGCCTACTTAGTTTCTCAAGTCGTTTAAATTATTACAAAATGGTACAATTACTCCCAAATGTTTAGAGCTGGTCCACGTTGATTAGGGGCGGGGCTAAATTGTCCCAATTTGTTCAGCTATGTGGGCGTTTACCAAAGCCTGCCTTTTGACGCACAGCTTTCGAAGGGCGTGGCAGAATCATTTTGTGGTTCTGGAGTGAAAATTTTCTTAGTCCTCACGGAAGTATGGCTAGAAGACCTGGATGGTCTAGATCCTTTAAAAAGGATTCAAAGTTGCAACAGTATTTTTTAGACCAAGTCATGCCTACTGGGAAGACACTTGGAACGGGATCTTATGGCTCAGTGTTAGAAGTAAGTAAAGCGTGCTAGCCTAAAAGCTTATAAAGTTAGAACTTAGAATAATACAAATGTAATTTACTAGCAAATTTTTATGTGTCCTATTAGCTACCATTATTATGTTATTATAGGTAAAGTATAGCAAAGTTTTGTGTGCTGCTAAGCGTATGCACGAACTATTACTGGATCCTGGTAATCAAGGAGTTCGAGAGACTGTAGACAGATATCAACAGGAATGTCAGCTCATGGCAGGTCTCCGACATCCTAACATAACACAGTTCCTTGGTCTGTGTTTCCTGGAGGGAGCAGACCTACCTCTACTGGTGATGGAGAGACTAGAAATGAGTGTGGATGACCTCCTGGAGTGTGCCCCTAATATTCCACTTCAAGTCAAGATTTCCATTCTTACAGACACAGGCAGCGGTTTAGTTTACTTGCATAGTCGAATGCCTCCCATAATCCACAGAGATCTGACTGCGAGGAACCTCCTCCTCACATCGTCTCTGACAGCTAAGATCACAGACATGGGAAACTCCCGCATGGTGACTTTAAAACCAGCTCAGCTAGCCCAAACACTCTCAAAGAATCCGGGCACCACTGTGTACATGCCACCAGAGGCTCTCAGCGAGAGCCACAGATATGGCCCATCTCTAGATGTGTTCTCATTCGGACATCTTGCCCTCTACATACTGACACAAGTAAAGCAGAAATTATTACAACTAGTAGTAGTAGTAGTAGTACAATGGCAAATCGATTTGTAAGTACAGGAGCATATATTGTCAGCTACAGTGCTTCCAACTGTCTCACTACAGTCATTTAACATACACATTCTTTTTCTTCATCATCCCAGTAATGTTTCCAATAGTGAAACTGGATGAACAGCACTTTTCTCATTCACTCTAATACATTTTACGCCATTTTTTATGTCAAGATTTTGCAGTAGTTCGTCATTAAATGTAGCTAGTTAACGAGCTACTGTCCTACAGTAATTTTTCGAGCGGTAAGATGGGACTTTCCCAGGCCGCAGTTTTATTTTCTTTAGGTTCTCAGCATTCTACTAGCAATAGTAAGACACTGGGCTGCTTCTATAGCAAGATGTCCCAGCATTCGTTATTCTGACAACATCAGAGTGAGACAGTTGGAGTCGTAAGGGTTGTGTGGCTCCAGACAGCAGCTGAAATACTGCATCGGCAGTAGCGCCGTAAAACTTGATCCCATGGGCCTGAGATACAACCGTAGCTAAAGCAGCCATATCCATGCAACAGTTAGCGGTAAACTGGCACCTCTCGTGCATTTGACACAGATACACATGCGCTGTTTTGTGACATCACCTTTACGTGGGCTAAATGCCCACAACCCACTCTAAACGTCATCGTTTGATGACCTTTACCATGCCTAAAAAATTTGGTGAAAAACAGCCACAACTCACTTAATTTTCAAGATTTAGCTACCAAAGTTGTTGAATCAGTATTTTGTTCTTCTAGTATTCCACTAAATGTGTGGCTAGCAGCTACCCACAGTATCTCTAAGTTATGACAAGTGAATAAATAGTTATACTAATGACTGCATATTTTAATATTTTTTATTCTTGTAGAAAATATCTATGCCCAAATTACCAACTACATAGAATACAACAGATAATAACTGATTTTGTGATTGAATTATATGATAACAATGATGACTGTGATGTAGCTATACTGAATAATGTTAAATTTAGGGTAAAAAAAGAAGATATTGAGTATGCAGATATCCGGTGAACACAGTAGTACATTCTAAAATACATGATGCACTAGTGTGTAAGCATACTCAAACAGTGAATGTATATATCCAGCAATATGAACGGCCAACTCTGGCAGTTAATCCTGAGTAGTATAGTGAGCAGAGATTAGTGAGGAGAGAGTGGTGAGGTTGTGCAGCTTGCTATGAGGCAGACTTGGGATTGATTTGTTAATGGTGTGGCAACGGCAGTATTCAAAATTCAAGACATGCCACCATTGCTTAGCAATGCCCTTATGTGGCATTTTCTATAAATTAACGATAATAAGAGGAACAAAAAAATTCAATATTGTAGACTATCCCCTGGCCCGGCAAAACCTACTTATAGAAAAATAATACAAAAACGAGATGCTGCATTTATGCTGACTTTCCCAAAATTGTTCACAATTGTTGGGTGTGATATATGTTGTATCATTATAATAACTGCTAGTAAACTAAGGAAAATAACAACATGGTGTAAATGCTGTCATAATACTGCACAGTTTATTCACAAAATGAAATCATTTTTTTGTGAGTAGGTATTTCCAGGAGAGCTGCTATTGGCTACGCGTTCAGATCCACACAATCCTGGTCAAGTAATTGGTCGCACTGAAGTACAGCGTCGTGAGGTGTACATGAAGAAGTTGGAGAATCAGTTATTGGAATCTCATCCTATTCTAGTAGAGATGGTGACTAATTGCCTGCACAATACTCCTCAAACAAGACCTACTGCTGAGCAACTACTGGAGACACTAACACCAGTACAGGATGCCATGGACAAAATACATGGAGGGAGGGCAATCAACATAGCCAGTGTGTTACACATGAAGGAGACTAAAGAAAAGGACAGAAAAATTGAAGAGCTCAAGGTAAAGTCTAAAGTGAAGGCATTAACTCTTGAAATATTATTTTAACTTTACTAACCAGTTTAATTAAATAATATTAATTGCATGGATTGGTTTAAATATTCACATTTTCTATATACATCTTGTAAAATTTTAATGCCATTCAAATTACATCAGTCAAAATTTTATTAATATTTGACTATTTAGGAGGGTGCTGCATGCCTATAGAAAACATTGCACTATTACATGAGAACAATTAGAATAATTGCTTAAAAAAAAGTTCTATATTTTAGGTTTAATAGCAAACTAATTGTCTTTGAACTCTTGTTAAATTGTGATTACTTTCTGTGTCGTGACCATACTGATGTAGAATGTAATATTATGATTTGATGTGTTGTTTTATTCAGTTTTCAGAAAATAGACTAGAAGCTGAAAATAGAGAATTGACAGAAGAAAATGCAAAACTTGAAAGTGACAAAGAAATACTGGAGTCTTCAAATACACAACTTATTGAAGAGAAACATCAATTGGAGACAAGTGTCATGCAAGAACAGGCAGAAAACAATCAACAGAAGACTGAGAACAATCAACTGAAGACTGAGAACAATCAACTGAAGACTGAGAACAATCAACTGAAGAGTGAAAATGATCGATTGAGGAAGCAGATAACTGATGAAACAATTCAGGTAAAATCTCGTCACGAACAAGAAAAGCTTAAGTTTGAATCTCATTACCATCAGGAAAGACAAATTCTCCAATCTGAAGTTGAACGACTAACAAAAGAATTGGAGCGCATCAAGACAGTGTCTATTGACAAGAAATCTTTGGTGAGTATTGTATACTTCTTCACATTGTAGATAAATTGTATCTTCTTACTGTCCCATAACTTGACACATACGTATATGTTCAATTATTTTAAGTGTTTGAGGAATTATCAGTGATATTCATCCCCAGAGAGTGCAGTTATCTAGCAACATTTCTTATTGCCACCTTCTAATTATTTTATATTGTAGTTATCATTCAGCACAAATGGTGAGGGTGCCATTGTACACAACAATTCAAACAAGGTTGCTATAACCTTTAATCTGATGAAGAAATAATTGTAAATACTCAGTAATACAAAAACTAAATGATTTTCAATGTAATATTAACCACTTGTCATAATTGTTGCGTTGAAAAAAAAAACATTTCTAAGGATAGACTAAGACTTGCTTACTGCCATAAAAAGCCTGCAAAGTTGTTCAAAAGTAGCTAATTGTATTTAAAAGGTAGTTAAATGTTCACTTGTGCTATTCTTCTGCTAAGCAGTAGCTTAAACACACAACACTTTGAACACACACTTGTTCACTGGATATGCCAACACCAGACTTGCCTTAATGTTCTCTCCATGCATTGACTATTTGGACAAAAGAATTTCAAGTAAGAACAATACTGTTGAGTACGGCATATATTTTCAGTTAACTACAGTACAAACTTACCACCACCAATAATTCAAATGATCTCCAGTAAGCATGTTAGACTTACTGCGTCTGCAAAATTCAAACTTGTCAGAGAAAACTAAATTCAGAGAGGTACACACTTGAATAACACAAGTAATATTTGATAATCAAAGGATTCTGTTTAGTGGAGTATGAGATGGGGTCGACATTGAAAAGCACATGCAGTTGCTATTAATAACTAGTTTATTTGAATGAAATGGGCTTTCACAATTCAGGATGTGATAAACACAGTGTGATATGGTGAGCACTGACCTAAAAATACTATTGCATGCAGATATTAGGCTTGGAAGTGTATTTATACCATAGTTGCTATGGTAAAAGTCATAGATAACAATGTTATTCCCCTCCAATCGCCTGTTGGGGAAAATCTTGTATCACAAGAGGAGGGTTTAGATTGCATGTGGAAGATTTTTTTGTCAGCAATATAAAGTGAGATGAAAAAAGTTGTGGTATAAATTAATTGTTGTTTTTTACATGTTTGAAGTGTTTTGGGAACATTTATTTCATCCCTATAAAAAACTGACTCAGAGAATTATTTTTTGAGAATATAGTTTTGTCTTGGGAACATCACTGGATATCATCACTTAGTCTCCCCTGTTTTTGCTTAAACGTTGCGGAAAAGGAATAAAATGCACTTATCTTATCAATTGTTTGGAATGACCCTTCACTGCATTAACTGGACATATTTTTCCCCTCAAAAAACACTATACATTCTTTTTATTTTGTATTTTACTCCATTTAAAAAGGTAACTATGGTACAATATAATATTTAAACAATGATAACTCCCGGAATTCGATAACCATCCTCTTCCTCAGGCTTTGCCCTTGTGAATGGAACAGTTATTAGTGATAATTCTCGAACCCACGGTTTGACTCTTACTCATTTACGTAGTGATTGATAGTAAACAGTAACCATTGCAACATCATTGTTGTTGTCGCTTTTTGTTACTCGGTGCACTTCATTTTATTATATTTGCTAACATTTACTTTTACAATTGTATATATTTCTATTTAGATATTCCCACTTAAACTAGACTGGAGGCGTGGTCCTGACATGTCAGTGGCTATGAGTGGATACATCCAATCAGTAGAGATAAATGATACAGTGTATGTTGGAGGATGGACTGACAGAGATGAGGATGACTACTCAGTGATGGCCTACATCACACAGTCCTGCCAGTGGCACACTCTACCTCCATACAGTACCAGGTGGTTTGCTATGACTACCATCAACAACAAACTAGTTGTGGTGGGAGGAATGAATAAAGAGGACTCTGATAGCAGTGAGCTAGGAGAGTGGCAGCCTGACAGCAACCAGTGGACACACCCCTTCCCTCCTATGTCTACACCTCACTCTTGGCCTTCAGCTACTTCATATAAACATTGGCTGGTGGTGGCTGGTGGTTACCATGGAGTTTGTTTACAAACTGTTGAGGTACTTGATGTATCCAACATGCAGTGGTCCACTGGACCATCTACACCAACACCATGGAGGAGCATGACATCTACTACAATAGGAGACACCTGGTACCTCATGGGGGGAGTGTGTGAGAAACTGTTGTGTGATAGTCCTGATGTCTATAGTGTATCTCTGGAGGCTCTTGTTTCACACTCCTCATCAGACAGTTCCAACATATGGAACAAACTACCTCCACACAACTGTACACGATCCTGTCCACTCAACATTGGAGGATCTCTACTGGCAGTCGGTGGTAGGGACATGACGAGTAGGAAGACAGTGTCCACCATCCAGCGCTATGTCCCTGAGACTAATACCTGGGTCCAGGCTGGACAACTACCACATGCAGTATATGACTGTACCTGTATCATGACATCAGACAAGGTCCATGTTATGGGAGGACATGATGGGAATAGCGGACTTAAGAAACTGTTTACTTCAACTATTCACTAATACACATCTTTGTTTTTATGGAATAGTTTTGAACAAGTGAGCTATTATAATTTTAATATGGTTTCCATGGTTACTGTTTATTTGTTTTCTAAAGAATAAAAAGCAAATTGTTTTATTATTGTAGAAGTTGGTTAGCTACAATGTACGCAGTGGGTGTAACTGAGTAGCTAATAATACAACACTTACTATAACTATTATATATATAGCTATACTAGCTATATATTTTTTTTCTCACAGTTTAAATTTATAGTAACAGTTGCTGGCATTCATTCACCCACAGCATACAGTACTATATTAAATGCACTCATTTTTTGTAATTTCTCACAGTATAAAAAATTTACTTGATTTCTGTTTGCTAAAATGTTATTTCCTAAAGTGGGTGTGGTTTTTGCGATGTCATGTTTATGACTTATACTTTATAAGGGACAACTAAGCACATCAACATTAGAATAATGACACCCTGATTCCTGTTTTGCTCTCTAAAATGTAACGAACTAGGATAAATTATTTTCTGATAACTCAGAGAATTGAGCTAATACTATAGAATGAATTCAATACACAAACACACACATACATACAAGTATGTCTTCAGGGGTCAACTGAGGTCGAACTCTCCGTAAATTATAAACAGCAAGATTTCTTGAGTGTATGTTTACCGTTTATTATATCATAGAGGATGATTTGCATGCAGCATGGACAGCCAGCATCCTGGAAGAGCTCCTTTATACTGATACTCCCATCTTTCTTTACTTGATAGTGAATACCTTTCTTTTGAACTGTTGGGACACATCATCAGCTGTCTCGAGTTATAGACTCACTAGTACCAATACCCTTTACCTATTGCCTGGGAAGCAGGCCACTTTGTGAGTAATTGAATTTCCTGGAGTCACGTATTCAGGAAATTTCATGTTTCTCTTTTTTTCTGGTAGAGGATAGGGCTAAATGTTTAGACTACCATATAAAAGTTGTGATATATAGCTCATCATAGTTGGTCATTCACATCATGGCATTATTGTCTGGCAATGGCATTGATATCACTAGCTAATGCTCCCTGTCCAAAATGACCCGCTCTGAAGTCCACTCAAGAAACCTTAATTCTACACACAATAGTTACAATACCTTGGTCCAGGCTGGACAACTACCACATGCACTACACAACTGTACCTGTATCATGACATCAGACAAGGTCCATGTTATGGGAGGACATGATGGGTATAGCAACTTAAGAAATTGTATACTTCTATTATACTATAATTTTATTTGTGTAAACAATTTTTGTTCATTAGCTATAATTATTATGTTATAGTTATAAACCAAAATTGAGGTTTGTATGCGATTTATAAACTCCGAGACACGAGGGCGCAGCCCGAGTGGCTAGGATTTATAAATCGAAATACAAACCTAATGATTTTGGTTTATAGCCAGAACATAAACAACGAGCAAAGTATAGCGTTAGCTATCTTAGTAATTGTATTACAAACTCTTCATTATTCCATTTTGCTTTGATCTGCCTTCTACCATAATTATGGTTGCTAAGAACTATATCAGACTTTTCCCCGCTAATACATTTTCTTACGGGCATACCAGACTGTATCAGATTTATAGTTCTTAACGACAAGCCCGGTCGCTCGGGTAACGGGCTATAAGTTAATATAAGAACTATCTTAAATATTAGTAACATTTTGTAATTCATTTTAAAATGATTGAATATTTAAACTGACAGTGCTTCTTCTTAATATTAAAATTTTATCTATTAGTATTATTACGCACATGGCTGCTTTCATATTAGCTTACTACAAATAGCTAGTTTGTTCCTTTATTTATTCGAGCTAAGCTAGTTATTGTAGCTCATGCGGCAGAGCGGCGCTTGTGCATTATGCAAGCGGTCCCGGGTCCCATTATCTCGGTGGTGACCAAATATTTAAAGCCTATGTAAGAGAGAGAACACTTCTAAAGATTAGAACTCTAAAATATAAACAACATAATGTTGCCAACAGACTCATTGAAATATTCAGTGTAGACAAACACCCACTCCAGCTGTTCAATAAAATTGGATAGCTAGAAGATTTTGCAGACCTCACAGCTATAGCAGATCATAGCTAGAGTTTTTATTTTTCGCCTTCCACTTAATTGTAGATACTTTTAGCTTTTATGAACTATTATTTTAGTTTATAAAAAATGAGATGAAAACAGAAACAGCATTTGTAGTGAATTCGTAGAATAGAACCAAGTAAATGTTTAATATCCTAAAACATGTGCCAACATTCATTGAAAAAATAATGACAACACACTACAGTAACAAACTACAAACCAAGTTAACATAAACATCTAAAAAGCATCTTTTGTAAATAAAAACAAGAAAAGATTTGAAGTGTGATGAAGAACGTAAAACAAATTTACTTTTTCTTCTTCTTCGCTAGCTTTTTTTCCTCTTTCTTCTGCTTTTCTATCAACTTCTTTTGCTTGTCTGCATAAGGTTTTAAGTTCTTGAGTTCTTTCTTGAAGAGGTTCCTATCATCTTGTGATGTCACACCCATTCCCTATACATAACAGACAAGAAATTGATAAAGATTAACAATCAATAACTACATTGTCACACTAATTATCGAGTATAGTCTCTTACATAAGTCAGCAAGAATAGTGGACAACCACAAACTACAATGCTATTGCGATGCTTCACAGGCAACCTATCTAGCAGTCGTCTATCTTTGGTCACTTAATCAAGACTCTGCAGTCACTGTCAGTTTGGTTACCTCCAAAAACCAAGGTGGCACCTTTGAATGGCAGTACCATAACTAGGCTAGAGCTTTTCTTCTTGCTCGCCTTGTGCAAATAACGAAGAATTTGGACGTTCCAGTTTCGAATGGTTTTACTTGGTGCAACTTATCTGTAAATCTTAGTTGGCTTAACCTGGCTCCGACTCCCCTAAGTCTACGTAGCCATTAGAATTACACAAATTACCAAGTTGATACCTGCAGGTCACGGAGATATATCTACCAAAGCATAACCAGCAGATCTCGCTTCTAGACAAATTAACACTAAAGAACTCCTAGACAGTTATCTGTAGTAGTAGTAAGGCCGGAATGGTTATTTAAAACATCAAATGATTGGCCGAGAAGACCCAATATCAATTTTGAGTCGTGCTTCCTCAACTGAAGTCTATGGTCTTACTCATCTGACAACCAGCTCCAGATTTCAATCCGTTGAACCGGTTTTTTTTCTTTTTTTCATAAGCTAGTAGCCATAGTATCGTAGATTAGACAGTTTTTCTATAACAGTTGCAAGGCTAACTTCATCATCGAGGATCGATTGACTTCTTTATAATCATGTTCAGCAAAACCAAGCTCATATCACTCTCTCAATCTCAGTCTTTTCACTCGGAAATATATCACCTCACTGATGGCAAACCCACAGCCATCAAATCTTCCATCCTTTTATTGATCAAGATGGGTGATTACAGGGTCGGTGGAAGATCGAATCTTGCTTCTGTCCCAACTACCTCCTGAGTGCTTACAACCATCGCCTTCTTTTACTCATGCTGGGATTAACTATGCTGGACCATTATGCATCATACAGAGAAATCCATGTAAACCCATATAAATGAAAGTTTATTTATTTTTACTTGTATGTTTTTACCAAAGCAGTTCACATAGAGCTAGCTTCACACCTCACTTCTGAAGCCTTTCTAGCTACTCTCACTTGCTTCGTGGCTAGACGCGGAGTTCCCAAGACCATTCTTTCATACAACGGTACTGATTTTGTGGGAGCCCAAAATGAGTTGTCAGAACTACACTCCATGTTGCAAAGTAAGAAGAATGCAGACTGCAGATGCCATCCACAATTTTTCAGCCTCAAATTTTATTGACTTGTAGTATTCTCCTCAGCAGGTCTCCACATTTTGGTGGAATGTGGGAAGCTGGAGTCAAACAATTAAAACATTGCTTCGAAAGCGTGTACGAGACTTTTACCTTACCTTTGAAGAGCTGACTACCATTCCTGCTGAAGTTGAAGCTACACTTAACAGTCAACCTTATTGTTTTATGCAATGATGATGAGCGTGAGGGGATGAGGGGGTGGATGTGGGGGTGGGAGGGGGGGGGGTATGAAGAGATTGGGAGTGGAGTAAGAGAGAGAGAGAGAGAGAGGGTTGGGCAAGGCCATAGAGAAGGGAAGTTGCTATTTCAAAGTCACGATCACAAAAGGCAACCCATACATTTTAAAAAGATAAGATACTTAGATAAATTGGTAGAATTTACACATGATTCATTCACCTCTTATTCAGACAGATTTTTCTATATAGGGCATAAGTTAGACAAAAAAATGATTTGATGTACCAAGCGACTTTGTTAATTCGACAACCATTATCAATTGAAAAAGTGTAAGCAAGTGATTTCTATAGTTCGATAGTTGTAGAGAAGCCAACTGTATGGTGCAAGCAAAAATGAGTGTGGTTAAGCTTGGAAAACAGCATGAAATTTCTTGAAGAGAATATTCCAACATGTAGTTGAAGAAAATTACAGTCTTTCCCTGAGAAGTGGGCATTCTTTAGATTCTGGCACCTTCAGGTCTCAAGGTGACCAGATAAAAGCCAATCAAGTGTAATAGAAACTTAACTTCACTTTTAGCTATAACTCATATTACTAAATACCTATAACATGAAAAATGAAGTTTAGATCTAACCTTTAGTTTGTGTCCGTCAATGTCAAACAGCATGCCTCCATGTATCTCCTTCTCAAGAAAAGCTTCCTGATGGCTTCCTAGTCCGACCTGCTTGAGCCATGCAACAGTTACATCTGGTGTCCATGACAATACTACATCAAAGTTAACTTCAGGACTTTCTACACCATCTGGTACATCAGATTCTTCAACTGGCATTTCCGTAGGCTCTGTTGCAGGAGTTGCTTGTTCAGATACTTGTTCATTGTCTTTTTGCTCATCTGATGATTCAAGTTCATTAGAATCTTTCTGCTCCTCATCTAACTTTGGATGCTCCGGAGAAACATCTTGCGAGTGGCCAGTGGTTTCTTCAACTTCTTCTTCTTTGGTCTCGTCTTTGGAAGTAGCATTTGATGTTTTATTCCTTTCTGCTGTTGGGGGTGGACCGAACACTGAAACTCCTCCCATGATGCTGAACGCTCCAGGAGGGAGTTTCCTTTTGGGTACTGGACTGGCTTTGGAGGAGACAGAGTCATTACCTGGTGCTGTACTTAATGCTCCTCTCTGTGGACTGTTCCCTACTGACTCTGTTGCTGTGGGCTCTGATGATGATTCAGATGGAGTAGGAACTGCTGGCTTTGGTTTGCGAGCTATAGGTGGACCTCCTGGCTTAGGCTTTTCTCCAGTACTTTCAAATGCCATTTGTGCTAAGCGTGCCTTTTCTTTAATAGAGAGATTAGATGGGTCTTTCTTTTCTGGTGATATTGGGGCAGCATCTTCAGTAGAGCTTATCCTTGATCTGGCTACAGGTGTAGGAAGTGGTGC
>WLWD01005846.1_pt1 | contig 77055 bp, 60 predicted proteins | sample 6712731 | NCBI WGS metagenome assembly WLWD01 (sample SAMN12718690, study PRJNA576275) | sponge metagenome | isolation source: marine sponge | host: Mycale hentscheli | place: New Zealand: South Island, Marlborough, Capsize Point | collected 2014-11-01 | reverse complement strand
GGTAGAGTGTGTATGTACGTGTGGGTATGAACCAACTGGTAAGATAATAACAATGGATAAATAAAACACCTTGTGCTACTCCTTCAGGTAATATGCATAGAGTTAGTACGTCACGTGTAGCAGGGTACTTGCTACGATGCCAAAGTGTGCGATGTTCATTATTTTACTGGTGGCTAATTATAAATAACACATGGAAAAAAATAAATTACATAAACTTATTCATTAATCTTTGCAGTTATTTATTTTAATTTTTATGTGATCAGCTCCCAGTCCTCCATTGGATGTTGAAGTTCGTCTCATCAAGTCTCCAGTTGTAGAAGTCACTTGGAATGAGCCGGCTGATCACTATGGAATCATCAAGACATACATCATATATGTAGTAGCTCCGAATGTAACGCTGAGTGTCAGCCAAGGTAGTCTTCATCAAGCCTCTCTGGAGAAATCTGTGGTGAGAATTTCTCCTCTTACTGACAACTCTATCTACAACTTTAGTATTTTGTAAAGTAGCTGTTAGTTTTGTGCTCCTGATAGCCATTATCCAATCTACTACTATAACATTATATGGAGTATTTCACTTGCTTACTAATATCTGAAACTTATATCTAATATTATAGCAAGGAAGTGACATTATTTTTATTGATCCAATATTATCCACGTTTTTTTTGTTTTTTTTGTTTTTTCTAGAATGTGTCTGGTCATGTTGGTGCAGCTAATATTTCAGTTGTGGGTAGTCACTCTTCCGTCCAGTTCCAAGTCAGTGCCGTGATAGTCGTGGACGGTGTTGAAATTGAAGGAGATAAGTCTGAGATTACGAGTGAATCAACTGTGTTTGTCCCAGTGGCAAGTGAGTCGGATAGTAAAAGTCCACAGGAAATATAATATCACTAGCAACTTCTGTAGTCCAGTAACTTAAACTTAAGTGGTGTTAACTTTCTTGGCATGGGTATAGTCTTATTTTTTTCATGGTCTAAAACATTTTTTTGACTTCTGCTCTCTGAATTGATAGTTTATTTAATCAAGGGAAACTTTATCATTTCAATTACTCGCTAATAAATGCGTAATAAAAGATTAATGCGGGCTTCTAGTTGTTTTGAATTTGGTGTAATTTTGTTAACCCTTTCCACGCCAATTTTTTTAAACACTTCGGGCGTCTTTTAGAATTTGAATTTGATTTTGAATTTCTACAGCAAAGCAAACCGCAAAAATCCACAAACAAACAGCCAGACATATGAAGTAGGTAGCTATAGCCTTGTAACTGGCAAAATAAGCTTCTAAAAGCCTGAAAATTAACTGGAACCAGTCCATCTTACAGCATGTTTCGAGGAGACTCCGAGGAACTTGATGTCCGGTAGGAAAAACTTTATCTATATTCTTCCAAAATACTAAGGGACTCTCTATAGGCTTCATACTTTCTATTCTGAGTGTTTGAAGTCTGTAGGCAACAAAACATTTGGGTGCTCGGTGTCCTGAAAGTTCTCGTGAAAAAAAAATCTCGATATCCGTTTTCAGACAATAAAAAGTACTTAACCTGCCCGTACGGGTTCAATATTTTTTAAAAGGAAGTACACCTACTTTACGTATAAAAAAAAAATGACGGCTTTATCTAAAGTAGTTGTTTTTTTTTTAATTCGGAGAATGCAGTCCTGTTCTCGCCTGCATATATGTGGTTATGGCGTGGAAACGGTTAATCCTGATGCTATATTTTATTTGCATAACTCCATAGAAAATGCTGACATACGAGGAAAGGAGTTTTTATTTGTTTATAGAAGAACAATACTAACAAAAAACTACCTGGCATATACTTAAATTATAAAGCACTTTGATATTACTACTAATGACAGACTGCTACTGCTACAATTATTACTATTTCTACTACTACTACTACTACTACTACGAATGACTTACAGGCAGACACAAGGAGTGCAACCTTTATGAACACAGCATTAATTAGTATGACTCTTAATGATGCTGCACATTTTATTTTATGACTATATTCAAATTTCACTGCGAGGGAGAATTATTTCCTGCCCTTTTAACTGTGTTTTAATTTTTCTAAGGAGGTAACAGAAACATTTAATGCAACCATGTAGGATTGAATTAGTATATATTTTTTATAAATAATCTTCAGATCTTCCTGTTCCTGGTAAAGTAGAGGTCACTACCACCAATACATCTGCCACTATATTATGGACCTACCCTTCTCTGAGATTTCATGTTCCATTCAATAATTTTGTGGTGAGTATTATGCACAGATAAGTGAAACCATTTAATTAAAATTTTATCCATTCTGAAATAATTTACGCCTTAATTACTAAGTAATTTTCATTTTAATTCAACTTTTTACCATAAGTAGCAAATTTTCTCAGTTCTGAAGTCAGTGTGTGTTTAATTAAGAATCAATTAAACATTTATTGGATATTAGAAGTGAGAACATTTGCTATTATTTTAACTTTTTCAGCCGAGAATGACTCAATCAGTTTATTTTTTATTATTAGTATTATTATCTTTTTACTTTTCACTTAATTAGATTTCATATCGTGGCACTGTGAATTGGAGAACTAGTGATAATTACTTTGTTCAAATTCGCGAGTCTGGATCGGTTGTTGTTCCTTCGAGTTCCGCTTCTGTTGTGATCAGAAGTTTGACTCCTGCTACTAACTATATTTTTGGAGTGTCTGTCGTCACGGTTTCCTATGGCAAGGGGAGGGAAGTCGTGGCCATGAGAAGAACCAGAGTCCCTGTAGGAAGTGAGTGATCTATTAAGTAATTTATTAAATCATCTTAAGGGTGCTGGCACACCGCCTACGTATCCGCCCACGCAAACTCGTTAGCTAAATCAATGACATGTGGACATGAGCCAGAAGGCATAGATGGACCTGCGCTGAGGGGCACTGACGGACCTACGCTGGGGGACACAGACGGACCTGCGCTGAGGGACACAGACGGACCTATGCTGGGGGGCACAGACAAACCTGCGCTGGAGGGCACACACGGACCTGTGCTGGGAGGCACAGACAGATTTCCGTCACCTCCATCATGACTAACCAACGGGGACCTGTATAATATTATCATAGTCATAGGTGAGACTGTACATCAGATTTATCAAAAAAAGTGTAATTTTATGCTGGCCTTGAAAAAATGAATAAATTTTAGACTAAAAACAAAATATTAAGTATATATAATATTTAGAATGATTCAAACATGACTGTTGACAGATTCTATTCTGTAAGTATGATGTTCAAATATCAATGTTATCATGTTATGCTATAGGTTCCTCTACTGGAGTAGCATCTTTTCCAAATACAGAAAGCTGTTTCTTCCTCTTTGTGCCTGCTCTGCTAGCCATACCAACCACAATTAGATAACAAACCACGAGCCTCAGCTTTGAATAAAAGCCAAGAGTTGTAAGGGCGAGATCGCCAACTATAATTTGCGAGTTATAGGCGGGATTGTGTGAGAGTGTTTTTTAAGCCCAACCACAGGCCATTACTCCGTGGTTTGGCAGCTCAATTGGGTCAATTAACAGTGCACTCCCGTTGCTATGTGCCAGCACCCTTAACTCACACATGTATAATGAAGTGCTCAACTTCAATTAAAATTTTTACTGTAATGGCAGTTGCTTTAGTTGTATCCAATATTGTAGTAGTAGTAGTAGTAGTAGTAGTAGTAGTAGTAGTAGTAGTAGTAGTAGTAGTAGTGATAGTAGTGATTTCACTCACAATGATAGTGTTAGTGATTATAATAATAATAATAATAATAATAGTAATAACTAGCAAGTACCTGACCACATGGTGGCTCTTAATGTATACTAACTGTTGCAAATTAAAATACAGTAGCATAAGATATTTTTATTCATTGTTGTTACCCTTTACCACTTCTTTCGTTACTTATTTACTTTTCTTGACTTGTGCATTCATGAAATCTTCGTAATCTTTGTTCTTGGCTATACCATCCCGGCTCAGTTTTATTCACTTGATGACATCAATATTGTTATTAATAGTAATAATAATAATAAAAACAATAGTAATAATTGGCGAGCGAGCGTAGCGAGCAAGACACTTACAGGGGTAACAAACTACTCTTTTAAAACGTTTCCAAGGCTAGTTCTGCATGCATGTGTACTTACCTGTACTATTTCACTTAGCTATTGTTATATTACACTTAAGCACATGCTATTTCACTTTCCCTGTTTTGTTTCAATTGAACATATGTGACAGTATATGGGAAAAGGGGGCACTTCACTCAAACCAAAAAAATTGAGTTTTTTATGCTAATAAAAAGCTACAGTTTATCTCAACTTAGTGCTAAAATACTGGAGGGTAAATCTTTCGACGCGCAGAGAAACTGGCAGTTGAACTGGGCTGTATTCAGCAAAGCAATTGAACTAAAATCGAGAAACCATAAATTGAATTTCCACTTCCGGAATAATTAATGTTTCCGTATACTGAACGGCGTACTCCGCGTACGCAATTAAATTGTACAGCCGCTTTTTAACGGCGACTAACGAAGTTTGCGTAGAGTTCTTTTTAGCTTTCAGAGCGTCTCACAGCCTGTCTTGTCGGAATCCTTGGCTACTCTACTCCATGTAGTGATAAACTTTCAACCAGAGGTAAGCTGTAGATTGCATGCACTATTCTCAAAGCTATGCAGTTTTTTTTAGCTGTTTGTTTGAAACTCCGCCCATTCCCCGTTTATTGTACTTCGAGAATGAGAGAGAATAAAAAGTAGCTTGTCTTTCCACGGCACGCTTGGGGTCTTTTAAGTTGTTTCGGCATTTGAAATTTGGCGTAGACTTAGAATACGGGTCACTAAGACTAATTCTGCAAAAAAACAAAAACAGGAGAAAGAAAGAATTTTTCCTATGACTTACTTCTGGAGCCTATATCTCAATTTCAATTTTTGCGTGAAGTGCCCCCTTTTCCCATAGACTGTCACATATAGATATTCCCCATACGTTTTGGAATGGGCAATTTACACACGTACTATTACTATGAGTAATAGCATGTGTAATTGTGCTAGTAATCCCTAATAGCACATACCTGTGCTATCACTCGCTACTTGTAGGAAAACATTTTTTATCATTTGCACTGTAGCTACACTGTCATTCACTCACTAGTTCAGGGTTTCAGGATTAGGTTTCTCCGGGACTTGGTTTTCAATCTACGTCTCCTTTAAATCTGTTGAACTAATTCTGTCTCATACAAAGAGAACTTCTGTGCTTAGATTGACATAGTCTCCAATTAAGAATACTTGAATTGTAAGTTTCCAAGGCTTTTGCGGCAAATATGTGCACTTACCTGTGCTATTCACTTAGCTACCAAGATCTCTCACTTAGTTACCCTGGTATTTCACTTATCCATGCTGTTTCTATTGGATGACTATATTCCCTGTATAAATGGGCAATTTAACATGTATTACTTTTATTATTAAAATTAAATAGTAAAATTTGCTATTATTATAATTATTTCAGCCGAGAATGACTGAATCATCATTACTAGTGGTGTGCTTGAGCACAAATGGCGAGCGAGCCTAAAGACTATACTATTTTTATTGACTTCTAGCACTGAAGCTACTGAAAATAAGGTCCAGTTTTTAAATTTAGCATACAGGGTAAAGGGATTTCAGTGCCATAGTAACAACTCTCTGCAACTGCTTGAATTGAAGGAAAAAACAACAACAACAGAACAATACACGTTATTTAAAAGTTTTCTTTGTGATATTCTTTAGCTAAGTAGTGGTTGTAACACACAATGCTTTGACACAACTGGACATGCACCTACACAGACTTACCTTCGCAGTAGTCTAGTGGACAATGTATTTTCAGGTAAATACTGTTGCGCACGGCTTATAACCATGACAAAGAGCGCATTGACTTACCACCGCCACTAACTCGAATAGAAATGGAAGTCCCTTAAGTTTTCAAGTTGTAACTGCACCCGCAAAATAATTCAAAACTGTAAACAATTCAATTTCTAGGGTGATACGGGTACTGATCGATCACCAGAGGACTCTGTTTAGTGCAATTTGGGACGGGGTCGACAACCGAACTAACACAAAAACGCGAGGGTCAAAGTACAAAATGACATACATACGTCCATACATATATACAAATAAATAAATAAATAAATAAACATCCCCGATTTTCGATTGTGTTACCCCTGTGAGTGTCTCGCTCGCTACGCTCGCTCGCCAATTATTATTATTATTATTGTTATTATTATTATGATGATGATGATGGTGATGATGGTGGTAGTTATAATAACAATAATAAAATTTATAATAATAACAATAATAAATATGATGTTATAATATTTATAAAGGGAAGAAAATTAAATGCTTAATAAATTATTAATCACTTGGCAGATAAACTGGCATATTTTCAAATGAAGTTATCTACAGGGAACTGCTTTGCACTGAAAGTAAGATTCCTTATTAAAGTGACACTTATAGTTAACTTTGTACTGTTTTACAAATACAGTCAAATTACAACTTTTTGCCTGGCCTTCAACAATCTTTGGTGAACACTTTCAACGAAACTTTGTGCAGACAGTCTCAGGTTCAATGTGAACTCTCATCCAACTCAGTTAATAGTCTCGCCTTGTCTTGTAGTAACTCTTTCAAAGATCTAAGTAAAGCCATGATCCAAGGCCGAGTGATTGGAGGGGCCACTATAAGTGCAGATGATATGGTAGGCCTTCTTGAAGTGTGGGTTAGAAGCAATTCTGCCGTCATCACAGTTAATGGATTGAAATATCAAGTGGCTTATGATTGTCCAGTAGTTATTGACCGTATTTTGCCCAATCCATCCTGTCTTTCAAATCCAATAATTTCCACATCTGTCACATCTAGAACTACTGCAACAACTTCAAAAGTTACAACATTCAAAATGGAATCAACCTCTTCGGGCACTGTAACAAGTGCATCTACTGGCAGTAATAACAAACCAGAACCTGTTATTTTGAGATCTTCTGCCAACAACCAAGTTTCCATGGCTGTGATGGGTGTGATTTTCTGTGTTATCATTGTGATACTCATAGCAATAATTGTAATTCTGATGGTGGTTATTGTACGAATGCATAGAAGCTATGGAAGGCCAATAACTATGTCATGGAGGTAATTAATATTATAATTATGGGTTTAAGAAGTCAATTTTTGTTATTGTTGTTATTTTAATTTATATTAGAAAATCTATTGGTGACGAGACTGGACTCGTTAAGAAGGATGACACGTCATTTAGCGGAGAGTAAGTCATGCATGTGTGCTATTCATTCAATTAATTATCCTTTGCAGGGCTCTATTTAGAAAATGTATTTTGAGATGACTAGTCTAGCATCCTCTGTATGTGTATATATATAAGTTATGAGGAAACGGGTTTACTTTTAAGTACAAATTTTGGCTAAAGTGTAAGAGCTAAATTTTGTAATTAGGGTTTGGCCTCAACTGCATCTGTACACAGCACACATAATATTAGGAATTGGTTGAAATGCATTCACCCCATCCCCTAGATAGAACCCTGCTTTAGTTGGTTGTTTTTCCTGACTTTCCTGATTGAATGTTTTATTGTTTGTGGTGTTGGGTCTCTGCAAAACTAAAATTTTAAATGCATTAGTATTTGTAGTAATTTATATTAAATTTATTCATTCTTTTTTATTATTATTTTTATTTTTTATAGATTGGAGTCTGGTGATCTGGATAAGTAAAGATATTCGAACAGTTAAATACTTGCTATGACTATGTTCATTCCTCATTTTTCTACAATTGGTTTGTTTAGATCTTAGGTATCAATAGTTAGTAACTCTAAATTCACTTATAACTCATGATTTACTGGAATTTATTGTACTGCAGCTCTTACTGCTAATTTATAAAAAAAATTTCTAAGGTAACTAATTTGAAATAGCTATTTCATATATTATGTAGTTATAGGATTGGAACGAATATCCAGTTATCATCCAGATCAGTAGGTATTGAATATGAGTCTAATTACCAAAATATCTGTGGTTGGCAACTCCGCGTGTATAATTTGGTAGCATAACAGTGCACTGGGGCTTCAGTCCCCTCTGCCCCAGCAAATATTTTAGTGGCGACTTTGACCTGTTGAGTAGCTTTCAGAGAAGCACACCAGCTATAATATGTAGCTACAACATTCAAGCAAACAATGGACATTTTTGTATTTTAACACATTATTGTTTAAAATTATTGTGATGTTTCAGATCATGAACCGTTATCAGTAATATTTAATAATAATATTTAAAGAGTGACAATAATGTTCTGATAGTAGTTTAATTAGATCTCTTTGTATATGTAATATGGTAAGCTTATTTTTTGTGCAATTCCTGATCTTTCAGAGGTTGTAAACAATTTTAAACCACCATGGTTGTCACCTAATGAAGAACATAAAAATTATTATTTCAGATAACTGCATCACAATACCTTGTATTTTCAATGGTATACCAGTAGAAAAGTAATCTTTCTTATATATATTATATTATACATTATATATTGTATGTATCAGATGTTAAGCAAATGTATTGTATACGTAATTTTTTTTGTATATCATGAAGTCTATATGAGGTCAATAACTGAAGAATGTTTTCCTGTATATTTAAAATGACAAGTGAAATAAGAATGATATTGACTAATGCCTAGTCATTTAGTAATTATGTTATCATTGCATTCCAATGTGTATATCCTATGTTTATGCCCCACTAGCTACCAAAATAAAAGCTTTACTCTTCTGTAATAATTGATGAATAAACTATAATGTATGAAATATTACTTTTTTTGTACTTATTAGTCAGCCAGTGCCATTCTGGTCATTTAGACAATGATTTAGACAGCTTGAGTTCAGTTAATGTATCGTCAAACTTGTCGTGTCCCTCGTGGTATATTCCAGCAGATGGAGTATGTACTTGTGGGAACACACTAGATTCCACTGTGCAATGTTATGGAGAAGATAGAGTCAAAGTACGGTTTAGATTCTGCATGAGTTATGACCCGAATACTCAGCTCACTCTAGTAGGAAATTGTCCCTACAGTAATAAAAATAGCACTGGAAGTTACGTGGTGCAGCCAAAGAACCAGTCACTTCTCAATGAAAATCTGTGTGGATGGATCAACAGAAGTGGCTTAATGTGTAACAGTTGTAAAGAAGGACTTGGAGTTGCTGTAATGTTATACACATCTTGCGTGAAGTGCCATGGGAAGTGGACAGGTTGGATATTATATTTCACAGTGGCTCTGGTACCATTGACTCTTCTTTTCTTATTACTTGTAATCTGTCGCATTCGAAATTCAGAACAAATTAGATCTTTAGTTTGTATTCTACAAATGCTGCTATTTTTTGTGGACAAATACCCCCATGTAGTGGTGGAAAACTTTCAAGGAAATTTTGCAAGTGTTTTATTACTTATAGCAATAACAATTTGTGGAGTTTGTAATTTGAATTTTTTTCGATATATTTTCCCTCCATTCTGCATTACTGAGAGTTTTACTACTCTAGACATTATAGCTCTGGAATATATTGTGGCTTTGTATCCTATGACTTTAACTTGTATCACATATGTATGTATTCAGCTTTATGCTAGAGATTACAAGGTACTTCAGATACTGTGGCTGCCCATAAATTGGTGTTTGAGCAAACTACCATGGAGCATGAATGACTATACCCTCATTGAAACTTTTTCTATATGCTTGGAGTTATCTTATTCCAAAATGATATTTGTCAGTTTTAACCTGCTAGCTTATACTACATTAATGAGAGCAAATGGAGAAGTTCATCAGTATGTGTCATATTATGACTCTGACATTGTGTATTTTAGTGTGAAACACATTCCGTATGCCATGTTGTCTTTCACAATGCTCTCGATTTTCGTTATTCTTCCAATGGTCCTTCTTTTTGTATACCAGACCAAACCCTTCCAGAAGTTACTGGGCTGCTTCCCTTCCACTAATTGGCTTCCCTTACACAGTCTTGCAGATGCTTTCAACGGATGCTATAAGAATGGAACAAATGGTTCAAAGGACTATAGATTTGTTAGTGGACTTTTTCTCTTCATTCGTCTGCTTTTCTACATTCCTTCTATCATATCGAGTTTTAAAGGGGATATGATTTATACTCTGACTCCAATTATAGGAGTTTTCATATTTAGTTTCCTACGACCATACAAAAATGATAATTACAATAAATTAGATATGATCTACTGGTGTTACTTACAAATTTTCATAATTGTATTGGTTTTTGACATTTATGCTTTTGAGATACCATTATCCATCAAGATAATGATATTGTTCATCATTTTAATATATGTAGTTTGTTTTGTGACTGTTAAATTTCTATTGCTTATTTTCTATTGTTCATTTTTTGACAAAGTGAAGTCAGTTTTTAAATTTTGGTATCAAACATGAATATCAAATTCTTTTTCAAAAGAAAAATCTAAAGTAATATATGTATTGTCACTTCTCAAAGTGTGTTCCCTGTGTTTAAGAGTCAGCATCAAGTTCTATAGTATTAAACTCTTCCAGTAGAGTAGAAGTCTCTTTGTCCTTGTCAGAACTGCAGTAAAACTTCTATTAACGAACCCTCCGAGAAGTGACCGACATCTCCGGAGAGACCAAAATTATTATGCACCCCTGATTGCAACTACAACAAATACAGTGCATTTAGAACCTCCGAGAAGCAACCACCTCTTATTTCCAACCAGCGACCAATGTCTCGATCTCATCTTGCTCAAAATAACTGCATTCGCCCCTCTAAGAGCGACCAAAGACCACACCCATTGAAAGTTTGAGAGATTGCGGTCTCGCATAAGCTGATAAAAAGGACAGTAGGAAAAATCACCTGGCTTGCTACCGAAATATAGACTGGTGTAAGACTGGTGTGGTTCCTTGCAAATACTGCCTCAAACAATCCCCTTATTCTGGAAAGTTGTTTGTTAATTTTTTTACAGACAATTGCATCTCCAGTAGCAGCACATCTTTATCAAAGTATAGATAAATATGGTGGAAAAATAGCTAAGTTAGCTGTACCAGTAGCCACAAGAAGGCAATTGAGACTTCAGAAGAAAAAAATTTCTTGTAAGATGCTTGTCATCAGGGCACCATTCAGATTACCACAATAAGACATGCATCAATTAATGAATATATTTTTAATTTAATTTTCCCTAACTCTTTGTTACAAAATAATGACATTTACAAAAGAACCTCTGAGAAGAGACCAAAAGTCCCGTCCCCAATGTGATCACTATTCGGAGGTTTTACTGTATTATAGTCATTCTCACTGCATAATATACTACAGCATTGTGAGTCTCTTCATTCAGTAAGCTGCACCAAGGTAGAATGCTCTAACACAAATCCCATCTTCTTTGCCTTTATGTCCAATAGTTCTTATGGACTATCTGACACATGTGCATTGGCCACACATCATAACCACTCAAGTCTGATTTTCCCCCATACCATTGTTCATATGGAGTCATTGATGTGCGTTTTTTAAGCGTGCAGCTTCCAATGTTGCTCTAGTGCAATAGTTATTGAATAGACTAGATGTGCATCAATCGCACACAATTATTTATCAGGGTACAATTCATTATTCTACGACTCATGGTTTGATTTTTTTTTAACAAGTAGCTCTCTAGCCCTTTTGTGCAACCAGCAGCTGCACTCTGTGTGTTGCTATGTATCGCCACCCTCAAGGTAGCTATCAAAGTCACCACAGGCATGTTCTCCATCATTGTCTCAGCCAAGTATACCAGTTTTGTCACCTACAGGTGAACATAGCTTCCATTCCTTGAACTTGCCAAAAAATTTGGACTTCAGACACATGAAATAGACTGCACAATTTCTTCGATGAATGTCACAAAGTATTTTAATTAGGCTAGTTGTTCAACGGGCATTGGTCCATAAATTTGCCATGAATGGACTCTAGTGGAGCGAATATTGTTAATTGAGTGGAAAATCTTGCTGTGTATTTTCCGTCAACATATCCTTCACAAAGCCGTAACCTGAGATAGATTGGATTACTCCACCCACTATTTCCTTTGTGGTCATACGTCACATCATTCACTCACACTAGTTGTTGATGCCCCACAATCTACATTTTATCCCTCATAGTAGTCCAGCAGATAAGAAAAATTATTGTGACAGAGTGGGCCAAAGCATGAAACTTGGTATGCAGGTTCGGTTTGGCATATATAGCAGTATCAGAAAGGGAGCCAAAAAAAAAAGTTTATTTAAAAAAAAAAGTTTAAGTGTGAAATTTAGATTAACAGTTAATTATGTAAAAGAGCTCAATATAAATTGTTTATTATAATGTATTGTGGTTTAATACTTTAATGTTAATGATTAGGAGTCACCTGATATTACAGGCAGCTAGACTATTTAATAGAACTAGCAACCCTGATAGCTAGCCAGGTGTAGCAAGTTTCAGAGAATTTATTTCAGTAAAATAAAACCATAATATTTCGGCTTGTGACTGAACAAGAAACTTTGTATAAACAGATGATACAGAACATGAGATCATTGTGTGGTGGGGCACAGCCCCTGGGGATGTTAGTTGGTGTTGGACAATTTCTGTGGCATGTGAGTTGTGCTTGGGAGGTGTGAAGGTGTAGTCATAATTTAATTAGTGGTCCCTCCAGAATGGCTGCCACTAATTCAATTATGACTAGCTACACCTTCACACCGCCCAAGTATAGCTCACTTGTCACAGAAATTGTCCAACACCAACTAACATTCCCAGGGGCTGTGCCCCACCACACAATGATCTCATGTTCTGTATAATCTGTTTATACAAAGTTCCTCTGCCTGTAATATCGCTGTTTTGTGGTTTTTTCCCCGCTATAATAATTGTATTGGGCACGCAAATAAAAAAATTTGCGGGTAACGCCGATTATATTGACCAAAGTTTCTTGTAAGACATATTTTTGTAAAGGAATGTATATCTGGATGGCACCCCTTCTAATATTGCTATACATACCTTCAACAAACACTGTGCCAAGTTTCATGCTTTGGTCCACTCTGTCACAATATTGCATCAAAAGTACAATTTCCCACTGGACTATCATACCAATGCATGTTCATAACCACACGCTCACAGTTAACTTGTACACTTTATTCTTTATCAGACCTACTTAAGTATTTTAATAGCTAAGAATGATTTCCTGTTTAATTTACATGACAATGGAAATAGGAATGTTGTGGACTAGTTTATTAATAATTACGCATCACTACATTATTATGTATATATTCATCACCATGAGTAAAAAAACTAGTATAAAATAAATTCACTTCATTCATTGATTGTTGTATAAACTTGACAAAGATGATGTATATTGTGATAACTATATGTGTTACTTACTGGTCAGTTGGCCTATGCCATTCTGGTCATTATGACAATAATTTAGACAAATTGAATTTATCTTCAGATCTGTCTTGTTTCTCGTGGTATATTGCAAAACATGGAGTATGTACTTGTGGGAACACACTAGATTCCACTGTGCAATGTTATGGAGAAGATAGAGTCAAGGTACGGTACACATTCTGCATGAGCTATGACCCGAATACTCAGCTCACTCTAGTAGGAAATTGTCCCTACAGTAATAAAAATAGCACTGGAAGTTACGTGGTGCAGCCAAAGAACCAGTCACTTCTCAATGAAAATCTGTGTGGATGGATCAACAGAAGTGGCTTTATGTGTAACAGTTGTAAAAAAGGACTTGGAGTTGCTGTAATGTTATACACATCTTGCGTGAAATGCCATGGAAAATGGACAGGTTGGATGTTATATTTCACAGTGGCTCTGGTACCATTGACTATTTTTTTCCTAATGCTCGTATTCTGTCGCATCAAAAATTCAGAACGTATTAGATCTTTAATTTGTATTTCTCAATTACTGATATTTTTTGTGGACAGGTTTCCCCATGTAGTGATGGTGAACTTTCACGGAAAGTTTTCGAACTATTTTTTTCTTTTATTAATCACACTCTGTGGAATTTGTAATTTGGATTTTTTTCGATATATTTTCCCTCCATTCTGCATTACTGAGAGTTTTATTACTCTAGACATTATAGCTCTGGAATACATTGTGGCTTTGTATCCTATGACTTTAACTTGTATCACATATGTATGTATTCAGCTTTATGCTAGAGATTACAAGGTACTTCAAATACTGTGGCTGCCCATAAATTGGTGTTTGAGCAAACTACCATGGAGCATGAATGATTATACCCTCATTGAAACTTTTTCTATATGCTTGGAGTTATCTTATTCCAAAATTATTTATTTGTCAGTTTTAACCTGCTAGCTTATACTACATTAATGAGAGCAAATGGAGAAGTTCATCAGTATGTGTCATATTATGACTCTGACATTGTGTATTTTAGTGTGAAACACATTCCGTATGCCATGTTGTCTTTCACAATGCTCTCGATTTTCGTTATTCTTCCAATGGTCCTTCTTTTTGTATACCAGACCAAACCCTTCCAGAAGTTACTGGGCTGCTTCCCTTCCACTAATTGGCTTCCCTTACACAGTCTTGCAGATGCATTCAATGGATGCTTTAAGAATGGAACAAATGGTTCAAAGGACTATAGATTTGTTAGTGGATTCTTTCTCTTCATTCGTCTGCTTTTCTACATTTCTTCTATCATATCGAGTTTTAAAGGTGATATAATTTTTACTGTGGCTCCAATTACTGGGGTTTTTATATTTAGTTTCTTTCAACCTTACAAAAAGGACCTTTACAACAAATTAGATACCGTATATTGGTGTTTCCTGCAAATTGTGGTCATATTTGTGCTTTTTAATATGTATGGTTTTAAAATACCTATGGTTATTAAAATAGCATTGGGTTTGACCCCTTTGCTTTACATAATATATCTGTTTATCTCGAAAATGTTAATTATGTTTTACCCACCATTGCCTGACAAGATGAAGTTAATGTGGAGAATGTGGCAAACACAATGCAAAGCGACATTGTGTTTTAATCGATCTGATAATGTGGCAAATTATGGATCAATTGAAAGAACTTGAGATTTGCTTGAAGAGTGCTCTCCAATTCATGATTCTGCTTCAGAACACTTCATATCAAATTGTGACTTGTCTCATTAGCTAGCCACTATCAATTGTTTAGCTATAGATATCATTTTACTGTTGTTGTGTTGGCTTGGAACATGAATAATCACAAAAATTTGAAAATACAATGTTAATTTCAATAGCTAGATTGCTAAGATAGATGTAGCTATAAAAGTAAATCCTTTTGTTAAAATGACTAGTAGCAACTATATTTTGTATGCTATTATTATAAGCTGACAACAGACACCAGTCTGTGATTTTCTAACGTCCACTGGCGCCTCGATGGTATTTCCCTGCTGTATCAGCAAAATATTTCAAATGCCATAGAACTGGAGGAGGCAATTTGATATCGGTGACGTCATGCGCAAGGATATAAAAATAAAACTGCTGCTCTGACTAGCTACTTTACCCGGGTAAACCAACGCCCGTTCACTCACCGCTTTTAGAGAATCTTACCAGCAGTTATGGGCGCTAACCTAGGACTCCTTGCATTCCTATTTTCTCTCACTTTCTCTGCGTGCGTGGGTAAGTAAGTGTAATGGGCATGAGCCTGTATAGCTAGAATTTGCCGTCCGTTTTTTTGTGGTGACAACCAAGGCTAGTAGAATTTATGCTCATATCTTCATGTTTGTTATCAGTAGCAACACATTAGCACCTTTTTGATTAGTTAAATGCTTTGTAACTAACTAAGCTAATTGTATGTACATGCTAATCACCCAGTGGACTTATCTGGACTACTATAGTTAAGCAAGAGTATAATATTACATTGGTATTAAATAAATAAAATAGTAAGCCCCAAAACATTATACAGCTAAAAAGCTGTCTTGTAGCTACCATCAAAACAAAATCTATGGACTACTTGGCAATTAAGTATTTATGATCACGTGTGCAAAATTGTATGATGATTGCAGGGGATACTAATATTGAAGACATCAGATTGGTAGGTGGCAGCTACAATTACAGTGGAAATGTGCAAATTCTATACAATGGGACTTGGGGGACCATATGTGACAGTGGCTGGAGCTACAATGATGCCAGAGTGGCTTGCCGGTATGTGATTTTAAAAATCCCCCATACCCCTATTGATACAAACATGTTTTTCTGTTTAGCATGTTGGGATTCAGTTCTGCAGCATGTGCAATTTCAAATGCTCGATATGGCAGGGCAGCTACGTCTGTTCCCATCTGGATGTCTAACTTAGGATGCCGGGGTAATGAGCAATATCTGGACCAGTGTCCCTTTTATGGATGGGGCTCTCAGAACCATTACTGCACCTCCCACTACGACGATGCTGGAGTTGTGTGTTATAACGGTATATATAATTAAAAGTTAAATTTAATTATCTTATGTAGCTTAAATGTGTGAGCTATTTTGCTATGTCCTTTCTCCATTAATGATGCAGTGGAGTCTCTGATAGATAATGAGTGATTCACCTCTATTTAGTGAATTTTCAGTTTGCCCCCATCAATAGAAAATGTATTCGATCACTTGTACAGCAATAAACATCTTATTTGTGAACTGAATGCCTGATCTCAAACCATTCTTATTTCTGAGCTCTGTAGTTCAGAATAGCAAGACAAAAATGTAATGGTGAATAACAAATTGAGGATCTAGAAGTAGCTAGTGCCTTTTCAATTCAACATATTTTTTTAGATAATTCGATATTACACAACACATCCTGATTAAACATTTTTTTTAGTACTTTATTCTGCAGTTGGTAGCTAGCAACAATACTGTAATAGTTGACATATTCACCATTTGATTATGCGAAAAGGAAACACTACGCATTTACTTAATCAAACTGAAAGTGAAAACATGTGTGGGTGGACTTAAAATGTGACCATCTACAGGAAAACCAGGCACAATGCGGCACCCTTCAAAAAAAGTTTTTTTGCACTTGCAGAGTTGTCGGCGTCCAAATATTGAGCTCTCCAAGTTTTATCGTCGTAGCTTAAGTCGTTCCCGCTATAATAGACCTAACCGTTCCCTACCGTAGGCTTGAAACAATACATTTTTAAGAAATCGATCGATCTTTTCTCGATTTTTACGCACGCCGCGTTGTGCCCGGTTTTCCCGTAGACGGTCACCAATAAATAATGCCTAATTTGTGCAAATACAAAACTCATTCTACAGTATTGTGGAAGTTAGATATTGATTTTTAGTCATTGTTTGTCTTTGTTTTTTTTTGTTTTTTTGTTTTTGAGGGGGGGAAGGAAATGGTACTCGATGATTACCAGGCATAGAAAAAACATCTTAAACTACATTGAATCTTATAATTTTTTTGGAGAATATCTTAATTGTTTTGCACTTAGTGGAGTGTGGCTGTTGATATCTTAGTTAGTTCTGATTGTTTGCACGTAGCTAAATCAAAGTTTAGAAAGCATAAGTAAACATGCATTATTTAGAGTAGCATGTTACATTATTAGCTTTATAACAATTACATTGCAATTTCATTCTGCATGAGTATATTTTGTTAAGTTACGTTATGCAAACCTCATTGCCTATAAACATCATTAAGAACATAACATTGTTCATACATGTACCCAATTCTGATAATATACTAGAATGTTCAATAAGATATTTTTGTAAACTTAAAAATAGAATAAATTATTCTGTATGATCTTAGGCTCCCTAATTGGCATTCCAGAAGTTTCGGCAGTAAACTCCACAACTAGATCCATTACGCTTTCCATCGTACCTGTGAGTTAAATTGATTAAATATACATAGCATTATCTCTATACTACATTAACAAAAAATACATCTATTATAAAGTATTTTTTATTGTTATCAAAATGAAATGTACTGTTATTAGTCATTTATCAAGGAGATATGAAGAATTAACGTGTCAAGTTAGTTATTAAATTCCGAATGCCTGATAGTAGATTTGCTGATGTGGTCAATCTGAGAAAAAAATGAAGTTGTGCCATTAGATGCTGTATTTTGTTTGCTTAGTCAGCATTTCCTTTTAATTTTTCATAATTCTTGTCAACTTTAAGTTTTGATTTACTTTTGCTGTTCAGTTTATCCACAGTAATTGTAATTAATGTCTAATGGTACCTATTTCACTTTCAGTGAGCAGTTTGTGCAGGTGTACCTTTTAAACATTTAATTTATTTTTGTAAGTATCAAGCGAAGCAGTCAAATATTAAACTGATGGAAAGGATTTGAAATTGTAAGAATAGTTCAACTGTTGTATTTAAATAAATATCGCTATGTGGGGTGAATGCATGCTAGCTGAAGCCATTGATGAAGCATTGAATAAACTAATTAAGGCTTCAGCATCTTTTGATCAATAAAGAGATGAAAACAAACAAATGTTTATTTGAAGCCATGAGCAGTCACTACTTCCTGCAATAATATCAGATGCACTTGACAACTCCACACAGACTGAGGAATGTCTGAAGTCAGTGACTTCTTAATTTCCCAAAGCCAAGTGTAGGCATTCTATATATATATATGGGAGGGGATTTTAGACTCTGTACTTGATTCCGCCCTGCTATTACTATACTCTATTCCCAAACTCCCAGACTTTGAGCCTGGAATTTTGTTTACACTACAGCTTGCATGCAAGCAGTCTGATTTGAAGGTGTAGATTACTCAGTTATTCCTTCAATTAACCTTTGGTGGTCTCTCAGGGTGTCATAATCAAATCACTTTACTTTACTATAATTCCCTACAGGATGTCACAATTCTGATCAATTTACATTACATTGCAGTTTTACGGTGGGTCTCGTGTCACTTGTGCATAAACAAATTTCAAGCACTCTGGCTTAGTAGCAGCTAGAGTAATCCCCACTCTATGTCCCTCCCCACCACATAAAATAGGGGAATGCTTTATTACCTTACGTGAGTAGACATAAATAAAAAATGGGTCGCATACCACATAGAAAGCTAAGCAAATTAAACACCATAACTGAACAACACCGTAGATTCTTGATTTAACCCTTGATAGTGTCTTACTCACCAAAACATATATATATATATATATATATATATACATATGTGTGACAGGCTCTGCAAAATTCAGGAATTTGCTTTAAAAATTGAAAATCCTGATACTTATTGAAAATTACTCAACTTAAACCATATAACATATTGTACAAAGAATTTTAACTACGGACATTCAAATGCGAGTAAAATGGAGTGGGTTTCTAGTGTACCACTTACTAATAAGATAGGCTTTTCTAAAGTATTACGGTAAGAATCACTTGAATAATAGTGAGTAATTTACCAAGGGTTCCATTATTTGCAGTAACTAACCTTTCGAGTAACCTGAAAACCCTGAATATTTCACTATTGTTTCATGTATTACTAATTTCCATATAAGCTGAGGAGAAATAAAATGTTAAAAAAAAAGACTTTTCTTTCAATAGCTCGCTTGATGTGATACAAACTTTTTAAGCTTTGAAATTTGGCATAATGGTGGTACAACAATTACTGTACTTAATAATAAGTAAAAAAATTAAAAAATTCAGCAAATTTGACCATAATATATAATTGGCGAGTGAGCGAAGCGAGCGAGACACTCTCAGGGATAACACAATTGAAAATCGGGGATGTTTGTTTATTTATATTATTATATGTTTGGACGTACGTATGTCATTTTGTACTTTGACCCTCGCGTATTTTTGTGTTCGCTCCGTGTTCGACCCCGTCCCAAACTTCACTAAACGGTGTAGTGGAATAGCCACTCCCCCACATTTTCAGGACAACACCCATGGACACTCCCTCATCTGAACACATTATATTATCAGCATGCCCTTGATATTATATTATTTATGCATAGCTAATTACTTATCCATACATTCCATTTAACTATCACTTCCCATTACATCATCCTCTTCCTGTGTCACCCAACCACCTTTGCACATGCCCAGTGGGTCTTCTTATATATTGGCCTGCTCAGCATGTGCCCATTCAGTTGTACTTTGTGTTGTTCTCTTAATCATCTATCTGAGTTACACTTGTAAAAAGGGTGGGCTTGGATAATTGAGGCCTTTGAAAGCTAGAGAGCAATCTGTGCAACTCTGGTGGCAGCATACCCTCCTGTCTCCCTGTTGTCCCACCACAAACAGAATCCTCCGGTTTAGCGATCATTACCCGTATCACCCTAGAAATTGAATTGTTTCCCGCTTTGAATTCTTTTGTGGGTGCAGTTAAAACTCAAAAACTTATGGGAGCTCCATTTCTATTCGCGTTAGTGGTGGTGGTAAGTTAATACGCTATTTGTCACAGTTATAAGCCCATGCAACAGTATTTACTAAAAATTCATTGTTCACTAGACTAACCACAAAGGTAAGTCTTGTGTAGGTATGTTCAGTTGTGTGAAAGTATTGTGCGTTACAAGTACTACACAAAGAAAAAGTTTAAATAACGTGACTTGATTTTATTGTTTCTTTTTCAATTCAAACAGTTGCGGGGAGCGGTTACTATGGCATTGAATCCCCTTTACCTTATATTATACGTAATTAAAAAAACTCGACTTTATTTTAGTAGCTTGAGTGTTAGTAATTAGAATCAATCGTTTAACAATAGTGTGGTTTAAGGCTCGCTCGCCATTTGTGCTCAAGCACACCACTAGTATATATATATATATATAATATATAAATAAATAAATTGATAAGTTAATTATTTATGATAAAAAAAAGATGAGTGGTATAATTCAGTTGTGTATGTCTTTTTTCTTTAGAATTACGTTGCCCAGAGTGTCTATCGTCAGCGTTACGTTGTGAAGTACAATCGTTCATCTACTTACTTTCAGTATTACTACTCATCATACTACTATTACAGCTTGCCACGAAATGTCACCATCACTCTGTCCAACTTACTCAGGGACCGTCTGTATTCTATTTCCGTCAGTCATCAAGTGACAGATTCAACATGCCGATATTATAACTATTTCAATAGTTTATATTCTGACCCAATTCAGTATTCAACCAGCAATATTGGTATGTCACTACACTCAGCAGTGTTACTTGTGAAAATAATAAAATCTGGTCAGTCACTGCACACATGCTATGGTTAAATAAGTTAGAGAAGCAAAACTGAAACTTGGTCCTCCCAAGTTTTGATATTAACACTTTGAGCCATACAAATGTTGTGACAGCGATGTGGTGATTTTTGGAGATTATTATTTTTAACCTTATTTTCCAACCGTCAGCATCATGTTATTATTTTAATTTTCAACAAACTCAAATGAGCTATTATTTTGAACAGGGCATACAAAATTTATTTACCATCATCTGATTTGCCTTTTTCCCCCTTTTTTAACTGCTCTATGTTATGAGGTAATGTCTATAGTTCATTTATGCTATTTTTAACTGCTCTATGTTATGAGGTAATGTCTATAGTTCATTTATGCTATTTTTAACTGCTCTATGTTATGAGGTAATGTCTATAGTTCATTTATGCTATTTTTAACTGCTCTATGTTATGAGGTAATGTCTATAGTTCATTTATGCTATTTTTAACTGCTCTATGTTATGAGGTAATGTCTATAGTTCATTTATGCTATTTTTAACTGCTCTATGTTATGAGGTAATGTCTATAGTTCATTTATGCTATTTTTAACTGCTCTATGTTATGAGGTAATGTCTATAGTTCATTAATGCTATTTTTATGCTCTGTCTTTTACTCATCTAATCATTCTTGTCTGTTTACTTTTGACATCATACTCCCCACTTGTAACCTGAAATTCAACTGCTGAGGTCAGCAATTACGGAGGATTTTCCCCAAATGGTTTCATATTTGTAAAGATTTGTTATTTTTATGGTCTCCTCACATCATCTCTTTCTATAGTGCTGTATAGGAAGCTACCATAGGAACACTGTAATAATAGTGAAGGTGAAGTGTTGAGTTGGTAATTGCTTACATAAAATTGCAGAGAGAGCAATGAATTAGTAAGAAATGTGCAGGAACACTTGAGTGTGAGGCAGTAACATATAACTCTTTAGTCCAGTGGGAAATTGTACTTTTGATGCAATATGACAGAGTGGACCAAAGCATGAAACTTGGCACAGTGTTTGTAGAAGGTATGTACAGCAATATTAGAAGGGGTGCCATCCAGATATACATTCCTTTACAAAAATATGTCTTACAAGAAACTTTGGGTAAATATAATCGGCGATACCCGCGAATTTTGTTATTTGCGCGCCCAATACAATTATTATAGCGAAAATAAAAAACGGCGATATTACAGGCAGCTAGACTATTTAATAGAACTAGCTACCCTGATAGCTAGCCGGGTGTAGCAAGTTTCAGAGAATTTATTTCAGTAGAATAAAACCATAATATTTCGGCTTGTGGAGCCTTCTAGTGGTTACTGAACTGAATGAGGGTGACTGAACAAGGAGCTTTGTATAAACAGATGATACAGAACATGAGATCATTGTGTGGTGGGGCACAGCCCCTGGGAATGTTAGTTGGTGTTGGACAATTTCTATGACATATGAGTTGTACTTGGGAGGTGTGAAGGTGTAGTCATGATTGAATTAGTGGCCCCTCCTATAATAAATATCTTCATTTATTTAAACATTATTATTATACTTGTTTTGTTTAGTTCCTCAGTCTCAATTTGGTATTCGTCTCATATCACCGATTGCCGGCTTGGATTTCCTTGGTCGTGTTGAAGTATTCTATAAAGGATTGTGGGGAACAGTTTGTGACAACTTTTTTGGAACTGTAGATGCCAATGTGATATGCAACATGCTCAACTTCACTGGTGCTGTCTGTGCAGTCTCTAATGCAAGACTTGGTCGTGGAAGTGGTAAATAGAAATATATAATGTATAAAAATGTCTTGAAGTTGTATGCAATCATTTTCCTTTTTTACATTCAACAAATCTATTTGTTGAAAAAAACATTTTTGATTGTTTGCATGTTGCCTTGCAGGTAAAATTTGGCTAGATAGACTATCCTGTGACAGTTCTGATGAAATATTGGATCAATGTGGTTACATTAAAGCTATCACCACCTCAAGCTACTATTACTATTACTCTACTTGTCGTAGCAATCATTATGATGATGCTGGAGTTATTTGTAGGCCAAGAGGTGAGTAGCTATTTGCTAAGCCAATCATGATGATCATGTACTTAGTTTGTCTGTCAGTCAGTCAGTTTGTCTGTCACCCAGTCAGTCAGTTAGTCAGTCTGTCAGTCAGTCACCCAGTCAGACAGTCTACCAGTCTGTCTCTCAGTCTGTCAGTCAGTCAGTTTGTCTGTCACCCAGTCAGTCAGTTAGTCAGTCTGTCAGTCAGTCACCCAGTCAGACAGTCTACCAGTCTGTCTCTCAGTCTGTCAGTCAGTCTGTCAGTCAGTCTGTCAGTCAGTCTGTCATCTGGTCAGTCAGTCAGTCAGTCAGTCTGTCAGTCTGTCAGTCTGTCAGCCAGTCAGTCAGTCTGTCACCTGGTCAGTCTGTCACCTGGTCAGTCAGTCAGTCCGTCTGTCAGTCAGTCAGTCAGTCAGTCAGTCTGTCAGTCAGTCAGTCTGTCAGTCTGTCAGTCAGTCAGTCTGTCAGTCAGTCTGTCAGTCTGTCAGTCTGTCAGCCAGTCAGTCAGTCTGTCAGCCTGTCTGTCAGTCAGTCAGGCAGTCCTTCTTTCACACAACAAAAAGTGAATTTTGAAGATGGCCGCATCCCAAAGATTGAAGCAAGCATCAAATGTTGCACTGGACATTAACCCTTTCACCGTCGGATATATTTAGACATTTTGAAAAAAATTATATAAAATCAGGACTATAAAATGGTCCATAGCAACCATATAGAAAAAAATTGTCTTTATAAAATGTGACCGTCTACGGGAAAACCGGGCACAACGCGGCGTGCGTAAATATCGAGAAAAGATCGATCGATTTCTTAAAAATGTATTGTTTCAAGCCGACGGAAGGGAACGGTTAGGTCTATTATAGCGGGAACGACTTAAGCTACAACGATAAAACTTGGAGAGCTCAATATCTGGACGCCGACAACTCCGTAAGTGCAAAAAAAAATGTTTCGAAGGTTGCCGCGTTGTGCCTGGTTTTCCTATAGACGGTCACAAATATACATTACAGAAAAAATGTTTATGTTGACTAGCAACCAATGTGTGGTAATTACCACTTGTAAACCATAACATGAATATAATTATCTTGTAAACCACGACAATGAATAACGTTATTTTGAACTCCAGACTGGTTCAAGCCAGTCCATGGAGTATTTTACTGTACAGCTATTTCATGGGACAAAACTAATCAACTAAGGTTTCATATTTATCCTGGGCTCAATTTCATGAATATTATTTAGTTAATTCCAGTATAAAAAAAATTTATACTGGAATTTCTAATCATTATTTTTCAAGCAGGTTATTATGTCTATAATAGACCAGTAATCAGTAATGTTGATGTGAATTTGAGATGATATGTATTTATAAATTGTGACCATCTATGGGAAAATCGGGCACAACGCGGCATGCGTAGACGTCGCAAAAAGATCGATTTAGTCCTTAAAATTGTATTAAATAAGCCTAACGAAGGGAACGGTTAGGTGATATATAGCGGGAGTGGCTAAAGCTACGACGATATAACTTGGAGAGCTTAATATCTGCTTGCCGAGGAGTGTGTAAGTGCAAAAAAAAAATTTTTCGTCGGGGCCGCGTTGTGCCCGGTTTTCCTGTAGACGGTCACAATTATAGAGCATGAATAACAATGAATTACAAAAAAATGAATAACTGAAAATTGTGCATAAACTATCAAATATTGTGCATGAGTCATTATAAAATATAGATTTCAAAAATATGGGCAGTTAGTTCACGAAGTGAAGTCTACAAGGGTGTGATACTTTTGAAACAGCTTCTTTTAGATGATACACATAAATGCACTTTGCAGTACTCACATTGAACTCGAGATTCATGGTGATTCCCATTTTTTCGTATGATAACTGACAGCACAATTCCCCTTTCTATCTGCAAGCTTAGGCTAGTGACCTAAATTTACATTCAGTCTATTAGCTGAAGATGCTCAACAGATCGTGGACATCTTGTAGAGAAGCTATCAATGAGCTGTTTTGCTAGCTCAAGTAGTACTGCTACTACTGCTGCCTGAATTGATTGCTCTTCCACGCCCCTTTCTACTACTAAGCCTTGTACTAACACACCTCCTTCCCCTTATTCCTCTTCCTCCCCTGCTAGGCCTTGCTTTTATTGTTACTCGCCTACCTCTCCCTCTCCCTCTTCGTACATGCCACCTACTTCCACTAACACACTGTTGAGAAATGTCTGATACTGCTCCAGACCCTTGAGAAGTGACATCCATAGTAGATGAAGGACTGAAGTCTTCCATGGTTGATGGAAGATGGAAGCTCCCTTGACTTGCTTGAGCATCCATGTCAATTGACTCCGTCTGTAAAGTTACAATAGATTCCTGTTCAATGTATTCTTGTGCATTCTCTCTCTCTCCCTATATATATTTTTTATTTATTATTATATTGACTTGCAACCAGCTATTTTGCATGTTACTTACTATAACACCTAAAAAGTATTGTTTGACTATATTTTATATAGCTACTACATATATTTTACTACTCTACATTTACCTGAAACATCCAAGTTGGCTCCAGTAGTGCTACTAGGCTGAACTTCCACTCCACTACTCAGAGTTGCTAGCTCAACTGTGTCCAAATGCTGCTGCCCAGCTCAAGCAAATATTCCTTCACTCTCCTCGTCTCTAGTTTCATTCACAGAAAGACCGAAGTCGTCGTCGAATAAGCGCTGAATAACTTTGTCGGCATCCATTCCCTCTACTGCGGTCAACACGTGCAGTCAATTTAAAAATTCAAATTTACTTTTCCCTTTTCCCCCTAGTTACCAACAACACAAAATTGGATCGGATCGCAAGCGGTTGAATTTTTATTGGTAAAAGCACCATATGGCGCTATTGTCGGTGAAAGGGTTAAGTCCATTTAATGTGCCGGAATATATTTTTGTTTCGACTTTTTTTAGTCATAAAAAGCTAGTTATTGTTAGTCTGTACAATCATAGGCAATTGCTGCCATGCCACACTCATGTGAGCAAATAATTTCTTTGCTGTCCGCGGTAGTTTTGCATCTCACCAGAGTTCATAGAGTTTCCCATTAAAAGTACTGGTGAGGTGAGTGTCACTTTTATGATAAGCTTTTCTTATGAAGACATCATTAATGTCTGCATGAGTTGCATATTGACTTGCTCAAGCTTTACTTATCAGCATGCATTAATATCACATTATTGGCATTTTCATATTGATACTACTCCAAATAAAATTATTCTTTTTGTTTTTGTAATAGCTGGATAGTGCATATAGTAGCATCAAGGGTTCGCACCCTTATGCTTCAGAATTGCGAATTTAATATATTTTTACTACAAATTTAGACCCTGCAGACTTTGCTCCAGCTCCTCAAGGACTCACAGCAAACAGCAGTTCACCTAATAGAATTACATTTAACTGGAACGTAAGATATGATTAGGTTGAAATATGATAAGGGAATTTACTTTTCAGAGCAAAAATATAAATATACCAATAATGGCCAATTTACAATAGTACTTTGTACATGTTAGTGTCAATTCTAATATGTTCATGTGAACTTGACTTTTTTCTTGGAAAATGCAAATTAAATGACGAATTTACATAATGAAGACGGAAACTAGAATTGTACCAGATTGATACAAAAATAATCACTCATAAAGATAATCTGACTAATTAATATGAGACAATCTGTTAGTTTAAGTTCTCTATTCTTAGCAGAATTTCTCAGTAAATATTAATCAGGAATTCAATTTGCAGTACTTGACCTCAATATAATATGTTGACTACTATCTATATAGATATACACATCTCCAAGTTATGGAAATACTTCGTGGCGTCTGATTATTACTTATGGCAGAAGTGACCGACCTGGACGAGCATACAATGCCTATGTGTACTCTGTATACTCTACTAGCTATACTCTCAGCTATGTGCAAGCAGGTGTTACTGTCAATGCCACTATACGAGCTCAAGGAAGATTCACCAACTATTACTGTTACTCCTATCTGGATGGAGAAGTTTCAGACAGTGTAGAAATAACAACGAGAGAGTATCGTAAGTGCTATTAATAATATATTGGATATATCCAAATCCTCAATTGCATGCTTGAAGTTTCATTATCTATTTGTAGTGCTATATCTGGCAGCAAGTCACTTTTTAAACGGAGTTTGAGAGTTGATGTTTTTTCCCAGTCATCATATAATCACACATGTTAAACTTACAATATTTTATTGTTCGTATATACCATAAACGTTTTGGCTCAGTTTAGGTAATAAGAAGAATATCTCTTGTAAAATGGAATATTGGAATATTCATAAGGACAATGAATGATACTATTTGTTCTTGCTTTCTTTCTCTATTCAGCACCATCAACTCCACCAAGACTATTCCATATCGCTGTAGTAAACTGCTCTGCCATTCATACTGAATGGTCTTCACCATACTCATACAATTTAAATGGAGTACTGAGAGGCTATAAGCTTATGTACAAGACTAGCAACCAAGATGAAGTGATTCTGGACATGTCAGGCAATGTTACAGAATTTGTCATAGGAGGATTAGAAGCATCCACAGTCTATGAAGTGAGTGTTCTAGCCTACACAGTAGAAGATGGCCCACGCAGTATCTTCCTCAGTGCTACTACTAACACCATAGATATATGTAAGTATATATAATCAGGCGTTTGCAATGTATGATTGTATAATCACTACATACCATTTTGCAGTAATCACAATATACATATAAATCTGTATTACTTTATTACAATGCTCATTGCCTAAATTAAAAGTTTATAATATAATATATAAATATACATACATAATATTATATTTATATACATAATTTATTACAATAAAATTGTGCGTTTAAAGATTAATCAGTGGTCCAATTTTACAGGTCAGACAGATATAATTGATTTCTTTGGACTAAATGGAAACAACGATAGAGATAAAATCACTGTAAACTCTTATACCTCATTATCAGTCTTTTGTGGCTCTAGTTTAACAAATGTAAAAGTTGACTGGTTTTTTTCCAATGGGACTAAAGTTGGTATATCCAATCGAAATGTTCGTGAGGGTCACTTTAACAATGGCACCACGGTACTCCAAATGGGAAGGTTTGGTAGATTAACGGCTTGTGATGTTGACACATATATCTGCCGGGCTAACCAAACAACAACTGGAAGAGCTCAGCAGAAGACAGTTACAGTTATATACAATAGTAAGTCAAGAAATATCTTATTGTTTTCTTTTCCAAAAAATTTGTTATAGAATTAAAACTCATAGAATTATTTGTATTGTGCTTAATATTACACAAAGTTTCTTTTGACTACCTTAATTGTATTATGGTGCCTAGAGAATGAATTGTGGAAAGAGGCTAACTTTGGCTGATCCTTAAGTTTACTTACGAGAAAGCAGAAAATATGTCCTCCTATTTTAGAACTTGCCCTTCAATAGTCCAAACATGTGTGGTACTGCTCATATTAATTCGGCCCACTATTTTTCAATATGTATTATTATTCTTACATGGTGTATTTATTTCCTAAAAAAAATCGTAAATATATGAACTAAACCAATTTAATAGAATGTACAGTGTATATATAATGGGGGGGGGGGGGGGGGGGGGGGGGGGGGGAAATGAACAGGTATCATTGGCATGCAATTATCTACAACATGAAAAATTGATTATTTCACTACTATGTACAAGTGTATCAGGATATAATACTTCTGAACAAAACATGACCATATCATTTGACATTTGCTAGCTCACTGTTCAGTTGTAGTTCAGATTACATAAAGGCACCTGATGCCATGAAGTTTGAATAACTTGCTTTCACTATTTGCATAGTGACAGGAATGCATCAGCATAAGCATTGAAGTATGGTAGACCCTGTCACATCCGAACCTATGAGACCGAACCTGGTTCAAATAAGCGAAAATTCTGGATAATGTGAAACTATTGTCAAAAATGAGTTTTCAATGAATTGATTGTAAAAGTGAAATAACTCATGGTGTGCTGTAATTGAAGTGGCCATCCGCAGGCCAGATAAAGTTGGGAGCTGGTCATATGAGGCTCAGATATATGAGGGTCTACTGTATAATATTTATGAACAGTAGCTGAATTCAAAAATTTGTAAATGAAGTATTATAAAAGTAGAATGCAGTGATAGTGTGCAAAAACAAATGCCTATCTTTTTATTATACTTCTATAGTAAGTAATTATAATAGCTATACCATATGTAATATCTCATAATATCTGAATGAGCTATTAATGGGTCAAAGTCGTACTGTTGGGCTTCAATATGGATATAAGTCACTTTTTAAGTTTCAAGTTCATTTCCTTATCTTCCTCTCAATTTTTTATTCATTTCCACTTACTTACATTTTGTTTTAGGTAGCCCACCAGTTCCCAATCGACCAGTCATTACCAACCGAACTTCCACAACAATAACTGTACCACTTTCACAGCCTTCCTGCAACGGCAATCATGTGATCCAATCTTACTCCATCAGAGTTGGTTTTCGATATAGAAGATACTATTACTACTACTATAATCGCTACAGCTACACTTATTTCAATGATATTAGTCCTCGAGTCAAGAATTACACTGTGACTAATCTCAACCCTCTCACCACCTATTATATATCTGTTAGAGCTAGAGGGAGAGATAGTTACTACAGCAGCTATAGTAGTGTAGTCTCTGTCACCACACTTGCTCCAGGTATGTTATTATTACTAAGTATTTATATGTAATTCAGAGAAGTTCTAGATTGTATTTATTTGATTATTTTGGTAATTGTAACACTCAGCATGCACGTGCAAGAGGGTTTAGGTATTCTTCCAGTCTGTCTGTTTGCCAATTGACTATTGATATAGGTACAAACTTACTGAATGACAATTTAACCCCCTTGATTGAGCTACATTTTTTTAATTTAGGGCTAATTATTTAGAAAACGAAGGTATCAGCTCTGCACAGGTTACTAGCTTTTGTAGGTAATGCCCTCTTTTGTCACATCCATTTTGTCACACCTTCATCATATGAGCTAATAATTTCTTGTAGTATGCAGTAGGAAAACTTAAAGCTAAATAGTTAATAGAGTGCTTGAATTGGAATTATACTATTGCTATAAACATATTATTGTTTATATACATTAAAATAATTTAATCACTTAATTTTCTCAATATTTTTTAAGAATTAAGTACATACATATAAAGTTAACTAAAAAAATCTGATATTGCTTGAAACCCCTACCAACCATAAAAGATTACAGACTGACCACATTAACAGGTTGCCAAGAAATGAAGCCACAAAACATGACTAGTTGATGAGCTTAAAATGTCTATATATAATTTTATTATAAAATCGTTAATATAGAATTTGAGTAATAATTGTGTAATTAAATCAAGGAACAACGAAACATAACCAGAAAACATAATTTGATAAATAAACCATTTACCCAGCTTGTATAATTTGGCACAGCTTGGAGAAATTCAGTCACTGAGGTGGTTACTAGATCATTTAACTCTTTCAATGTCGCCTTACACTTCGGGCATCTTTTAGAATTCTAATTTGAATTTCGAGTTTCTACCGCAAAGCTACTGCAAAAAAATAAATAAAATAAACGAACCAGGCAGGTATCCAAACTAGATAACATGCCTATATCCTTATGGTTGGTGGAGAAAACTCACCTTGTCAGCCATTTTGAAACCATGTATCCAGTTGATAATGCCAAGCTTAAATTATAAAGGTAAATAATGAACCACCCACGTGGTAAAAACACCCGGAAATAAACTAGCCCTTTAACAAGCTCAGAGCTTGAACTGCAATGGTCGCTCTCTTTCTGTAATGTGCAATTAAAATGGCTAAGCCCACAGAGGACTCGGCGGCGGCTACAGTCAAAATAAATAAAGTGAAAACTTGCCCACCCAGGTTATCAATAGTCCCCGCCAAACCTAAAAATAAAATACAAGCCCCTAACAGCATAAGTTCCACGCACATTAACATTAAAATTAAATGACGCCTGTTTAACAAGCAGCCCACAACTCCCAGTAACCACAATCCCAGGGGTAAAAACACGCCACGATCCCTATTTCATCAAGCATTAACATACACAATCTAACAACCCCACCAATACATACAAACAAAAACAACCATACCACATCCACAAAATGTCAATATCAAGCCGCCGCCTCAAAACCAAAGTGCCTGTGCTTGGTAAATTGGTTTATAGCCAGCCTGTATAAACAAACCACTAGGAAGGAGCTCCCGATTAAAACGTGGCCCCCGTGCGCCCCCGTTGTGAGAAAAAAACTAGAGCCATACACGGAGTCCGAGATGGTAAAAGGGGCTCACTCCTAGTGTAATGCCAAAGTATCACCCAGGTAAATAGCTGTCAATAAACAAAAAACATAAGCTTGGATAATCGCAACCATTATTTCAAGTAATGCTATGAATATCATCACAAACACCAAGAAGCTAACTATAACCGGGGCCACCCCCAATAATTGGAAAGCAAAACCCGACAAGATTGCAAACAATAAATGACCCGCGCTAATATTCGCACCCAAGCGAAGCCCTAAAGACAATGCCCGGATAACATAACTAAGTGTTTCGATCACCCCAAGAATGGGGGCTTAAGACTATCTAAATGCCTGAAAAAAAACTGGAACCAGTTCACCTTACGAGGAGACTCCGAGAAATTAGACCAGTCTATTGCTCACGATATTCTGTAGGAAACACTTAATCCATTATTCTTACATAATGTTGCATGCTCATGATTCTCTTTGTTGTATAAATTGCACAGGGTAATGGTTAATAATAAACCAGACAGTTGATTTAAAATTTTTAAAAGGCTGAACAGTTAATCATAGAGTAAGTAATGTGTAATACCTCTGGAAGTATTTAAAGAATTTTTTTCATACTTTAGTATTTTGTCCAATGGATGGCTTCTAATAATTGTACATAATGCATATTGTTGCGCAGGACCTTTTTTCCAAAGTTTTTTTTCACATCTTATAAATGTAATTGTGTACATATACCAGTTTTTCAACAATAATTATGATCTTGCTCACTTTGCTCGCTCCAATAGAATATAGTATTGGCTAACATTATAGATAAACTATTCTTAATATTTTAAAGAAACATTTATTCTATCATTCAGTGCACTTCTTATCATTCCTCAATGCATAATTATTTGTTGACTCCTTCCTGTATGAAGCCTCCACTATTGTTGTATTGCAGTGCCCTCAGCTCCTCGTGCAGTCATGGCAGAACTAGTTGCTCCTAATATTCTATTGGTAAGGTGGATCCGACCTCCTGTGGTTCGCGGCCGCCTGCTCTACTACACTGTGTTTGCAAATCCTATAGCAACTCAACTGCCTCCCACTATAAGGTCCAAGAGACAAGCCCAGTCACTGCAGACTGTTTCTAAGGTATGGATTAATATCTTCTCGTTATTGAATGTGAGAAAGTGACTAGACGTTTACGACTTTGGAGTAATTTTTTATTCTATTCATATGTGGATAAACTTACTTGATTTCCTGTTTTATTCTGTGTGGTATAACAAAGTAAAAAATTGAGTCTAAATGTAATGTAGAGAGTTGTGTTTTATTCTTCCAATGAATTTTTTTTTGTTATTAATGGGCATTTAAAACTGCTTACTAACATTCCAACTTCACATTTTTTATAGTCTAATTTTGTTGTTCAAATTAATCCATTCCACTATTAGCTAAGAGCATAAAGTATAGCCATTATACACTATTTTCGAGTTCAAATTATTTTTTGTTTGTTGTTGCTGTTGCTGTTGCTGTTGTTGTTGCTGTAGAATTTCTCGTCCAACTCCACATCTGGAACTATTACATTGTCCCAGCTTGGAGTTGAGTATCATGTACAGATTAGGACTACAGTTCTAGATAGTGGAGTCTATAGAAACAGTTACCTTTCTACCTTGACATCAAATGCCACCATTTTTGTCCCAATTCAAGGTAAATAAATAAGTAATAGAATTAAAGTAATATTTATATTATAATTTTGTACAATTATTCAGGTCTTCCAGTACCCAATAATGTTCTAGTGCGATCAGCCACTAATACTAGTGCTACACTTTCTTGGACCCAACCCTCCACCAGTGATACTATCACAGCATACTTTGTAAGAGTAACAAAATATTAATTATCTATTAATGCCATTAACTCTTTTATTTATATCCATGGAAATTACAAGTTTAATGACATGATTCTTAATTTATTAGGATTATTGATAGTCACAATTTGACTGGTAAATTATTGAAAAGCCTCAATTTATTTATAACTCTTTCCTTCAGATTCAGTACTCAGCTTCTATAGAAGGAAGAAGTCCTCTCGGGAACCTCATTCGATACACTCATTCTGGGAATACAACCACAGCAGCCAATGTGCACACTGTAACACTTCATCCATTACTTCCTGGGACTAATTACATGTTCAAAGTAGCAGTTCTGACAAGGAGAGGAGAAGGAAGGCAGATTATAGTAATGGGAACAACATCAGCAGGACAGTCTGACTATGGTAAGTTGTTTGGATATGAATGACATTATGCCCTTAAATGTTACATCTTTTTTTTATATACATTTTAGAAAAGTATGTGTATTTTCACATACGATTTGGTCCAGTTTTTAACTGTCACTCTTTCAGAGTAAGTCAATATATATTCACTGAATGTTGTATTGTAAATTATCATTTTAATTTTATCTACCCTGCCACATAGTGGCACCTGACATACTAACTTGTGCAAATTAGTAGTACAGTAGCACAAGGTAGTTTTATCCATGTATAACCTCTCCTGCTCTTTTTTTTCCTCAGCAATCTTTTTCAACTCATGGGTTTCATTTTCCTCCTTTGTCTACCTCTCCTGCTCTATGTATGTTAGCTACAATAAAAAAATTACTTAGTTTTAGTTTTTGTGATTGACTCTACTGGTAGTTTTAATCAAATTTACTGTTGTCTAAAATATTCAGTTTTAGTTTTTCATAGTATCTTTGTCCTGTGTATTTTTTCTTTCACTTCTTCATTGAAGTAGTTTCAGTCAGCTTTTCTCGCATGCTTCTATTTTTATTAATCCTTACATTTTCCTGATTCTCTGCCTATCTTATACCCATTTTGGTTAGCTGCTGTAGATGAACACACTTTCCCAACTCAGTTCAGCGACCAGGATACAACAAGTTATTAAAGCACTTCGAGATGGTACAAGCTGTTAGGTCCCGATGAATTAAAGGCTTGTGTAGTGTGCGCTCTGCACTCAGCAGTATCCTGTTCAAATCCCATGAAAGCGGCTTATTGATCCTTTATGTCCTTGTCAAGTGTTGTTCCCATTCAGTTAATGATGATACTTTACCAAATGATGATACTTTCCCCAAATAATGATACTTTCCCCAAATGATGATACTTTCCCCAAATGATGATACTTTCCCCAAATGATGATACTTTACCAACTCTGATCAACTCTTGCATTATTTATGAATACACACATTATTGCCAGTCACAGTCATTGTCGTTACAGACACTCAAGTGTATTATTATGTAGATTGTCTTCAATACTACCCATTAAAATTTTAACTTGCCTATCACTGAATCTGCTACCCAAAGAATAGTGAAACAATGTTGAAATACTTACATAAATTTCAATAGATAGAAATTTCTGTACTATTGATTTTAACTTTATTTTTAACATCTTACAGCAAGACGTAGATGGAAGGACTGATGTGGTTAAGAAACAAATCTTTGACTTCCTCAAAACATCATGCAAATGCAGTCTCACAGAAGACCACATCACAAATGGATTGTTCAGTTGTGGAACTCAACCTCATCAGATGATCTACAGGACACAAATAATGGGGACCAATGACTATAGTGCCACTGGTCTGGTGGACCTGCTCCAAAATTGGATCCAATCAGGAAAAGCATACATTGTCATTATTCCCTTCCAAATGATTCTCGATCCTACATGTCCAACCAGGTTGGACAGGTTGAATGATGCAGAGTGTCCAGTGGTACCTGTTGAACCCCATACAGGACCAACGCCCATCATACATTCTAAGCCAGATTCACATGCGAACCAAGGGATAGGGCAAACTACTGGAAATGTCCAACCACAAGAAAACCACGCAGCATCTGCTTCAACAATTGGTGGATTTTTTGTTGGAGGCATCATTATCATCTTGCTCCTGGCTGTATTGGTTTTTATAGCAATGATTGCAGTGAAGTGTTTCAGAAACAAGTCTACAACAAGGTGCTTACTTAGTTATCATGGCTAAAATTTTCACAAAGGATTTTTTTTGTTAATATTTTTATAAAAATTATGCCCTTTGATTATAATAACTCATGATATTGCTATATAGCCCTCCCATAGTTATTATGCAACTTGTATTTGTGCGTGTGTGTTTATGTTTTTAGGAACACCAGAGGTGGGAGTGATGTATTCACTGATAACCCTTCAGCTGTTCGATTCAACCAATTTAAGAACAGCAGGTAAGTGAATGCTAATATATATTTCATATAAAGTGGCATGACAAGTAATCAGCTATTACATGCACATGTTGCTTTCTGTTAGTATCAATAGTACGAGAATATAAGAAAGCAATATATGAACCTTTTTATACTCATTGCAGCCTCATTACACAATTCACTGCTTTATACATAACAATTTTATTGTCTTTTTCTAGTGATGAATTTAAAGAAGGTATGGATGATGAAATACTTAATTAAGGACTTCCACTGTCTACAAATTCACCCAATTTTAAACAGTCTTGCATACATTGTGTTTATTGTATTTGTCATTGTATATCTCTTTATTACTGGAACAGAAATACATTTTTATTGTGCTATAAGCATCACATAATCTTTTGTCACAAAAAAAATTTAATGTAGCTAAAGAAATGCCACAATTTAATTAGAATGAAGGAATGGTTTTAATCATTATAAGCAAACTGGAAACAATAAACAATGAAATCCAATGAAATCCAGTTAAAACTATGCTTGTTTGCTATAGCTAAGTCTTGTTTGTATTTTTAATATAATACAGATGAATACTGCGAACATTTAACAGATTAACGTAATTTCTTACCATAATTTCCTAATTATCAATGACACACCATTTGTTTGAATGTCATGCTACAGATCTGCTAATACAAGCACAACAAAATACAGAATGAATTAAGCATTGTGTTTGATGATATAAAAGTATTCTTGACCATTATTTTAAATAATATGTATGAATTTGATTTTGAATTTCTGTTGCACAAGTACAAAGTTAGTGAAAGAGATGCTTTCATTGTAGCTAAATTATTTCGAAAAATGTCCCAACTTGACAAGTCGCTCTACCAAGTCTTCTAAAGCATGCTCTCTTGCAACGCCAGCGCTCTTCCATCCGTCAGTTTTCACAGTAACTTTAGTTTCTTCATCCCAAGCCTCTCCTTTATACTGATATTTCCAATTATAGAAACCCCCTTTACTTTGTAGTGTAACACTCGTCCTTGAACTGTGATAGAGTCACTGTCTCCAGTGGCTTCATAAATCATATCTCTCAATTGCTCCACTACTTCTATTGTGTTTCTGATCTCCTTTAGACATAAGATATGAAACAGAGGTAAACACAATTTATACTAGCCCCATGAGTATAGACATGTAGGGCCGCCCTAGTAGTCTCGCAAGTCAGACCCCTACTCCCACTCGCACAGAGAAGCGCGGGCGAAGAGAGGGAAGTTAAGGGAAGGCCAGGCTTGCACGAGACTACCACCTGAGGAATTTCAGCTGTTCTTAACTAGTGTTTGAAAACTGGCCATATCTGAGGTGATATATCTGATAGGACTCTATATCTCCACCTTACCTATAATACAGTAGCCACAGCCCGAAAGAATAATAAGAATAAGGGCCGTGAATGTAGGATTAACAAAAATGATCAAGGGGGACGTGCCAAACAAATCAGTGACCACGCCCACACCATTTGATCGTACCCACCACCATCAACCAGACGTGTCTAGACTGTCCAGCAGTAATAGTACAGAGCTCTCCTCGTTTGGAGGGAACGGACGGCGTGGGTTTAGATGGCTGTCGCCTCACAGGGAGGTGGCTTTAGGTTGGAGGATTTTCAAGTAGAATATGTGGGGCCTTTGATTGGATTGATACTGTCAGTTGTCATCTACTACTGCTGCAACCATTTGGAGAGATTACCTGAAGTTGGACTCCTGGAATCCTTGGTGGTGTCAATAGTTGTGGCACTCCTTGTAATTGCTATGCTATACCTCCACACCATATTGTACAAAACATTCACCAACAAATTCTATGCATCTGTGGTGATTATATTAATGTTTCCAACTATTTTTGTTTTGAGTAAGCCAGCATGGAAGATTTTTGTGTATTTTAATGGCACTACACCTAGCAATGCTGAAGGATCGTCATCAATAACTACACCTGTAGATGAACTGAGCAGACTCATACAGCAAGATGGATCCTACAAAAGTGAACATTTGGTGAGCAAACACATTCAAGGAATGGAGAAATCATCGTCTTCATCTGAAGAATCATTGAAGACCAGAACTAGTGACTTGTTATCAAGTAATGAAGAGCCTTATTTTGAAGGGGATTGTATCAAGTATTCTAAACTTTTGTTAGCTACTGCTATCCTGACTGTTCCTAAACAGTATCATGTCAAAGGTCAAGTGGAAATGTTTAAAATAACTGTTTATTTGACCGGGAAGCCATCTGTATTGGCATTAACGAGGAAGCCAAAGGAATACTTGGGTACAGCTATGGATGTAATGGGGGATAGACATCACAATACAGAAGCTCATAGTCGTGAAAGTGCTGAAGACGCCATTGAAAAGGCTCTTATCAAAATCTGTGAAATATTTCAAAATAGGGGATTTCATTTGCATTCATAACTTTCTATATATTTATGATTAGTTTAGCTATTAGCTGAATATAGCATTGGAATGTGAAGCCAAGTCAACTGACATCATTATAAATATTTTCCATAAGCTTCTTTCATTACAGCCTGATTCTTAATCTGAAGAGGCTACATAACAAATGTTATTGCTGGAAGAATTAGGATGGTCAGAAAATCTCTCTCAAAGATTTGTACGCTTGTTTAGTCTCTTTCTCATTCTCTGTTAAATTGCAAATATTTATACTTAAAACATTTTGGACATTTCTAATACATTAAAGTCAAGATATAATATGAGGACTTAAAGTAGCTAGTGTAGGATTTATTAAGTAGAACTAAAATGGATAGAATTTATTAGCAATTTTACAAAACAAAGCTATGAAATAAACTATGTGCATTGTAGCTAGCAAGTGTCATAATAAATTCGATGTTTTTTGAAAGTAAGGCATGAATTTGATTTGAAACTTCTGTCCAAGCAGATGGATAGCTAACTTAAAAAAGAGAAATGTTTTCATTGTAGTCAATTTGTAGTTTTTATTTTGACAAATATTTCATTGTGACCAGTTTCTCCACTAAATCTTCTAGAGCATGCTCTCTTGCTCCACCAGCACTCTGCCATCCCTTCGTCTTCACTGTGATCTTAGTTTCTTCATCCCAAGCCTCTCCCTTGTACTTATACTCCCATTTATGAAATCCTCCCTTTACTCTGTAGTGTAACACTCGTCCTTGAACTGTGATAGAGCCACTGTCTCCAGTGGCTTCATAAATCATATCCCTAATTTGCTCTGCTACTTCTATTGTGTTTTTGATCTCCTAAAATATTAAGATAAAGATTATAATATTCTTCTAGACACATGTCATATGATACTTTATATTAACTATTGCATAAATTATGGCTTCAACTCTCTCTCTCCCTCTCTCTCTCTATATATATACATAATAATACAGTGTTTGAAAACTTGCCATACCTGAATATCTATAAAGCGAAGCAGGAATGAATGCTGAAAATTTGGAAAGGGGCTTACCAGACTGTTACATTGATATTTCAATTCTAGGTTTGAAAAACTTGAAATAAATAAAAACGAAATGAATAAAAATGCACACATAAGTTTTTGTCCTTCGTCAATACAAATCCCTATTCAATTTCAGCTGGAATCAAGTCATAGCATTAGCGTAGGAAGATGTTTCGGTATAGTGTGGGTCCAAGGGCATGTTATGTGGGGTTTGATTGGTGTCGTATGAACCCCCTCTTTTTTCCAAGTGAGCACTTGTTTTTTTTTGTACTATATTTCTTACCTGTAAGTGGAAACAAAAGTATAATAGCAATAACGTTTTGTGCATGTTGTTTCTCCTTGCCTTCCAGATTGTGTTCTTCTAATGAACGCACCACTACTTATTGATATGCTGCAGCAGTTCATTTATTTGAATTCTAGACAGTCATATTATAATGCTAATGATTGTATGAATGAATATAAAATATAGCCAACTTTTATTCCATGAGTAGCTATAGCCGTCCTAAATCAGTCCCTGGTCTACCCGACCCTTTTCCACATTGCGATTGGTAAAAGGACTGGCTACGCTAAACTATATGACCTCACCTTGATAAAACAGTAGCCACAACATGAAAAAGTAATAAGAATAAGAACCTTGAATGTAGGAGTCAGCGCCATGATTACTCTATTATTATGATCACGGAAAGATTCACTAGCCCAGCGAATCATTGACAGCCACGCCTAAATACCACGCCCACTCCAGTGACTAAAATAACACATCCTCCTCTACTGCTGTGGGTGGACCGATGAATTAACCACGTTTAAGATGTCTGTCGCCTCACCGAGTGGAGGTGGCTTTCAGCTGGAGGATTTTCAAGTAGAATATGTGGGGCCTTTGATTGGATTGATACTGTCAGTTGTCATCTACTACTGCTGCAACCATTTGGAGAGATTACCTGAAGTTGGACTCCTGGAGTCCTTGGTGGTGTCAATAGTTGTGGCACTCCTTGTAATTGCTATGCTATACCTCCCCACCATCTTGTACAAAACATTCACCAACAAATTCTATGCATCTGTGGTGATTATATTAATGTTTCCAACTATTTTTGTTTTGAGTAAGCCAGCATGGAAGATTTTTGTGTATTTTAATGGCACTACACCTAGCAATGCTGAAGGATCGTCATCAGCTATAACTACACCTGTAGAGGAACTGAACAGACTCATACAGCAAGATGAATCCTACAAAAGCGAACATTTGGTGAGCAAACACATTCAAGGAATGGAGAAATCATCGTCTTCATCTGAGGAATCACTGAAGACCAGAACTAGTGACTTGTTATCAAGTGCTGAAGAGCCTTATTTTGAAGGGGATTGTATCAAGTATTCTAAACTTTTGTTAGCTACTGCTATCCTGACTGTTCCTAAACAGTATCATGTCAAAGGTCAAGTGGAAATGTTTAAAAGAACTGTTTATTTGACCGGGAAGCCATCTGTATTGGCATTAGCGAGGAAGCCAAAGGAATACTCGGGTACAGCTATGGATGTAATGGGGGATAGACATCACAATACAGAAGCTCATAGTCGTGAAAGTGCTGAAGACGCCATTGAAAAGGCTCTTATCAAAATCTGTGAAATATTTAAAACTAAAGGATTTTACATACACTCTTAACTTTCTTTAAGTCCCTTGTGTACTCTTCTAATGATTTTGGTCACTGAAAAAATGGTTTGAGTATAATAAACTACCAGATTATTTTTTCATCCTGTTGGCATTTTGGTAAAATATGGCCCAAGAAAACATAATTAAACTCTCTAAGGCACATGTCATGAAAGGTCTGTATAGCTAGCTAGTAGCTAAAGGCATTTAGTTAGGATAACTATAAATATCATCTGAAGTAAATAAGAAAAGTATGAAAAGACTAAATGCGGAATAGTTTTTTTAGTGAGAAGAGATAGCTAACTAATGCAGGGAATTTAGCATTCAAATTGGAAGAAGTTAACAAATAATGATTGGAAAATCAAGTCATTAGCTATAAAAACCTCAACTATGACTCTAGCTTGCTATATCTTTCTTTATTTTGTTCTGAGAATGTTTGTAGTTCCTGTTATCATAGCTGTCATATATTTCTGCATACATGTAGTCACATAATGAAAATTATTCTTGTGTACAAATTCTGTTTATTAGCAATCATTACAGTGCATACTTGACAAAAGATAATAATCAAGATAGGAGTAAATTAGGTATAAGGTGTCAAGACCATCTTCTGCTAAACTATGAAAATTGCTTAGAACCCTATAATCGTAATAGTGTCTAGTTTAGTACAAAGATTTCATGTGCAGCCTTGAGTAGCCAGACCCTTTACCAATTGCTAGCCATACTAACACAACAGGCAGTTCTCTTTGCTATAAAAATTTGATAAAAATATTGAGTACAGTCTGTTAAGTAGGCATAGATAAATATTGCTGGAATTTTTTTGGGAAATATAGGCACATGGAAGCAATGAGAAATATGCTAGAAATATAGGCAACTTTTTTTTAGAATTAGCAGATTACTTAATGTGGAATGTGTGAAAATCTATTAATGCATGATGTAATTATACAAGCAGCAGCTGGATCAGTCTTCCAGTGCTCAGGAAAGAGCACTGGAAGACTATGTTTCAGCTTCAGTTATGCTACAATATAACAGTCGCTAAAAACTTTCTTTTTTGTAATTCACAATGTATCACATGAATTTTGGCCAAGCAATAAATGAGAAATATAGGCACATTTTGAAAGAATTATAGGGCAAGTTTGGGAGCATTGGAGAAAGAATTTTAGGCAGAAAAAAAGCAATATTTATCTATGCCTACTGTTAAGTACCACACTGAATAAGGATTATCAGTGTGTGAGTTTTTAGCTGAGCTCATTATATATTATTTCCCATTTGATGTTGTTTTTTTAGAGAAAAGTATACCCTAAACTAACTTTAGCTGTAGTCATTATTGCTGGGATATTAATCCATTTCTTGAGCTAATCTGCTGAATGACCCAGATCAATTAAATATGTACTGTACAACACACGAGTCAGTAGCTATAGACCAAGCACAGCTCCATGCTGTACAACAGCATGATGCAGCCCACTTGACCGAATAAGTCATTTGACTGTGCAATGATCCAGTCTTTATACCAAGAAAGCCTCCCTTATAGTAGCTATACCTGTCTAAATTAGTTAATCTTGCTTGGTACAACAGGGTGATGGACGACCGCGCGCGCCCAAAATTGCATGTGAATGCCATCCAAAAGACATCAGGAGGGACCCTAATTACGATTGAGAAAGAGAAACCAACCTTTGACAAGCCATCAGTTAAAATAAAGAAAAAGAATAATTCTAAAACTTTTGAGCATAATCCAGCAGGCCCAAGTGACATGCATTAACTGTACAAAGTTGGTGTGTTATGAAATATGAGTAAAATTACCAGTTTCTCTTACTGTTATACTGAATTACAGAAACAAGTTTAAACATTTTAATACAGTGGAACCCATAGTGGTCATCCAAGTTTACCATGACTGACATTCAGTGAGGTGTCTTCCTCTACCATTCAGCTTCTTTGTGACTTTCACAGAAGTCAGGCTTAAGAAAGATGGGTGTCAAAGAATTTAAATGTCATGATCTGGAGTATTTGAGGAAGTTGGCATAATTATACTCCTTCAGTCATGCTATAGATATTCTCATAAAGTATTCCACAGCTCACCAAGCCTCAGGTTTGCAGTGGTCAGCCACTGCAAACCACTGCTCCCATGAAATTGTGGCTACATATCAATAGTACTGAGAAATTAGTAATTAAAAATAACAAACCCGTACCAAACTGAGTACTTCACAAATATGATTTAATCCTCAAATATTTACAATTATTGCCCATGAATTTATTTTTGGATTTATTTTGGTAATGCTGCAGTTGTGTTATTATTATTATAACAATTATTGTTATTATTATTATTATTATTATTGTTATTATTAAAGAAGTGTGCCGCATCATTTTGCTCATTCCTGTCTACCTGACTCTCCCTTATATCTACAACCAGCTAACATTCCATCAGGATCAATTCAGTCAGGTTTCTCAGTAAAGTCAAGCTCAGTCTCTATGATACAGTACATCACTAAAAATTAAAAAAGTGCAAATATTACTTATTAGATAGGGATGATGAATATAAACATTATAATATAACTGCACACATATGACTATTTCTCTTATTTTATTGAAATGCACATTAACTTACCACTGCCACTAACTTTAATAGTAGTGAAACTCTGATATGTTCTTAAGCTTTAACTGTACCCACAAAAGAATTCAAATCGGTAAACAATTCAATTTCTAGGATGATACGGGTAATGATCGATAAAACAGAGGATTCCGTTTAGTTTGGGACAGGGTCATTCACCGAACTAACGCAAAAACACCACAGAAGGGAAAAAGGGAATAAAGAAAAAAATGAAAAAAGGAAAAAGGAGGGGAAAAATAAAAGATGAAAACAACCATGTTACCCTCAAATCAGTCTGCAACTTGGAATTACTAAAAATGATGACCCTAATTGTGAGCCGCTAAGTAATGCAAAACCGAGTGCCTTATTCTGTGATTTATTTTTTGTGTGTGTGTGCGTGTTCCCACCACAGTTAAAATTTAGGAGTGACAGCTAAAATGACCTGATTTCAAATGTTCAGATTAGAAGATAGCTAGATTACTACTAAGAGGGTGTGGTCCTACTGTGTAGTAATGAATTTACAGTACTGCCTGAAAAGAGTCCATTGACAAACATAACAAAATCAGTAAACTGCTGTGTATTAGAGTTGACAAAAAGTTGACAAGGCTGTAGAGGTTATCAAGCTATAGTTATCAACTGATTAGCTATACACTAATTTACGGTTTTGTTATGGTTGTTTTCATGCAGTGTTATGTAATGGGAAAATTTTAGATGGAAGTGCATTTTAAAAGTAGGATAATATAATATTAATAAATAAAAATGCATTATTGTATATTTTGCTAATTTTAGTTCCTTTTATGGTGTTAAAAAAGAGTTGACATGCTCTCAAGTTGCATTCTAGCTCAGCAAAGGTGAGATAAAACCAAATAAATCTTATAATTAGTACATGTTTCCACAGAATGTTCAACATTAAACAAAATGCTGGTCATGACTTTGGACTTTTTGTTTGCATAGTGAGTACCTAAAATATAGATTCACACAATTTATATATCTTCATAGTATGCCAGGTGGGAATTTAATCAATTAAAATTAAAGTTAATATGATGCTATCTGAAAATTAGATATTTGACTACCATTTTTATCGCTTAGCTACTTGTTCAGGAGGATATGCCTGCGATTGCGCTCTCTCACTACCACTGAGCAAACCTTAATTAAGGACACCATAAATAAAATTTTGTTTTCACTCTAATAGCTCGTCACACTCACTTGCTCTCTAGTTATGTGTAGTAGTCACTCCCGCTTTCGTTGAGGTTGGTGACGCCCCCAATATTAGAAGGTAAAGGGTCAGCTAGGCCAGACGAGGGTCGTCAATCGGCTGTACCTAACAAGACCCTTTACCCTTTTTTGGACGCGGAGTGCCTACGTAGCATTACGTAATGCCACGCCTACCCGATTGATGTTTATTCCAGTGTATCCTGGATTGAAGGTAGGTAGGCGTGGTATTGTAGACCACAGTGAAAGTTGGTATGGCAAGGAGAAGTTTATCGTCAAATTTTCGTTCCGACGCTCGTTTACAGCAGTATTTTTTAGATAAAGTTGTTCCAACTGGAAAGGCCTTGGGCTCAGGTTCGTATGGCACTGTTTTTGAAGTAAGTAACAATATCTTATTAATGCCTATTGACAACATCTTACATATAACTGTGGTAAGATTATTAAATGACTCAATCCATCGTGCTGGCTAAGTCAGCTATGTATGGTGGGAACTCCCATTTGCTTCTATAGTTCAATTTATATTTTTTATTAAGGGTTTAGCACTATTTGTGATCGTATAAAAGCCCCATAACACCATGAAATCCTGTGAACTCTGCAATCTTCACTCAAAAATACACATTATTTTTTCTTAAAGAGATAACATCATAATTTGAATTGTTTTGCTATGCATTTAATTCATCCATATATAGCAGTAAATGAGTGGTTTCTTTTGATTCAGATTCTAAATAAAATATTAAGTTGTTTTGGGATGCCGAAGAAGGGATTATTTCAGTTTTTTTGTTTGTTTGTTTTTGTGTAAAAAATGATTTGATCACATAGTATTTATCTGACAGCAAATATTACTCACACAAATCTAATATACTGCAGGCATTTTAGCCAATATTAGTTTATAACTAGATATCTGACAAATTATCTATAAACAATGAAGTACAAAACTATATTGTTCGTTTATTGCTTTGCTGGCAAACATATCGTGCTGAAGAATAATTTACTTTATAGTAGTAGCAAATTTTCTCGTTCTAACAGCCAATAATATGTTAATTAAGACTTAACCCAATGTTTTGACTTCTTGCCGAAGTCCTCTTCAGGGATTGGTAAGAAGTTGTAACATTGGGTTCATTTTTAATTAACTTAATATTGGCTGTTAGAACGACAAAATTTGCTATTATTATAATTATTTCTGCCGAAGAACAACTGAATTTACTTTATATGGTACTTTGAATTATAGGTGGAATACAATCAACTTCATTGTGCAGCAAAACAAATGCATGAAGTATTTCTGGACTCTAATAATGAAGGAGTTCAAAAATTGATACAGAGATATCAACAAGAATGTCAGCTGATTGCAAATATTCGACATCCAAATATAATTCAGTTTATTGGCTTGTGTTTTCTTGAAGATTCTGAGTTACCTCTACTGGTAATGGAGAAACTAGAAATGAGTGTTGAAGACCTTTTGGATTGTTCTACACATCTTCCTCTTCCTATTAAAGTTTCTATTCTTAAAGACATATGTAGTGGGCTAATGCACTTGCACAGTATGACCCCACCAATAATTCACAGAGATCTTACTGCAAGAAATGTATTACTCACTTCATCTCTAACTGCTAAGATTACTGATTTAGGAAATGCTCGAATGATACCGTCATCACCAGCTCACATTGCTCACACTCTGTCTAGGGTCCCGGGGACTATGGCTTACATGCCACCTGAGGCTCTGAATGAGGACCACAAATATGGACCATCTCTAGACGTCTTCTCATTTGGACATCTTGCTCTATATGTACTCACTCAGGTAGGTAATGAACAATAAGCAAGGTGTACCTGGAGTTTTTTTGCTGGAAGGGGAGGGGGGAAGGAGGGATTTTTAGAGTCACTAAATACAGTTTAGCCAAATGAAAATGGTGAAGTCACTACTATGCGTCAGATTATCAGATGAAAACATAGGCAAATTGCAAAGGGCCGGAACTAGGATTATTTTAAGGCGGAAGTGAAGGGGGGGGGGGGGGGTAAAAACAATTGACACATTAATTTTGAAGACATTTTCTATAATACTCATAGTATTCATTTATGATGTATAGTTGGGGTGGTGTGAAGGGGGCGGGAGGAAAGGAATCCCAGGTCTTCCACTACAGTCTGTATGAAACCCTGTGTACATGCAATATTGCAATGGTCAAATGTATTAGCATATTTGTACATATTATTTTTAACTGCAACTTCTAAATATAATTAATTAATACAGCTTCTAAATAATGAATTAATTAATGATTTTAATATAATTTAGACGTTTCCAACTTTACTGTCAGCTACACAAATTGATCCAAATGATCCTGATCGTATCATTGGTCGATCTGAAATTGAACGACGGAGAGATTGCATAAATGCTATGGAGCAGCAGTTGAAAACAACACATCCTACTCTGATTATATTAATTGATTGTTGTCTTGCAAACAATCCTACAAAAAGACCTACTACTGTAAATCTACTATCAACACTTAAATCTGTAAATCAAGTTATGGCACTCTCATTTGGAAGTAATGCTGAAAGAATGTTCAGTGTTGCTAATTTGTTTCATGCCAAAGAAATGAAGATCAAAACTAAGCTAATAGAAGAACTAAAGGTATTTCAATTCTGCAGTTAGTGACTACATAATTTAAGCAATCTGTAGTTTATAGTGTATATATATACTTCATTTGATTAATGAAATTTTATGCAACATTATATACTAGGTAGTTACAGGAAATTTATTTTTCCTTATGTTTGGTTAATTTATTCAGCTTGAGGAAAATTTAAAATTTACCTCCTATCCTTTAGCTACTGTATTCCTAATCTCCCTGAAATTAATATTTAAACTTTATCATTTAATGGTTTTAGTTACAAAACTCTATCTGTAACTTTTATATAGTAAGTCATTGTTCAATTAAATTTATTCATGATGCTTTAAGTCGTTAAATTACTGATTGTGTCTCCTTCAGAGAGTACAATTGTTTTATTCAATGTATGCGTTGAAAGTAATTCTGAAGGGAAATAGTCATCAGTTACATTTTATTATAGTTTGCTTGAATGTTTGAGCTGAATAGTCACAACTTTGCTATCTGAATAACTAATATAAATTTGATAAATGATGTGGGTATATTTATGCTTTAGGACTCCAAAGACAACCTGGAAAACAAAGTAGAAGAATTATTAGTTACATATACTGGACTTAACACTGAAAAGAAAAGCTTGGAAGACACTTTATTGCAGATGACTGAAGAAAGCAACGCTGAAATCAATCAATTGAAACTTCTCAATCAACAATTAGAAGCTCGTTTGGAACAGGAAAGACTGGTTATCAATAAACTGGAAACCAAATTGAAGCTAGTTGAAGATTCAAAATTTCAATTGGAAGTTACAGAATTATCTGTGGAAGGTTTTAAATTACAGCAGAAGTTTCCAAATGCTTTCCATCAAGTATGTGTTGCCCATTAAAAGTAAAGCTTTGGCTTATAGAATTCTAAAGCTTTAGGTGTAGATGTACTTGATGCTTAGAATATTCATTTGTACAGTTTATGTTGTAAAATAATTCATGTTAGTAGCTTATTAATAACTCCTTAAGTAATTTTTAATTCGTATTATTATGTGTAGGATTTACCACAATTTCATTGGCTTCGTGGACCGGACATGCCATTGGGTATGAGTGGTTGTATCCAATCAGTACTGATAGGCAATACTTTGTACATTGGAGCCGGAATGACTGACAATATTGAGGATCAGTTCACAGTGATGGCCTACGACACCCAGTTTTTCCTGTGGTCAACACTGCCAGAATATACCACGAGGTGGTTTGGTATGACCGCCATTAAAAATGCACTAGTTCTTATCGGAGGACATACTAAGGATGCTAATGTCACTAATGTGATAAGTTCTTGGAATTTTGACCAGCATCAATGGAGTTCTTCTGCCATTCGCCCAATGCCTACTCCTCGAATGTGCCCTTCAACTCACTTCTTTACGCATTGGCTGGTAATTGCTGGAGGTTTTAATTATGATGGAGACTTATCTGTCGTGGAAATACTTGATGTTGACTCCAATCAATGGTGTACTGGGCCAGCTACTCCAATACCATTGCACAGCATGAAATCTACCGCTATAGGTGGTACGTGGTACTTGATGGGAGGAGTTCATGCAGAATCTGTCGATCGATCAGTCTATTGTGTATCACTTGAAGCTCTAGTGTCTAAGCCTCCATTAAAATCCAAAGTGTGGAAAGAACTAACAACACTGAACTGTACATGTTCATGCCCCCTCAATATTAATGGATCTTTACTGTCCATTGGTGGTGAATGCATAGACAATGAAAAGCCAGTATCATATATCCAGCGTTACGTCGCTGAGACCAACACTTGGATTCAGGCTGGACAATTGCCACGTGAAGTATTTGGTGTAGTGACTATAGTTGTATTGGATCAACTTTATGTCTTGGGAGGACATGATGGGAAAGATAATTTGAAGCTAGTTTTTACTTCACCATTAATATGAACAGATTTTTTTTTGTGCTTTTTGCTGTAATTTCAGTTGTTTCACATTTTGCTTAACATTTCATTTGCTTCATAAATTTTTTTGATTGTAAACTTTTCATTAGAGAAATACAATTTAAGTAATGTATTAGAGGATAAAAATCCTTGACCTTTGTAAAGTAGCTAGCTATTATGGTCTTGTCATTCAAAAAAGTTAATTAAATATCAACTGATGATTAGCCAAAACTGGATGCCTTCTGGAATACTCTACTTCCTGAATTAGCAGCATCTGAGCATCCCTACAGAAGGCCTATTTGAGAACCAGGAACCTGGGAGCAAAAGATATAGCTGTTAAAATACTTGTTTGTTGTTTGTTATTGTTTTTTGTTGTTGTTCTTTTTTTCTTGTACATTCTGCTCATTTCATTATTTTCCTTTATGCATTGTGAACTTTTACTATAATGGCTTTGCATACTGTTTTAATGTGCTAATTCCAAGTTACACTACAAAAAAAGTGGAGTTTCCTCATGCATGATAGATGCTTGAAAGGCAAAGGAAATTCCATCCAGTTTGCTTGTGTCAAAGTACAGGAAATCCCGGAATTTCCTGTACATTTCTTGCTACATGGTGGTATATGATAGAGCACAATTTCAGGTACCTGACAGGACCGATTTCAGGTACCTGAAATTTCATCTACCAAATTTCAGATGCATTTCCTGTATACATGTCACAAGCAATAAAAACCATATGTCATCTTCATTTCATGTATCAAATGTCAAATTTCCTGTATTCATGTCAGAGACAGAAATGCCATGTGTATTCCTCATTTCATGAAGTGAACATCAAATTTCCTACATACATGACAATGTCAGGAAACTGCACATGTTATCTTACTTTCATGTACTCAAAATATCTGATTTCTGACTCCATAAAATGTTGGAATTTTTTTTAAAATTACAAATTATATTCAAACAATCGCTACACAATATGAATAAAATCAGCTTTATGAACATGGATTGTCATTTTGTGACAAATGTAGCTAGGAACAGTCGAGGATAGTTCATTTCTGCTTAGTCACCGAGCACTTGTTGATCCATTCTCAGGGATGGAGAGTCTGTTTGATTTTGTAGCCCTGGTGATTTCGTCAGAGGTGCACTCTTTGCAATTCTATATGTACAAATGAAGTAAATAATTATAACATTTTTTTTAAATTTTAACACAGTTACATCCCATACAACATTCCAAAACACTTCTACAGAAGACTATTAGCTTTACTATTTGCTAACAGTACTTACTTTCATGCATTATTCAGTATCTTTACCAACCAAGAGATTGCACAAACTTTACCAACCAAGATATCACAGATATTTACCAACCAAGAGATTGCAGATCTTTATTAACCAAGAGATCACAGATCTTTAAATACCAAGAGATCACAGATACTTTACCAACCAAGAGATCACACATACTTTACCAACCAAGAGATTGCAGATCTTTATTAACCAAGAGATCACAGATCTTTAAATACCAAGAGATCACAGATCTTTACATACCAAGAGATCACAGATTCTTTACCAATCAAGAGATCACACATACTTTACCAACCAAGAGATCGCACATACTTTACCAACCAAGAGATCACACATACTTTACCAATCAAGAGATCATAGATCTTTACATACCAAGAGATCACAGATCTTTACATACCAAGAGATCACAGATTCTTTACCAATCAAGAGATCACACATACTTTACCAACCAAGAGATCACACATACTTTACCAACCAAGAGATCACACATACTTTACCAACCAAGAGATCACACATACTTTACCAACCAAGAGATCACACATACTTTACCAACCAAGAGATCACACATACTTTACCAACCAAGAGATCACACATACTTTACCAACCAAGAGATTACAAATCTTTACCACCAAAGAAATCACAGATTTACCAACCAAGAGAGCGTATATATTTAACTAACCAAGAGATTGCACATACTTTACCAACCAAGAGATCACAGATCTTTATTAACCAAGAGATCACAGATCTTTACATACCAAGAGATCACAGATCTTCAAATACCAAGAGATCACACATACTTTACAAACTAAGAGATCACACATACTTTGCCTACCAAGAGATCACAGATCTTTACCAACAAAGAGATCACACATATTTACCAACCAAGAGATCGTACATACTTTACCAACCAAGAGATCGTACATACTTTACCAACCAAGAGATCACACATACTTTACCAACCAAGAGATCGCAAATCATTATTAACCAAGAGATCACAGATCTTTACATACCAAGAGATCACACATACTTTACCAACCAAGAGATCACACATACTTTACCAACCAAGAGATCACAGATCTTTATTAACCAAGAGATCACAGATCTTTACATACCAAGAGATCACAGATACTTTACCAACAAAGAGATCACAGATCTTCAAATACCAAGAGATCAGACATACTTTACCAATCAAGAGATCACACATACTTTACAAACTAAGAGATCACACATACTTTGCCTACCAAGAGATACTTTGCCTACCAAGAGATCACAGATACTTTACCAACAAAGAGATCACAGATCTTCAAATACCAAGAGATCGTACATACTTTACCAACCAAGAGATCGTACATACTTTACCAACCAAGAGATCACACATACTTTACCAACAAAGAGATCGCAGATCTTTATTAACCAAGAGATCACAGATCTTTACATACCAAGAGATCGCACATACTTTACCAACCAAGAGATCACACATACTTTACCAACCAAGAGATCGCAGATCTTTATTAACCAAGAGATCACAGATCTTTACATACCAAGAGATCACACATACTTTACCAATCAAGAGATCATAGATCATTACCAACCTAGAGATCGCACATACTTTACCAACCAAGAGATCACACATACTTTACCAACCAAGAGATCACAGATCTTTACCAACCTAGATATCACACGTACTTTACCAACCAAGAGATCACACATCTTTACCAACCTAGAGATCACACATCTTTACCAACCAAGAGATTACACATACTTGACCAACCAAGAGATCACAGATCTTTACAAACTAAAAGATCACACATACTTTGCCTACCAAGAGATCACAGATCTTTACCAACCAAGAGATCACAGATCTTTACCAACCAAGAGATCACAGATTTTTACCAACCAAGAGATCGCAGTACTTTATCAACCAAGAGATCACAGATCTTTACTAATCAAGAAATCACACATACTGTACCAACCAAGAGATCGCACATACTTTACCAACTAAGAGATCGCACATACTTTACCAACCAAGAGATCGCAGATCTTTATTAACCAAGAAATCACAGATCTTTACATACCAAGAGATCACAGATCTTTACATACCAAGAGATCACAGATCTTTACCAACCAAGAGATCACAGATTTTTACCAACCAAGAGATCGTACATACTTTACCAACCAAGAGATCACACATACTTTACCAACCAAGAGATCGCAGTACTTTATCAACCAAGAGATCACAGATCTTTACCAATCAAGAGATCACACATACTGTACCAACCAAGAGATCGCACATACTTTACCAATCAAGAGATCGCACATAATTTACCAACCAAGAGATCACACATACTTTAACAATCAAGAGATCACACACAGAGCCGGAGCCAGCAAATGAAATGTGGTACGGCTCTAACCATTAAATTAACCGTTTATAACACTTTTACAATAATATGTAGCTATCCACAGAGTCTCAGCATTTTAAGAATATCTGGCTGAGGGAACCAATCTTCATAAGAACTATAGCAGAAGGAACTTTAGACTTGTGAACATGCTCCTGATAAACCTGCGAGTTGGAAATTCACAATTACATTTTGGTTTTCATATGGACTTGTCACCATTATATTATTCTGTATGTATCCATGCTGTCTTGCTATCAAACACATTACCTCTTTGAGAATGGGGTTAATTAAGTATAGTTAAGCCTTGCAGAGTTTGACAGAAACAATACAAAATTTTTTTTTTTAATCGAGAGATAGCAATGAAAAAAAATTTATATTAATAAATTTGCATATTATTGTGTTATGAAAAATTACGATTAGCTAAGTGGTGAACAAAAAAATTACTTTAAAATGAATCTGTAGTTGGCGAGCGAACGTAGCGAGCGAGACACTTACAGGGGTAACACAATGACGTGCCGTAACCCAACCTATTCCATCTTTTCAATTTCTACTCGGAGAATAGTACGGCGAGACCAAAAAAGTGGTACGGCCATGGCCGTACCAGCCGCACCATAGGCGCCGGCCCTGACACATACTTTGCCTACCAAGAGATCACAGATCTTTACCAACCAAGAGATCACAGATCTTTACCAACCAAGAGATCGTACATACTTTACCAACCAAGAGATCACACATACTTTACCAACCAAGAGATCGCAGATCTTTACCAACCAAGAGATCACAGATCTTTACCAACCAAGAGATCGTACATACTTTACCAACCAAGAGATCACACATACTTTACCAACCAAGAGTTCACAGTACTTTATCAACCAAGAGATCACAGATTTTTACATATTAAGAGATCACAGATACTTTACACATACTGTACCAACCAAGAGATCGCACATACTTTACCAATCAAGAGATCGCACATACTTTACCAACCAAGAGATCGCACATACTTTACCAACCAAGAGATCGCAGATCTTTATTAACCAAGAAATCACAGATCTTTACATACCAAGAGATCACAGATATTTACATACCAAGAGATCACAGATACTTTACAAATCAAGAGATCACACATACTTTACCAACCAAGAGATCACAGATCTTTACAAACTAAGAGATCACACATACTTTGCCTACCAAGAGATCACAGATCTTTACCAACCAAGAGATCGTACATACTTTACAAACCAAGAGATCACACATACTTTACCAACCAAGAGATCGCAGATCTTTATCAACCAAGAGATCACAGATCTTTACATATTAAGAGATCACACATACTTTACCAATCAAGAGATCGCACATACTTTACCAATCAAGAGATCGCACATACTTTACCAATCAAGAGATCGCACATACTTTACCAACCAAGAGATCGCACATACTTTACCAACCAAGAGATCGCAGATCTTTATTAACCAAGAAATCACAGATCTTTACATACCAAGAGATCACAGATCTTTATCGTACATACTTTACCAACCAATAGATCGTACATACTCTACCAACCAAGAGATCTCACATCTTTACCAAGATATCGCACATACTTTACCAAACAAGAGATCACACATACTTTACAAACCAAGAGATCACAAATCTTTACCACCAAAGAAATCACAGATTTACCAACCAAGAGAGCGTTTATATTTAACTAACCAAGAGATTGCACATACTGTACCAACCAAGAGATCACAGATCTTTACACACCAAGAGATCACAGATACTTTACCAACAAAGAGATCACAGATCTTCAAATACCAAGAGATCACACATACTTTACCAATCAAGAGATCACAAATACCTTACAAACTAAGAGATCACACATACTTTACCAATCAAGAGATCACAAATACCTTACAAACTAAGAGATCACACATACTTTGCCTACCAAGAGATCACAGATCTTTACCAACCAAGAGATCAGTTCTTTACCAACCAAGAAATCACACATACTTTACCAACCAAGAGATCACACATACTGTACCAACCAAGAGATCACAGATCTTTAAATACCAAGAGATCACAGATACTTTACCAACAAAGAGATCACACATACTGTATCAACCAAGAGATCACACATACTTTACCAACGAAGAGATCACACATACTTTACCAATCAAGAGATCATAGATCTTAACCAACCTAGAGATCACACATCTTTACCAACCTAGAGATCACACATCTTTACCAACCAAGAGATCACACATCTTTACCAACCTAGAGATCACACATCTTTACCAACCTAGAGATCACACATCTTTACCAACCAAAAGATTACACATACTTGACCAACCAAGAAATCACAGATCTTTACCAACCTAGAGATCACACATACTTTACTAACCAAGAAATAGAAGACAATCACCAGGATTAAGGTATAGGACAAGAGTAGGTTTAAAACAGATGATAGTTAGCAGGTAAAGATTAAGGACAATCGCCAGGACTGCAATATGACAACTAGTAGGAAAAATGACATTAGGATTAAGATTTGGACAGTCAGCAAGATTAAGATAAAGAACTATCTTACAAGCTTAAACTAAATTGGTCATTGGATAAAATATTCTATAGAACTTGATAAACATACTGATGACTTGTGTATGCTACACAAACACACAAATCTCTACACTTTTTACATGCAACGACAAAATATAAAGTAAACGTTATGAATAGAAAAGTCTATGCCAAAACACTTACACAAGCTAATAACATCATCACCAAAACTTTTACTCCCATAAGACCTGCCCTACAAATACATATCCATAAAGCCAGTAAGTAGCTTCTTACCCGATAGGAGAAGCACATGACAACAGAATGAGATGTGACATCCATTGCTTGCATCTACACTGAATTAGACCCCTACATCACAAATGGTAAACATTCAACAACTAACAGTGAGCATAGTGACAAATAAAATGAGCAAACCTTATACATGAATGAAGTACCAAAGGTGTGAACCCTCATCGCTACTCTACACTATAGTCTGTCCAAGTTGAGTTGGCACGACCGCAAGTGCGGTAAATGAGGAATGCATTTAGTACTTAACAAGAAGCAATTTAGCCATGTGAATCCAAGTCAATTAAGTGCACAAACGTCAACGTTACCGTGAAAATAGGGCGGTAGCACAGGTGCGCATTAATTCTGTAACTATTGTAAGAAAGAAATTTAGTGAGGTTTGTGGAGTTTTTCGGGCGCTGTACAGCTCATCTCATCTGTTTTCAACTATATTTATGTTTCTTATGCACAGATAATGTACAGCAGATGAAAAACACAAACTGGTGAGGCATTCTTCTAAATAGACAAGATTAAAAGCAGTCAACTCTACCTACTGTGTCCCAAGAAATATTTTGATATTCACAGGATTCAGCAGTACAGCACTGTTAACTTGTAGCTAAAGTTATTAGACTTTCTTGTTAAATAAAATTATCAATTGTTTCATGTATTTATAACATATATGAAAATTTATGAGATGATAGATTTATGTAGTACACATATTATACAAAATATAGTTGTGATATGAGTTAAAGGTGGAGTGCAGCCTGAATTGTTCCTAATCCTTACAATAAACGGCATCTAGTAGTGAAGAAAAATAAATTGGAATAAACACAGTTTTGATAAGCACACAATTTAAAGCTTAAGTGTGGCTATATTACAAGTTGCTAGCTAAATGATAGCTATATCACTCTGAAAAATATTGGCTATACGGCATTTGTTATTGAACAGGTAGACAAATAATCTTACCAACATTCTATCAGGTGGTCCTGTACTCTGCGACAACAGGACACTCCGACTATCCTGTTTCCACACTCGCAACCTAAGCTAATCATGATACAAAGCTAGAAACACAGCAATCTGAGAAGAAACCGCTCATTGTTTACAAAATTCTTAAATGAAGACAGTCCATGTGACCAATCGAGCTGTACAAAAGCGGGCACGTTTTGAGCGGGAAACCTGTTGTTGTTGTTTTCTATTCCCATAGACTTTTGTTTGAGTTTTGGAATGGCAATTTCTCTCTGGTTTTGGAGTATACTGAGGAATATTTTTAACTGCTTTGGCACGAGCGTTCTAATGGTGCAACTCCGGATACGTAGCTGCTTCCGTTCAAAAGTTATTCAAGGTTTTTTCTGGCCAACTCAACTTGGACAGACTATAGCTAGCTACTACAAAATCATTTCTGAAACTTGGAAAACTGAAAAATTAGTTTATACAATCCCTAGTAACAATTTTTTGTTTTGATAAACACAGGTAATACAACCATGGGGCTAGCAATATAATGATAATGCATTATAACTAAATATAGTTACTATCAATATTTTTCTCTTGTAATTTTTTTCTTGGCTCCAATTGCGTTCAATCTGATGCAAATTGGAGGTTAACTGGAATAGTATATAGACCTGCAGCAAAGGCTTAAAAAATATTCACCTGGCATATTAAAAAATCTGAATTACTAAAATTCAGTTTTGCTTTGGTTATCTAGCACAAATTTCAACAAAAGGAACTTTACTAACACTTGAACTAACCATCATTATTGGCTGATCAACACAACCCATGCATACTGCAATATCCTCATTATCCTAACACACACACACACACATACACACACACACAGAGTTCTATGTCCTTAGATCATAATTGTAATTAAATACATTTTGATAGCAGACTGAAATTTAAACTTTTATGGGTCATGCTGGTTGCAGATCATATTTGTGCATACAAAATAGCCTCAAATAAATTTTATCCCATATACATACCTGAGTACACCTGTCACATCTCACTTCAATGAAATGTGTGTATGTGGAGAAAATGTAGTTACAGCAACTTCACTGAACTCAATTACAGCTGCTCAGGTTTTCCAGGTACAACCACCAGGTCTAACCACACACAACCACATACATAAAGCTCAGACTGAACTTTGCAACACATACACACTGCAACCAATGCAAAGATCAGCTCAGTCTCTTTTGAAGGTGTAAAAAAAATTAGTGAACCAAAAATCAAACATAACAACATGGTATAACAGCCTCCTCAATTTATAGAATTAGTGTTTGTTTACTTTAAGTCCAAACCAACTAAATACCTTGTTTCTCAACAACATCTGCCTGGGTGATGCAGCCACTGCTTCAAAATTTATTATGCAGGTCACACCCACTGCTCCACTACTACCTCATACTTGCTATATGCAATTCAATTTTTTTCTTATAGAAGTCAACTATATTAAATAATGAATAATGATCTTCCTCCCTGGTCACATTTTCCAATATAGTTGATGAGAAATAAGAAATGTAGTTTGTGTAGTTTGTGTGGCCCTATTCTCAGTCATAATGAGATTGTGGTTTCTAACTGCTAATATACAGTGGCAAGTGAGTATGATAGAAAGATAACTTAAAATGATGATGATGCCAATTTGTATCAAAGATAAACATATAAAAAAAAACTTGTTTCAATTTACACCATAATATAGTACACCAACAAGCCAGCTATAAAACATCTGTTTCACTAATAAAGACATGTGAAAAATTACATTACAGAGGTTTTGGTATTCAATCTCAGGCATAAAAAAGGTGAGTGGTTACAACTTGTGAAAAATACAAGAAATGAGATTACATAAGTTAAATTTGTACCCCTATATATAATCAATGCATGAACACCTGTTCAAACTACTGCAGTCTTTACAGTTTCACCTGATGTCAGTCAACTATATAGTTACATAATTTTTAATAAACATTTATCAGCATTATAAAAGTAATAAAGTAAACATTTCAAGTTATGTAATACGAAATCTGAAAATAAAAAAATTCCAGAAGTCTATAATACAGGCTCCCATACTTACAGCAACTTGCAAGAGGTTTTTCTTCTTTTTCTTTCTTTACTTGTAGCAGACTCATGGTAGAATAAGAACATCTTGTTCTTTGGCAAAAACTGTTTGGGCTCCTCCACACCTTATTCACCAATTGGCCACTTATCACCTATACAACACTCTACCCACCATCTCTTTCATAACATTTCAAGCAACACCACCCTTATACCTAAATTACTTAGTTCATATAACATTTACCCACACAAACTCACATATCTGTAACATTATGACTCCTATGTCAACACCCTTTTTGTAAGGCCATTCTTGCATCTCTCATATGTTCTGTATCCACAGTATTTTGTTCAGCTAGTTGCTGTATCATACTCATTTCTCATACTACTCTGCTTGCTTCTTCCTCCTACTTAAGGATAAATGTTAAATAATTAGTAGCTATATCGATTCTGAACTGATCTATTTAGCATAGTTTCTAAGTAGCAGCATATTCAGGCTTTACAACCCTGAACAGAAGCAAAACTAAAATACTACCCCCACTATTCAGTACGTGATCATTAAAAAAAAAAAAAAAAAAAGCTCTGTTAGAAATGTAAAATAGATTATGTTATTTAGCATCCTTAGTTCTACTATAAACGAGACCATACACAGGATACATGTAGAAAATATTAAGTTATATGCAACTAGAAAATTAAACATACTAATCTTAGCTACATTACCAACACCAAAAGAAAGCTCAGGTTAAAGTATTTGGTGACCTAATCACCATATCTTATTATAATGATACAACTAAGTAACCCACGCAACTAAAAAAACATTTCCATACAGTCAGCCACTAGTCTCATAAGAGCTAGCGTACACGCAGTTTTACTCTCCGTGAAATAACTCTAACCTTTAGCATACGCTTCTTCTCTAGTCTGGCGTAGCCAGACCCTTTACCAGACGCTACGCGGGGGAAGGGTCTGGTGGATTGCGCACACCATTTTCGTATCCTTTCCTCCGGAATCCGGAGGAAATACTTTGTCTGTACTTCTTATGGAGCACCTGTGGTTAAGAAAGTGGAGCCAAATTTCGCGCGTTACTTTTTAGCAACTTCTGCATGCAGATGCAATGGAGAAATGCTACGGATGTGGAAAAGATGTTTCTATAGCTAAGGAGAGAAAGCAGAGGCGATTACTTGGTAGTTCTGCTGCAGAAAGAGTTGTGAAGAGTTTAATATTCTTTTTTCAATTGGAAGGTTTGAAAGTAGACTCTGAAACCCTCAGAAGAGGATACATTTGCAGGCCTTGCATGAGGCTCATAGAGAAGTTTGTTGTATTGCATGAAGAAGTAGCAGGCAATGTAAGAAAAGTATTACCACTTTTGTGTATGAGTGCTGGAGGAACAGCTATTCCACGTCAGTACCCTGCATCAGCTGAAGCACTAATCTCTGTCTCCTCAGCATTGTTGATGCCACAGAGTACCAGTGTACCTCGAGACTTTAGCTTTGCACCCATAACCTCTATATCTTCCAGTAATTTGCTAGTCTCGCCTGCCTTATCCCACTCCATACTCTCAACCACAACAGCACTCAGCTCTATACTCCCTACCTCCTCACATTTGCCTTCTATATCCTCAACATCTTTGCCTCTCAGTTGTTGTAGTCCCTGTTTGTCCATGTCCATCACTACTAACTCCTTAGCTTACAGCAGCTCAGCAAATTTACCAGGCATGACTCCCAACATTGCATTTTCTACATCAAGTTTACGTTCTGCAGTCCTTCCACCCATGAGTCTAGCACCTTTTGTGGTATCCTCACCAGACAGTTCTAGTGTTATGTCCATGACATCTCTTCCTCAGTGTTCTCCATCACTTTCAGGACAAGTTTCAACTTTTGTATCGGAAACTGTTTCAACACCCTCGAGGCATGTAGTGTCTGCACCCAAGAAGCTGAGAACTGCACCACCCACTGCTTCAGGTTCACCTGCAATTACGGTAAGTCGCTGAATATTTTGTAATTATAATTCATAGTGCAATCCTATTTACAGGCTACTATACACTACAAGTCTAAGCCATTGTCATATCATGTGACTCCCAGAAGAAGGCACATTTGTAAATCCTTAGTTCGAAGAAACTACCAGTCATTTGCTACGAAGTGTGTGCAGAATGTTGTGAGCAGAAAGGCATTGGTGAAGACTATAGGACGTATGCTGAACAAAGAAGTGGCAGCATTGTGTTCCCTGAAGTTTGATTCCATTTTAAGGACAAAGTGTAAGGAATCCATGCTAAAATTCAAGTTTGGAACCATCATAAAGGAGTTACAAAGCCAGGCACCCACTCTTCTAATTCTTCTTCAAAACTGCTTGAAGACAAGAACTCCACGTGCAAATCGAAAATCCACAATAGCTATGATTACTGCTATGATATGCAAGCACCGAGACTCCAAGTGTTCCCTCCTTCACAGAATAGTATCACTCATTATGTATGCAGGGCACTCAGCTAAGCAGGTATGCATTTGATGTCTTTAGCATACGTTTATTAAACACGTGTGGTTTAAACTAATTAGGTGTACCAGCGCCTTCAGAAAGTTGGTCTTTGCTTGTCTCATTGTTGTACTGTAAAGCTTGTGGAACACTTGGGAGACCACTTTGACGGGAAGGTGAAGGAATGGCAGGGAGTGGCTGAAGGAAAACTCAGCACATCACAGGTAATTAAAGGTGCTGAAAGCAGTTAACCTCATGACTAAAATCTTCTGCTCTTTCAGAAGACCAGAACTCCTTACTTTAGGCTCAAAACATGTGTGTGTAAGGTTAGCTAACAGAATAAATGTGTCAGTTCTAGTGTTGTACACCAACATTGGTTAAAATCAGCAGTTCTCTTGGTATAATTAATAGCTATATTGCAATATATTCTACCATCATCTTTTGCAGACAAAGACCCTATGGTAACTAGTATACCTTTTTCTGGTACTGAGGTTTCTCCATCATGCAGTCCCATCTTGCTTGTTCCCTCACCACTGCCATCCCCCTCTACTCCCTCATCAGACAACATATCCTTGTCTCCACTACCAACAAATCAGGATTGTTCTGCTAGTGTACCTGATTTTATGTCGGAATCTTCTGATGAAAATTCTGACGAGGGAGACATGTACTCTTCCAGCCAGGAAGATGGACCATCAGAAGTGGTAGATGTGATACCAGTAGATGCTAGTGAAAAATCTTCTTCGGAAGATGCTGCAGCAGGTAAATCAGTCAACACAGGATATAAAATTGTGTTTGATAACATTGACAAAAACGTGAATCCAAGACATATGCGGAGTGACAATCAGACGAGATCATTGCATTATGTGCAATCATATGCAGTGAAGGACAGAATAAACTATGATGGCATCTCCGATGAGCTCCCTACAGAAGTCAATGTGTTTGATATTCTCCCTACTGGAGAAGACTATAAATGTTTGAAAGAGAGCTTTGCAATTCTCGTATCACGAGTGATTGTGAACTTTATTCCTTTTTTCACTTCAGACTACAAAAACCTCCCAATCAAGCATATCCCTCATGAGCACTCTGTAGAGATGGCAACCAAATCTGAAATAGTAAGCCTGTTATATGCACTATTGTAACATGGCTTTGTTATTCAATACATACATGTGGAATTTTGCATATACATTTATACTCTTCGATTAGAACTTGCACCTCCAATAGAACATATATAATTGCATACTTGACATAAAGTACATAATACAAGATGAATTAGTAGAAAAGCATACTAATTGATAATTGTGATCATGGCAGTAAATAAATGTTAATCTGGCCTTGAAAGAAAGACTAGTACTGTGTTATAATCAAGGTAATGCTGTTACTCACTTAACATTAATATTGCAGGTCCCTCTTGGCATTCTCTTGAAGAGCGAGATGAATTATGAGGACATGACTGAGATTCTGGAACACTACCACACCTATGTCCCCTCAAAGAATTGTGAGGTGGTGATTCCTCAAGAAAACTCTGCATTGCAAGACAAGCAGTTTCTTACTACTCTGGTTGGAGGAGACTACCTTTCTGTGGCACGAGCCAGGGGTGCTCAAGTCATACGATCTACGTCAGAGTTGACAAAGGATACGCTGAATGGATTATTGCCCGTTGCAGAAGATTGGCATGCAAAAGTATGCTTGATAGAGGTGGGTGATCTGTAGGTAATTCTATGGAATGTAGCATAATGAAGTGTCTAGAAAGCAAATATTGGTTGATAAAAGTATTCTTGCTCATTTGTATTGTTGCGGATAGTGCAGTCTATTTAAGACAACCTGGTTGATTAGCTGAAAATGATCATTGTGTGGTTTGCCTGGTCTGTGTGTGAAGACATTTTTAGTCACTTGCTAGACTTGACTTGTTTATTTCTGAATAATTCATGTATTCCTTCAAATATAAATAAAGTTACCAAAGAACAAAATATATTCTATGTTACCATGAAAATGGTTAATTTTAAACTTTTCTTCAAGCTTTGGAAAGCAACTGAGTAATTAGGTAACAATTAAAATGTCAATTTTGCCATTGTGTTTGCTAAATGTCCACAAATATTCCTTAAAAAAAAAAGCAGTTTCTGGGTGATTCGTTGAGAATGATACTGTAGCATTTGCCATTGGCTGTTGTAGCTTAATGGCATAGGTGTAGGAACCATAGCGGCTGTAGCGGCTATGGCCACTACACTTTTTTCAACTGAAGTCATCAGGAAATGGTTACCACATCACTTGGTCCTATTAGTGCATGCATGCCATTTTTGCAGCTGATACTCGTTGGTCGGAAGAAAATGAGCAGAGCTCCTCTAGCTCTGTAGCGGGCAGTATAGATCTTATTTGAACCTCATCAGCCTACGGCGTTTCCATTTCCAAAGCGGGAGTTTGGAAAGAAATCTATTGTGAGGAGAGGTTTCAGCCCTCTTGGTTTGCTAGGCGCCCTTGGACTTACACTACATGGAAGCAACAGATTGTGTAATCTGCATCATTTGTGCTAGAGCCATGTCAGGCTTGGAAAGCATGGTCTTTATGTAATGTTAGTGTGTTTGTGTGTGTGTCTGTCATGCACACAAGCACACACACACACACACACACCACACACACTCATATGTGTGCCAGAAAATCAAGGACTGGTCTAAATGCCCCTGAATAGCAAGAGGTGGACCTTATAGTGAGAGGTGGCCAGCTGATTCAACCCATGAAAAGATGCACTTAGTAACAATGGTATGCCTCACAGTGTCAACGATATGTTGAAAGTAAACAGTTACACACCAACAAATGGACTTGCAGAGGGGGAATTACATTTTTGATCTTGCACAAACTAATGAATTCATAAAATCAAGAAGATCCATCTCACACAGATCAAGCAATGGGCCTATCTTGCAAGGTTACCCTTGGTGTATGCATGAGTTACTAGGTATTCAAAGTTCTCACATTAATTATACTTAATTATCACTCACGAGGAATCTTGCCGATAATTGCCCGTATCTTATAAGATGACTAACATTCAGCATTAAGCTAAATAAAGTAAATTCATTGACAATCCATAGAATTTGAAATGCTGTTTCTTTATACATAATAAATTCACAGACATGACGTTCTGATTTCTGACAAAAATTGTTTTGATAGTTGTTGTTGTTTTTAATTAGTTCAGGTTAATTCCTTTTAATCGGAACTGTAAAGGAAATCAGATGACTGAGGTTGTAGTAATATGCCTTGCTGAAGTTATCTAATATCCAAGTACTCCAATCACTCATTTTAGTAAACAATACTGACAAACGCACATCACTTGCACATTATGGTAAACACACACATGCATGCACAAAATAAGAAAGTGTTTCTGGATAAAGACATAGCTAGTATAACACTTCAATTAATTAATTCAATCAGCAAGAGTTGTGTACTCATATTTCACTCTCTCTCTCTCTCTCACACACACACACACATTGCCAGCATGTTTCAATTGTTCAATTAACACTCACAGACACATATCATAATCACTCCTACCACCCAACTTGAGTAAAATCCTTTATGATATACTTGCAGACCTGGCATAATGAGGCCCCCAAGAAATATTTTATTCTAATAATGTACTGAACTGGGCCATTATTATTATATATTTTTTTTTACTACTTTTTTAATACTAAACCAACAAACACGTGATATCAAATCAATAATATTTTGGCAGCCAAAATGGGTTGGTTATTAAAGGCTACAATTCACTTGTCAATGACATATGAAGAAATACACGTCTACCTTGTACATGCACACGCACCCACTGATACTCACATACTGGTTGTGTTTGTTGCTGTTTTTTATTGCTTTTTTTTTTTTTACTTGGTAGTAAATTTTGAATGAAACATTTTGTGTTCTGTGATGTGAATAAACTTACTCATCTTTATTAAATTAAATTAGTTTCCAGTTCCACAATTTTCACACGCACAAAAATTAATTAATTTATATGATTGAGATGCGCCATGCCTGTTAAATCTTGTCTTATTAGGTGATGTGGAGGAGGCTGTATGACACAAAATCAGGAATGGAGAGGGGTACTCTTTATCAACTTAGAAATTTAATCAACAGAAGGAATGTGAAAAAAGAGGTAAAGAGTGACGTCAATGCAATCGAAGACTTTATTGAAGTTGTAACGACTGGGTACATAGTCAGTGCAGTCATGACACATCTCGGTATGTCCCATATTAATGACATACCCAGTGATTCTATCATATTCCATGACTTATGGATGGAGGACGACTCAGTTAGAAAGTCAGCACTGATGAATATTGCATCTTCTGTCGTGGAAAAGCACGTTGACTTAGCTGCAGAATTTTGTGACCAACCACATGCGAGTGATGATGGCAATGACACTTTAGTTGATGATGACGAACAGAATAGTGATAGTGGTGATGGTGGTAGAATGGGTGATGTTAAGGATGATAATGTTGAAGATCACAGTGCTGTTAGTTCAATATGTGATTACTCACGGGAAGTTTTGAGCTTGGGCTTATTTTATCTTTATTTTAAGGATTCAGTCAGGGAAGGAGATGGGACACGCGTAATGCTGGCATGGAAGTATTTTATGCTCATATTTAAGGCCACTAAACACAAAAATTATGCCTTGGAAGCACTCACCATGCTCACACAATATTTTGTGATTCTGCCACCAAATTTAGCAGAGCAACTTAAATGGAGTCGCTTTGTGAATGTGCATGGGTATTCAGGGTGTAACATCAGTGCTGACCTGCATATGGAGCATATGAACAGAGTTGTAAAAACTGTTATATCTGGATTAGGTGCAAACAAAACTGAAAAGGCCATCATTAGGGCAGGAAAGAGTGTGGGGTTACTTAGTGACATTTTGGCTGCATACGACGATGAGGCAGGAGTGTCTTTGATTAGTGGCAAGCACGCTGAAAAGTCAGTTGTGAAGGACTTGCATCTAATTGTAGAACAACTGATGGAGTCTGATGTGTTTGAGAATGGATCACGCACTTCACAAGTCATTTTCGAACTTAAAACCCAACATTATAAGAAGTTTACTCCAAACAGACCTAAAGAAATGGATTATCTGCAATTTTTCTAAACATACTATGACTTAATTTTAAATTCTCAACTAGCTATATTTATTTTAATCTTTATTTCTCAACTAGTTCTAAGATCATCATCGTTTAATTACTTTTATGATTAAAATGATTTTGTAAGCTATTTTGATATGAAAAAGGGAAAGATAAATGAATTAATGTTCGCATCACAACTTCCACAGTTACAGTTCCTCTGACAGATGTCACAACACTTGCACCCTTTAGACTTAAAGCTGCAGTCATGAAAGTCCTCAAATAAAAACGATCTTCTACAATGTACGTTCTTCTCCATGCAGTAGTCAATCATGTGCTGCGTGGTATATCTTGTGCTTAAATCTGATGATGTCTTCCAAATTGTAGCACATGATAATAGGCCATCTCTTCCTGCTCGGCCACTTTCCTGCACATACATCTCGACATCACTAGGAACCCCCAAGTGTATGACATGCCGCACATCTGGACAGTCAATTCCCATAGCAAATGCTATTGTAGCAATCACAACACGTAAGGATGATTGCTTGGTAAATTGTTCAATAATTTTATCCTTCACACTTTCATGAGTACAGTGAGTGTACATATCCACTACTCGGTTAACAATGTAATTTGGAGCTCCTATCGGATCAGTGAAATATTCTCCCAAACTACGTTTAAAAAACTGATATATCGAAATTACATTATTATATGTCTTACAAAATATTATTACTCTTCCCATATTTCTTCTTTCTATCTTCAGCTTCTCAACAATACATTTAAATACTTCACAGATTGCATTATCTCCTCTGGGCTTTTCCATCACTGCATATAAAATATTTTCTCTAGCTGGAGGAACATAAATGATTTCCGGCATTTGCATACTTAAACTATTAATTATAAATTTTCTTGTAGAAGTTGTTGCTGTTGCTGTTAATGCCATAACCCTAACTGTCTCTGGTATAATGCTTCGAACTTCGTTTAGATGTGAAAATTCTGTCCTAAATTTCTCTCCCCTAATTGAAAATATAGTACACATAAATAAATAACTAAAAAATACTTGTAATAAAAACTGGGCTGATTAGAGCAAGCTGTAATTATTGACATTAAACATACCATTTCTTTATGCAGTGGGCTTCATCCACAATAAACCCAACCAATTTCAAGTGGTAAATTCTAGATGATAGAATTCGCCTCCACTCAGTTCCAAAAAAAAGTGCCTCAGGAGATATAAAAACAATTTGATAGTCACCTTTCTCTATTCCTTGCCTAACAGCAGTAGTCATGGATTCCTTGTCTGAGACGTGTGTAGCTCTGATACCCATTTTTTGGATTGTTCCAACTTGATCCTTCATTAGAGCTATCAAAGGTGACACCACCAAAATAATCGAATTTCCACAAGTATCATCTCCTCTCAGAACATCAAACAAATTTGGTAATAAAATATAACAATGATTTTCCAAAACCAGTGGGCAAAGAAACAAACACATCTTTCCCAGATGCAAACTTCTGCAAGGTTCTCTTCTGTTCTGGCTTCAGTATGAAGCCTAGAGCAGATGAAACTTTTTCTATCGCTAAGTCAACGCTGCATTGAAAAGGAGTCACAGCTTCCATGATGTTGCACCCGAAAATAGTTACGCGCATTCTGGTGGGTTGTTATAAACATATTCATCGAGAGCGGAAATTACTTCGGTAGATACGAGAATGGTGTGCGCAATCCACCAGACCCTTCCCCCCCCGCGTAGCGTCTGGTAAAGGGTCTGGCTTGCGAGACTACTTCTTCTCTAGTCTCTTTCTCCCCCCAGCAAATTCGCCGGCACAGGTGGCGCGGGGGCGAGACCCCATACAAAGCGCCCTCAGAAGGCGTGGACTGTTGTTATAGTTACAGTTGCTTAAAAAACAATCCGATAGTTACTGATCTTTTGTAAAGCACTTAACCTTATATAATACAGAAAGCTAATCTGTTAACGTTTAGCTGTGTAGTTAATAATAATGATGAAACTATGAACTCAATTGGCATCACCCTGTCAGCAGCTAAAATTCCCTACAGATTGGAACCTCCTTGCCTCTCCAGATGATGATAAAAAAACAGGATGGCATGACTTTAGAGCCATGAAGTGCTGGGAGACCATTAGTGTGGGATACCACTTGTCCAGACACTTTTTTGCATTATCTTACAGGAGACACGTCATCAGAGACACATGTTGTGTGGCAGCTTTTGTTGTTGCTATTATTATTATTATTATTATTATTATTATTATTATTATTATTATTATTATTATTATTGTTATTATTATTATTATTTCCGTATATAGCTATATTTCATTCAGAAGCCGTCTATTATGTTATAGCTAGTTACAGTTACTGAAGAAAAAAACAACAATCTGATAGTTCTGTACTGCAATGAGGCACTTAACCTTATATAATACAACTTTTCTTTCTTGCTGTAGAAGTAGCTACAAATTTTATTCAATCAATTAGTCATTATTGATATTAACCAGGTTGAGATATTTGAAATCACTATATAATATTTGATAGTGTTACTAATTAGCTATATTATAGTTATTACAATCTTCCTTATAGTTTTTAGTAATTGTTATAGTGTAAGTTTTGGTAAATCACCTTGAATACCATAATCACTTCTCCAGATAGACTACACTCAGCTGTGATCCATTTTGTGCTATTAGACACAACTCAAGGCTATTTGCTTCACCAGGACTCCTATAAAAAGTTGGCTGGCAGTCTTAAATTCCTTGCCAGCATGTACGCTACAACTGAATATTAATTGAGTGGAGTTTGTGTTTCCCACAATATTTATGGAGGAATCTATAAGGAGTTGATGAACTAGTCAAAACCTATGATCCCCTCACAACATAAAGTAATGTTATTATCACTAGAAGTTCACCGGGACAGCACTTCAGTACTCTTTTTCACATCTGATAAAGTTATAGCAATCACCTTACAGTTATCAAAGTCTCAGTACAGTAGAAATAAAAATAATGGCATGAAAAAAAAATTGCTTGATGACTGGGGTTCAAGAAGAAGTGCACAAATGAAGTGGGATATGATAGAATGCATAGCAGCAGGTGTAAACAAACAAGTTAAGCTGGAATGTTCACAGCTTCTTTTCCAGTCATCTTGAGGAGGCAATTCATCCTTCTCTGGAAGATCTGTTGGCAAGATAAAGGGCATATGCAGTTGAGCAGTAGCCTTTCTCCTCTGCCCTTCCTTCTTCAGCCCTCCCTCTGCCTCATTCTCCAGCCCTGCTATGCACTATCCCATTCAGCTACTCCTGTACTATGTGGTCACACGCCACGTCTACTTCTCGGTTCTAATCGTCCTGTCACTCCATCATCTTGGACCATGAGCAGGCCTTCGCATCGGCAATCCTTTTAAGTTTCACACATACACAACACACACAGTAAAAGTACAGTTATACCATTTTACAATTATAAATACTCAGATATGTACTTGATACACTAAAAATCTCTACCTGTTAATACACAGAATAAAGGTGACCCTTATTGACACCACCTATCACAAAGTTCAATTGAAACCAAGCAAGGTTATTATTTAACTATGGGAAGAAGTCAGTGTGCTACAATATATTACAGAGTGTGAAATGATTATATTGTATCATAGTAATGTAGCTAATAGTATATTAAAAATGTATGTGAAAAATCGCTGTTCAATGGAAATCGCATGGGGAAAGTGAAATAGCGCGTAACTAATTGAAATACCTCGGTAACTAAGTGGAAACTAAGAGAAATACCTCGGTAGCTAAGTGAAATAGTATGGGTAAAGTGCGCACGCGTGCAGTGTTAACCTTGGAAATGCACAGCTCGAGTAGTTTTTAGTTGGAGACGATGTCATTCTTTACCACCACAGAAGCTCTACCCATATTAGACGGAATGTTTTTCAATGGATCAGGAGGAGCCGCACGTTGAAAACGAAGTTCCAGCGGAAGCTAATCCTGAAATAAGAGATAGTGAGTGAACTATATAATAGCTACAATTGCAAATGACTTTTTAAAAAGCTGGCCTACTATTAGCGAGTGATAGCACAGGTAACCTGTGCTTATTAGGGATCAATAGCACTCATAAAGCAATTGAAATAGCGCTCTGCTTCGCCTCGTACTATTTCAATCACGTTACTCGTGCTATTAATCCCGAATAGCACGATTACCCGTGCTATTACTCATACAAAAAGCCCAGGTAAGCCCCGGATCTGAGCTATACAATTATATTTAAAAAGCACAGTTACAGTTGATATACAATAACTCAGCAAATGCAAATAACAGTGGGCTGATATGTACGGTTACAAAAAATTAGGTGAAAATTACCACATGAACCAACAAAATAAGTCAGCTACAGTGTAATTGTAGTTACTCATTCCGTGACCACAACTATGTTAGTTACCTTCACCCCAATTACTAGCCTTGAATCAGTTCTCAGTCTAAGTTGAAAAAAACATAGAAGAAATATTTACAGAAACCCCTCACATATATGCCCACAACACGTGAACACTAACCTACACGTGAACACTAACCTACACGTGAACACTAACCTACACATGAACACTAATTTACACGTGAACACTAACCCACACGTGAGCACTAACCCACACGTGAACACTAACCCACACGTGAACACTAACCTACACGTGAACACTAACCTACACGTGAACACTAACCTACACGTGAACACTAACCTACACGTGAACACTAACCTACACATGAACACTAACCCAAACGTGAACACTAACCTACACGTGAACACTAACCTACACATGAACATTAACCTACACATGAACACTAACCCACACTAACCTACACATGAACACTAACCTACACATGAACACTATGAACACTAATTTACACATGAACTCTAACCTACACGTGAACACTAACCCACACGTGAAAACTAACCCACACGTGAACACTAACCCACACGTGAACACTAACCCACACGTGAACACTAACCTACACGTGAACACTAACCTACACATGAACACTAACCCAAACGTGAACACTAACCTACACGTGAACACTAACCTACACATGAACATTAACCTACACATGAACACTAACCCACACTAACCTACACATGAACACTAACCTACACATGAACACTATGAACACTAATTTACACATGAACACTAACCTACACGTGAACACTAACCTACACGTGAACACTAACTACACGTGAACACTAACCTACACGTGAACACTAACCTACACGTGAACACTAACCTACACGTGAACACTAACCTACACGTGAACACTAACCTACACGTGAACACTAACCTACACGTGAACACTAACCTACACGTGAACACCTACACGTGAACACGTGACCTACACGTGAACACACCTACACGTGAACACTAACCTACACGTGAACACTAACCTACACGTGAACACTAACCTACACCTACACGTACACGACACACTAACCTACACGTGAACACTAACCTACACGTGAACACTAACCTACACGTGAACACTAACCTACACGTGAACACTAACCTACACGTGAACACTAACCTACACGTGAACACTAACCTACACGTGAACACTAACCTACACGTGAACACTAACCTACACATGAACACTAATTTACACATGAACACTAACCTACACATGAACACTAATTTACACGTGAACACTAACCTACACATGAACACTAACCTACACGTGAACACTAACCTACACGTGAACACTAACCTACACGTAACACTACACGTGAACACTAACCTACACGTGAACACTAACCTACACGTGAACACTAACCTACACGTGAACACTAACCTACACGGGAACACTAACCTACACGTGAACACTAACCTACACGTGAACACTAACCTACACGTGAACACTAACCTACACGTGAACACTAACCTACACGTGAACACTAACCTACACGTGAACACTACACCTACACGTGAACACTAACCTACACGTGAACACTAACCTACACGTGAACACTAACCTACACGTGAACACTAACCTACACGTGAACACTAACCTACACGTGAACACTAACCTACACGTGAACACTAACCTACACGTGAACACTAACCTACACGTGAACACTAATTTACACGTGAACACTAACCTACACGTGAACACTAATTTACACGTGAACACTAACCTACACATGAACACTAATTTACACGTGAACACTAACCTACACGTGAACACTAACCTACACGTGAACACTAACCTACACGTGAACACTAATTTACACGTGAACACTAACCTACACGTGAACACTAACCTACACGTGAACACTAACCTACACATGAACACTAATTTACACGTGAACACTAACCTACACGTGAACACTAACCTACACGTGAACACTAACCTACACGTGAACACTAACCTACACATGAACACTAATTTACACATGAACACTAACCTACACATGAACACTAATTTACACGTGAACACTAACCTACACGTGAACACTAACCTACACGTGAACACTAACCTACACGTGAACACTAACCTACACGTGAACACTAACCTACACGTGAACACTAACCTACACGTGAACACTAACCTACACGTGAACAATAACCTACACGTGAACACTAACCTACACGTGAACACTAACCTACACGTGAACACTAACCTACACGTGAACACTAACCTACACGTGAACACTAACCTACACGTGAACACTAACCTACACGTGAACACTAACCTACACGGGAACACTAACCTACACGTGAACACTAACCTACACGTGAACACACTAACCCTACACGTGAACACTAACCTACACGTGAACACTAACCTACACGTGAACACTAACCCTACACGTGAACACTAACCTACACGTGAACACTAACCTACACGTGAACACTAACCTACACGTGAACACTAACCCACACGTGAACACTAACCCACACGTGAACACTAACCTACACGTGAACACTAACCTACACGTGAACACTAACCTACACATGCTTCTACATGCTCAAACAACTCTTATTCTAGCATACAACACAAAATTGGTACATATGTTGGTGATACACTTATTATAGACGTATGCGTGTGCGTGCATAAGTACACTAGAGTTCAATAAAAAGAAAGTGAATGTGTAAAGAATTAGTCCAAATGTTTAAAAATAACTTCCACTCTATAACAGGGACGGAAGACACTCTCATGAATTGGTCCGGCCAGTAGTGGGCGTGGTCAAAACAGATCATGGGTGTGACCAAAACAGTTCATGGGTGTGGCTAAGGATAATTCATGGGTGCAACAAGTCTATACATACTTTTATTCACTATAATTGTAATAGCTTGTTAAATTAAAAAAGAATTTTGTATTAGCTAAAGTTTAGAATGATGCCATCATACATGTAGCTAAAAAGCTAGAACAATTACTGACAATACTAACTACATTGCAAACTGTACTTACAGATAAATAAATCAATCTTAGACTTAGATTTGTATCGCAATCAATAAATGTTAAGCCATCGCTAAACGAGCCTCAGGAGAATGAAATTTATCGGTAAAGGTTGTCAATTTGGGATCCCCCCCCCCCTCTTGAAGATAACAGTTATTTCGGAATTCCCATTTCAAATGATGGTCCAGCCAAAACCGGACCAACCGGACCGGTTCCTCCGGGCCTGTATATATATTTCAATGCATATAGCGTGCACTAAATGAAATTAATTGCCAGTAGAGTATAATTACTTAAAATATATTGCAATTATGTCTTTACTAATGTATTGTAGTAAAAAATGATAATACTATATAATGAATCTTAATAGTTCGCGAAATAAATTATTTATTGGTCTGAGATGATTTTGTAATAGCTAGCTAGTATATAGTAAAGTTGAGGGTTCACACCTTTGATGTGTGAGAGTTGAAGGTGAAATATTATCTACTCCACAAGAGTAAAACTGTACATCTGTCACTCCGGTAAGCTTTCTATTGAAGTCCCGTATCATTATAATTATGTGTACATACACATTACACTTCGAGTATAATTGACTCTGCCCACTCGTATTGTAATACCACACTCTGTATCCACGTGTTCATGAGATGTGTACTTTGTAACCAATTGAACATGTCGCTCTCTGCATGCTGGCAAGACAATTCTAAATGAGGCATCAATATAGCTCGAGCAATGAAAACGGTACATGTAAACATTGTCTTCATAAGAGAAGAAGCTAAACCAGGCCAAAGACACTCGCTGGTATATATTTTCAATGCAAAACTCCACTTCCAGCAACTTCATTAAACTTCACAGCGGCAAACCATCAATTGTCTGTAATCTCCAAAATCAGAGTGTGACAGACACACAGGATGACTACTGTAACCCTCTCACACATGTGCACTAGTGTTAATAAGCATAACTTTTAATAATAGCAAAAATTTTCTCGCTCTAACAGCCAATATTGTTAATTAAAACTTAAGTTTTAATAACAATATTGGCTGTTAGAGCTATTAAATTAATTCACTTAAGTTTTAATTAACAATATTGGCTGTTAGAGCGAGAAAAAATTTGCTATTATTATAATTATTTCAGCCGAGAATGACTGAATCACTGAAAGCATAAAACTAAAGATCTTTGGATTAGTATACAGACTTTAAAAGTGAAATAGTACGGGTAAACACGTGTGCGTGCAGCACTAGCCTTGAAACACACAGTTTGATAGTTTATAGGTGGAGACATTTCATTCCTTAGCACAAATGTCCTATCTGTTATCAACAGATTGGGAGGAGCAACTATCATGTAAATTAGTGAGTGTTCGACACACCAGCATGTGAGTAGGAATAGCAGTAATTACACTGGGCAAAAGATAGACCCTACACAACCAGAAAACTAATACCACATTTTGGTTACTATGGATCACCTCACTACCAGCCATAACCCATTAAAACGTATTGCGACTCATAAGACCCGGACAGCCACAATTCTTCTAGTGGTGCATATGCTATACCAGATTTGGTAAAGGTCATCAAAACTTTGCGAATGTACCCAGTTGTCTAAAGAGAGGTTGTAATGGTTGCCATGGTTCCTAGCCTCAATATTCTTTTATGTGAAAAGATACACTGTACACCTTGAAACCAATGTTACTCCAAAGAAATTACCATTCTCGCTCCACATCATAAAAAAACATAAGTTACGTCACACATTGATTTCAGAAATAAAAAAACAAAACAAAAAAAACAACAAATCATCGCCCCAATTTTATTCAAGACAGCATTAATTAGAATGGCACCATAGATAAAAGTTAACATGGATGCTTTTGCTTTCATTGTAGCTGTGGTAGCACTTGTGAGTATTTTGAATGAGAAACTGAAAAATTATTGCATGGCCAAAGAGATACACAAAATTTTTTTTAGTTGTTACTGTTATCCTTGAACTAAATTTTCTAGTGTGCTACGAAAAACAATTGGGAATAATACCACCTTAAAGATTTGTGTTGCAGACAAAATAATCTCTATTATAATTCAGGTAACCTCTGCTTATCCCCACAGGAAATTTAGAAATACCATAATTCAGTTGTCAACTACTCACCTCGACGCTGAAGCCTATGTACCATAGGAACGCATCCACTCCACCCATTATTGGTGCAACACATTCGCACAGCAGTCTCACGGGGCCGGTCTTTTTACTAACCTGATCCTTCCCCCGCGCGTCATGTTAGGGTAGTTAGCGCTGTTATAGCCAGAGGAGATCTTCCCCACGAGAGAGCGAGAGAGCGAGAGATTAATCCAGCCACTTTGACAATTTCGGACGACCATTTCCAGTCAATATTATTACTTTTGTATGGTAAAGCGTTGTTAACACATTTGGCCTGGTGATATCACTGGTAAAGGGTTTTCTGGATAGAGGTTACTGTATTGTTTACTGTAACAGTTTAGCTATAAATGAATAGTCAGAGGGCAAATGCATGTTTTTTCCCATATAGTATTAAGAAATAGCTATTTAAATAGACAGTGTAGTGGTGTATATTTTTTGATCAATTAATTGTAAAGCAATTAAGAATGAATGAGAATGAATGAATGAATGAGAATGAATGAGAATGAATGAATGAATGAGAATGAATGAGTGAGAACACGTAAATGAATGAAGGAGAATGAATAAATGTATTCATTAGATTCCATTGATATAACTACAGTCTCAAGGGGACCTATCCCTTTACCAAGCTAAAAAATGCATATATTTTTTAATTTAGTAATAATAATTTAAAATTGTGTTTATTAATTATTATTATTATCATCACGTACAAAAACTTCACATTAAAAATAATTATACATATGAATTAAAAAAATTTTTTTTTGTACAGTGTATACATCCTGCATGTACATCTGTAAATTCTAAGTATTAGTGTTAAACTATCTGTAAACTTACCACTTCAGTAAACTCCAGTAGATGCCTAGTACACCTCAGGTGTTACTTGATCTATTGTTCCTGTACACTTGTCTTGGTAAAAAAAAGAAACTACGATGTATATGCTGCATATAAATTTGTGAAAATCCTTGTAAACTGGGCTTTTTTATGTAGTGTAAATTAAACAAATAAATTTTAAAAATGCATAAACAAAATAATAATGAAACAAGGAAACAAATGACTAAGTAATAAATATCTAATTTTAGAAAGAAATTTTTTATTCAAATAACAGCTGTTGAACAAAGTATAGCTAGATGTGAACAGATGGAAACACAAGCCTCATTATTTAACGTTTGAAATTTCTGACATCATGAAATTCAGCTACAGTCCATGTTTCATGTTCCATACAATAGCTATGGAAATTCCAAATTTCATGTTTTCATGAAATTTTTCAGGAATATAACATTTCATGGAATTACATTACCAGGACATATCATATTTCATGCACACCATGAAACTAGAGTGGAATGTGAAATTTCCTGTACCTGATAGTTCATTTGTAACTCATGAAAGTCAAGCCTGACATTTCATGTTAATTTCTGACTTAAACTGTACTCAGGAAATGCCACTTTTTTTGTAGTGT
>WLWD01003170.1_pt1 | contig 77110 bp, 65 predicted proteins | sample 6712731 | NCBI WGS metagenome assembly WLWD01 (sample SAMN12718690, study PRJNA576275) | sponge metagenome | isolation source: marine sponge | host: Mycale hentscheli | place: New Zealand: South Island, Marlborough, Capsize Point | collected 2014-11-01 | reverse complement strand
GGCGGCAAAGCACAGCGATTCGGTTTCCAGGACCGTGCGGCGGGCGATCAGATCGACCAGCGGACCGTTGGAGCCGTGGCCGTTGACCAGGAGGATTTTCTCAAAGCCGTGGTAGGCCACGCTCTTGGTGATGTTGAGGCAGAAGGCGATAAAAGTCTCGGGCTCGATATGGATGGTGCCGGGGAAATCGATATGGTGCCGATTGAGGCCGTAGGCAATGGGCGGCAGCACCAGCACCTTGTCGGGGGCGCGGCGGCCCACTTCCAGGCAGACTTCCTCGGATAAAAAGACATCGGTGTCCAGGGGCAGGTGACGGCCGTGCTGCTCGGTGGAGCCGGTCGGCAGGACGATCAGCTTCTGCATGCCGATGGCCTCGTTCATTTCGGGCCAAGTGAGGCGGTTGTAGCGGTATTCGGTGGCGGCGGACATGGGTTCCCTTTCTAGAAATTGAATATCATATTGCCTTCAATGCCGAAATAGCCGTCGATAAAAACCCACAGGCAGGCGGTGGAGAATTCTCCGAGGATGAGGCCGAGGAAAAAAGGCATCAGAGTACGATAGGTGCGCACCCCGCCGTAGCGCAGGATGGCGGCTTTGAACAGCCAGGCCATGAAAATGGCGAACCACCCGTACGAGACAATGGTATAGGTGGCGGCGACGGGGAAACCCAAAGGGTGCAGGGGCCACCAGACGAAGCGCTGGCGCAAAAAGAGCAGACCGCCCATGATCAGGGCGCCAATACCGGTGAAGGTGGCCCGGGGCATGAAAGTGGGCTCGGGGGCATTGTAGACCGAGGCCATATAGGTGAAGGGCCAGCGCGGCGCCCCGACGAAGTACCAGCCGTGCAGATTGACGCCGCCGTAGGTATAGGCCAGGGTCATGGTAAACCAAATGGAGCCGGCCAGCCCCACGACAATGGCTATCAGCAGGGCCAGGGGCAGGCGGCGGGCGGGGCGGTCGCCGGTGGAGGTGAGTTTGAGGCTGTGCATGACCGCGTTCATCATATTGGCGGCGGTCTCGCCCATCCACACGGTGCTCAGGCCCAGCCCGGTCATATTCTGCAGGCCCAAGACTTCGGGGCCAAAGCCGCGGGTGATAAAAGCCTGGGGTGCCATCGGTGTTTGGCAGCCGGGCACGCCGCTTTCGCAGACAATGCGCGACAGGCCGATAAAGACCAGCAAGGCTCCGGCCACCAGCAGCAGGGCGACGTAGAAGGAAAGACCGTTGCCGGTAAGCCAGGCCAGCATTAGGGCGATGCCAGTGCCCAGGCCCAAAATGGCCAGGCGCGGGGAGAGGATTTCGCCCGGGGCCCGTTGGCCCTGGCGGGCCAGGTTCCACAGGCGGCGCAGATGGCCGCGGGCGGTCCACAGGACGAAGAGGGCCAGGACCAGCATGCCGCCGGCCTGCTGGTGCGAAACGGGGATGGAGCCGCCGCCCGAAGTCCAGATGTCGCCGCCGCCAATGGTCAGGCCCAGACGGGCGAAAATGACCCTTTGAATGGTGAAGAAGAGGAAGAAGAACCAGATGCTGAAGGAGACGTTGAGGGCCATCAAATAGGCCAGCCCCATGACCGGTAGGTTGACCCGGAAGGGGATGCCGATTAGGCCTTGCAGCATGGATACCGAGCCGGTCAGGGCGATGGGCTGGAAGGCGTCGTGGTAGTAATTGAGCGAATTCCACGAGTGCAGGATTAGGGGCACGGCAAAGCCGATCCACATCAGGCGGTTTTTGAACAACCGCGTCAGGATTCCCTCCTCGGGCTCTTCGAGCATGGCCAAGGGCAGGCGGGTGAGGGGATAAAGCAAGCGCTCGTTTTCTACCCACTGTCCCCGCAGCAGGGAGCCCAGACAGAAGATGACCCAGTAGAAGATCAGGATAAAGGCGGTCCAGGCCACCAGCGGGCGGAACCAGGCGGCCCAGGGGACAGGGGCATCTTTAGGCAGGCCCTCGTAGAACAGGCGAATGGCCGTTGGGTCGGCGGGGACCAGCCATTGCGGCAGATATTCGACGAAAAGCTCGGACCAGTTATTTTCAGGGGTGGCGTAATAGCTGGCTCCGGTGATGACGGAGAGGAAACTACCGGTAAAGCCGGTGGTCACCACGACCGAGCCGACCAGCATCATGGCGTAGACGACAATCAGCTCGGCGCGTGAATAGGCGAAATTGCGGCCCAATAGGCGCAACAGCGGCATGGCCACCAAGGTCAGCAGAAAAAGAAAGAGAACGGCGATAATGGGGATGGCGTTGCTGGTGAGCTGGGAGCCTTTGACGATGAGGATGGCCCAAGGGCTGAGCAAGCTGATAGCCCCCACCAGCAGGGCCCCGGTCAGGACCGAGCGCAAGGAGAAACCGGCGGCGTCGTGGGTGGATTCAGACATGCAACCCCGTTGGTGTGGTATTTTTACGATTTATAAGCATAAGATAATCTATAAAAAACAGCTTCTTTGCGCTGTGAGGGTTCATGAGTAGATTGGAGTTTATTATAATATAGACCAGGCCAAAGGGGAATGCGGATGATAAGATCGACCAGAACAATTCGAATCTTGGATCGAGGAGGTCTGTGGGGGCTGGTAGCCTTTGCTTGCGGTAGCCTTGTGTGCGGTATCGCCTGGGCCGGAGAGGGGGGCTCGACGCAGGTGTTGGAAGATCTCTTGGGTAGCCAGTCCCTGGGGCTGGGGGTAATCCTGGGGGCGCTGGCCCTGGCGTTTTTTCTCGGTTCGGCCCATGCTCTGGAGCCTGGCCACGGCAAAACCGTTGTGGCGGCCTATTTAATTGGCCGCCGGGGCACGGTGGCCAATGCGGTTTTCCTCGGCGGGGTAGTGACCCTAACCCACACCCTCAGCGTGATTATTTTGGGGGTCATCGTCCTGGCGGCCTCCCATTTTATCGTACCCGAACAGATCTATCCCTGGCTCGAAGCCTTTTCGGGCCTATTGATCGCCGGAGTGGGCCTTTGGTTGCTGTTGCGGGGCGGCTGGCACAGTCATGGACACGGGCATGGGCACTCGCACGACCATGGGCATTCGCACGATCATGGGCATTCGCACGATCATGATCACGGCCATACTCACGGTGACGCCGGTCAAGGTCACAGTCATAGCAAAGCCCACGACCACGGCCATTCTCATTCCCACGATAAAGCGGATGCCCCAGACAGCGAGGATGGAGGTGTCACCCTTGGGGCCCTGTGGGCGCTGGGGGTTACCGGGGGGATTGTGCCCTGTCCGGGGGCGTTAGTCATTCTGTTGGTGGCGGTGGCCCTGCACCGCATCGCTTTTGGCTTGCTGCTACTGGTTGCTTTCAGTCTCGGGCTGGCCGCGGTGCTGATCGGCATCGGCATCTTATTGGTCAAGGCCCGGCCGTTGGTCGAGCGTTTCAGCGGCGATAGCCCGTGGTTGCAACGACTGCCCAAAATAAGCGCCGTGGTCATTACCATACTGGGCATAGGGATGGTCGCCAGGGCGGTGGGCGGGTTGGGGGGGTGAGATACGTGCGTTGGGCCCTGTTGAAGTGGTACGGCGACTATTGACTGCTGGCCGATAGATTATCCAGGTTTTCTCTCATAGTCTTCTCGGCGCTGGCACCAGGCCAGATATGCAGAGGTCATCCACCTGTCTCCATCGAAGTCTGGGATCATTCCTCGACGGTACTGCTCCAGCAAATGTTGGCATTGCTCCCTTTTGATATCCATAGTCGGCTCGTGGAGTCCGTAGGAGACCTTCCAGAAATGCATTACGCCACAGGATGACACCAGGTATACTTGCTGGTGGGTGGTCATTACCGCCGTCATTAAAGCCATCGTATCGTAGATGCCGGCCCCCTCTACGGCATTTTCGAACATCCAAGCGCTGCTAAAGCCGATTCGGTCTGCGACTCGTCGAAATACAGGGGTATTGCGGACCAGGGTGCAGCAGGGCTGGCAGCGTGGTTTGGGACTGCCTACCAAGGTTGTTAGTGGTTGTCTGCGCCCCTCTTCATCTAGCTCCCGGACGTTGATCTTGGGCGGCTCCACCCATGGCGTCGACGTTCCAGTTGGCGGTTTGGGTTTCGTCGAGCAATGGAGATAGAGCTTTTTTTGGTCGGCCAATTCTCGATTTCGGTACTGACTGATATCCTGTCTGACGGTTGGTGGGGCCGGGCCAAACAGCGGCGCCGTGGCGCGCCTGGATCTGGCCTGGACCGCCCAGATGTCGTTGTGCTCATTGAGTTCCTTGATGAGGGTATCCACGGTATTGGGTTTGATAAAACAGATATCCGCGTCGAGCAGGAGATAGTAGGAACACTCCGGATTGTCCATGACGAACTGGCGCAGCACCTCGCCGTGGGAATTGACCTTGGTCTGGGTGGCGTCTAAACCACTCTGCCTAAAGTCGATAGCCGCGGATTTGGCATAGGCTTTGAGCACAGTTGTTTCGTCCTGGGAGCTGTTGTCCATAATGGTAAAGCGGATATCCTCCCGCTCTCCGTGCATGGCAAAGAACGAGCGCGCCGCCAGCTCGGCGTAGATGGATGTATTGTTGTTGACAAGAACAATATTGAGGGTCGTATTGCGGCTATTCAAAGCAGCCTCCTTAGGTGAAGACATAAAAAAACCACGGCTTTTCGTCCGTGGTCTAGGTAGGTATAAGCCGCTTGAAAAGCAGCTTCTGCCACCAACGAGAAAGCCAACAGCGTGCAGTTGGTCGAGATCGCCTAAACACAAATCCATACCTGAGGCTTCTATAGGTTGGACCGCCCCTTGGCATTGCATTTTCTCAGTGATTTTCTCGACCTTACAATCTGCTGTTGACCCCTCCTAGTTTGATCTTTGATATCTGTGCGTTGAGACTATCGCATTGATGAAATGATGTCAATTTAATTCGGGCGTGTCATAAAAAAGCCGCTTCTTGGCCCCAATTTTATGTCGCTGTGGTGTCGCAGAAAAAAATAACCACCTGGCCGTTTTCCCCCACTATACAGTAAACCACCGTGCAGAGCCCCACTGACGCAGAATTAGTAGCCCGGGCGCGTCGCGGCGACAAAGTCGCCTTCGGCGCGCTGGTCGAGCGCCACCAGGATAGAGCCATGCGCCTGGCACGGCGTATGGTCGGTGAGGACGATTGTGCCCGGGAATTGGTGCAGGAGGCTTTGCTGCAAGCCTACTTGAGCCTGGAGACCCTGCGTGATGGCGAGCGCTTTGGCGCCTGGTTGTGCGGTATTGTGGCGAATTTGGGCCGCGACCAATTGCGCACGAAGCCCCCTGTTTTGCCCCTGGTCGGCGAAGTGGAGGCGAGCGGCCCCGATCCACAGCAAAGGGCGGAGGGACGCCAATTGAGACAGCGTTTGGCCGCGGCTATGGAGCGGCTAACCCCCAAAATACGGGCCGCGGCCCGGCTGTACTATTTTGAGCATTACAGTATCGCCCAGATCGCCCGGCAATTGGGAATTGCCCCCGGGGCTGTAAAGGCCCGCCTGCATCAAGGGCGGCAACGGCTGCGCGGCAATCTGGGGGCATTATACGAAGAGCTCTATGCGGGCCAAAACCAACTCAGGAGCGGACAGATGGAAAAAGCGGAAATAGGCGATGTGATCAAACAGGGGGACAACTGTTTGGTGGTATTGGTGACAGGAGAGGGTGATCGTTGTTTGCCCATTACCATAGGCGCGGCCGAGGGGTTTGCGCTGGCCTTGGGGCTCAAGGGGTTGACCCCGGCTCGGCCCCAGAGTCTCAATTTTGCCGCCCGCCTGCTAGGGGCCACCGGCGGCCGCTTGGAAGAGGTGCGCATCGAGCAACTCAAGGACCATGTGTTCTATGCCGTGGCCCGGGTGCGCGCCGGCGACCGTGTGGAGGCGGTGGACTGCCGCCCCTCCGACGGCATGGCGTTGGCAGTGCAGACAGAAGCACCGCTGTTTATTGCCGGCGAGGTGATGGAAGCGGCGGGGCGGGCACTGCCCGACGAAACCAGGGCGGCCATGGGACAGGGCTTGGAGGATATCGCCCAGATCCACGCCCGCCGCAGCGCCGACCCGGGACCTCGACCCGACTTTGACGCCGGGGCGGGGGAGGAAGGGGGAGGCAGCGTGGCGGTGCGGTTGCTGCGGGCGCGTGGGCGGGTCGAAGCCCAGATCCTGGAAAATCTGCAGGTAGGACAGGTCGTGTCTTTGGGCCCCCAGGCCAAAGGCTCGATCTTGACTGTCGGGACGGACGAATATTGGGGGAAAATTGTCGTCTATGGTCCGGTCTACGCTTTTGCGGTAGATCGCCCGGCCGGGCCTATGGAAGACAGCGGCGAAGGGGAATTGGCGACGCTGGAAATGGGGCGGGGTTGGTTGCCCGGTGAGGCGGCGGCGGTGCTGACCAGCGGCGATACGGTAAAATTCGCTCAACCAGTTGGCCGCCCCGTGGCTCTGGTCGCTGGCGATCGGCTATTGGGGCGGGGCGAAGTGGTACAGGTAGACAAGTGCTTTGGCGTGCGGTTGACGGTTGTGGGGGGCGATTAAGACTCGATTGTTGCGAGCACGGCCTGGTAGACTTCGACGCTGATGCGAAAACCGTGCGTTGCCACGAGAAGATCGACGAGGCGGCGCGTTTCGGCTGGCTCCACAAGGCCACTGCGTCTGGCGCGCAGGAGAATTCCGAGGGTGCCGAGGGGACGGATACCTTCGGTTTCTGCCATCATGCGAGTCACGCGCTCGTCGCAGAGCAGGATATCCGCTTTTCTGCGGACGGCTAGCGTCAGGGCCGCATTGTCGGCGCTGCTCATGGCACTGGCGAATGAGCGAGGCCGGGGTACGGGCTCAACGAGGCAGTCGGCCAGGAAAGCTTCCAGCGCAGCTATTTCCGCCGGATCTGCCCCGGGGGTCAGCACCTCGGCGCGGACGGGGCGAGGAATGCGGATATCGTCGCCGAGGAGTTGGTGCACCAGTCCTAGTCGCCGGATCTTGGCCAGGAAGATGAGCGGGCCGGCGTCGGCGACGACGATCACGGCTGCAAATCCCTCTCAAATTCTTCAAGTCCGTAGTTCAGTTCGAGATTGGCGGCCCGGAGACCGACTATCATATCCCGCACGGAGAGTCCTGCCAATTCCGCCGCCCGGGAGAGGGTCGTCTCCCCAAAGCGATAAGCCTGGCACGCCCTCTCGAACATCAAGTCCTCGGCCCCGCGCCTCAGCGCCCGCTTCAGGAGCGTGGGACGTTCTGTGCCCAGCTCCTCGGCCAATTCTTCGAGTCTGGCCACCTCGTCCCGGGGAAGTCGCAGTGATATGGTTACTGTTTTCATGTGTTTATACCTCTTGTGTTTACAGCTCTATTGTTTGTAAACAAATTAAAATTGAGAGGACGTTATTGCAAGTCGTATACCTGTATCCTCGGCACTTCGGCATACGGTTGACGGTTGTGGGGGCAATTGAACGGGTATCCAAGTGAGCCATTGCGTGGATGGCCGTCCATAAGGGGGGCTGGGCGAAAATCTCTGCTGGCTTTCTGCCAAAGGCGCTAGGTGGTGACCGGCGGGGAGGGAAACAACAGTTCCTGCAGGTTCTGCAAAGTGCGGAGGGCGGGCTTGCCCTCGCGCTGGTGCCATTCCTTAATCCAGCGGGCCCCGGCGTAGCTGTACATGAGGTTGGCCAGGCAGCGGCGTTCAAGATTATCGGGCCTGCCGCCATCGGCATAATAACCGGCCAATACCGCCCAACGCAGGGCGGGATCCTCGGGGAATAGATAGAGCAGGCCGTCGGTCCATTCGTATTCGGCGGGGGCCAGCATGGCGTCGGCAAAATCGATAAGCCCCGAGACGCGCCAGCCATTTTCGGTCTCGTCCAGATAAATATGACCGGGGCCAATATCGGCGTGTACCAGGGCGGAGCCGGTGTCGATATAGGCGGCGGCTTCGGTATCGAGGAAGGTAGCGATCTGGCGGCGCAGGGGGCCCGACAGGAATTTCATGGTCTCCAGATCGCGGCGGAACTGCGGCCCGTGCTGACGGCAAAAGTCCGTCCAGCCGCCGTGCCGTTGTTCCACTTGGCGCAGCGGCTCGGGGTCAGTCTGGTGTAGGCAGCGGAGCAAGTGGCCGATTTTCTGGGCCAGGCGGGGATGTTGGGCAGAGGGGATCGAAGGCCAGACCTTGCCCAGGGGCTGGCCTGGCACCTGGGTCATCAAGATGTAATCGGCTCCGTCGATGGAGCCGTCGGCAAGCCAGTGCGGTGCCGGTAGGGTGCTGTCTAGGGTCAGTTGCCGGAGGAGAGTTTTTTCCACAGCGAATTCTCGCTCGGCTTGGGCCGTGAAGGTTTTTACGACCCAACTCTCGTCGATCAGGTATACGGGGTTGGATTCGCGGCGATAGACCAGCGGTTTGTCGCTGTCGATGCCGTGGCGGCGGCAGATCTGCCGGGCCAGGGCTTGGCTGGCAGGGTCGTTGGGCAATGATTCCCCTTCTAAAATACGCCCTAGATAGCTCCGCAGCGGGGCTGGTCAGGGCTCAGTGGTGGGTGAACAACTGCTGCAACCACTGGGCCTTGTCGTAGGCCTGGGCCAGGAATTCCTCGGCCGTCGGTGCCGAGACCTGACCTGTGGTGCCCACTTCCAGGGCCACGGGGCCGCTGTAGGCGGCGGGGAAAGCCCGGGCCACGGCGGGCCAGTCGACCACGCCTGTCCCCGGCAGCCAGTGGACATCTTCCAACCCGTCGGTATCCGAGAAATGGGTGGCCACCAGGCGGTCGCCGTATTGGTGCAGCAAAGATGTCGGTTCGTCGCTGTAGAGCCGGTCGTGGGAGCTGTCGTAGCAAAAACCCAGATTCGGCGAAGCGAAGGCGTCTAGCAAGTGGGCGACGAAGGAGGGCTGGCGGACATTTTCAATGGCCAATTTCACGTCTACTGCTTCGGCGCGATTGACTAAGCGGGCGAAGCTATCTAGACCGTGCGCGTTGGGCTGGGCAACTTGGTCGCCTTCGGTTATATGCATCACCATGGCGGGGATGCCAAAGCGGCCGCAATCCTCTAGCCATTCTACATACTCGTCGAGGGCTTGGGTCCTTAGGGTCGGGTCGTCGCTCCACAGGCGGTTGCAGTCCCGGCCGGAGACGTGGGCATTGTCGATACGGAGGCCGTTGGCCCGTGCCAGCGGCGCGACTTCGGCTTTGTCCATTTCCCTAAAGGTGCGCTCGGCCCACCACAGGGATACGGCGTCGAAGCCAGCGGCTTTAATGCATTGGAAACACGCTCCAAGAGGGGCCCGAAAGCCATACCAACAGAAGATGCCTAACGAGCGTTTGGCAGAGACGGGCATAAGGTCTAGAGCCCTTTTTTGTCGAGATAGGCGGTGATTTTTTCAATGGTCTTGGCGCCAAAGCCCTTTACCTGGCCAATGCGGTTATCGTTGATGGCCACGCGCAAGCTAGGCAGATCGGCCACGCCCAATTCCTCGAACAAGGTGCGGGCCGTCACGGCGCCGACCCCCTTGATATCGACGATATCGAGCACGGTCAGGGGGACCCCCTGGCGCTCTTGGCTAAGGGCGTTTACGGGTTTGTCCTCGATAACTTCGGCAATGGTGGCCAGCACTTCGTCGCTGTATTCGTTGGTGCGCTCCAGGGCTTTGAGGCCTTCATTCGGGTATAATTCGTCGAGGCGGCCGCCGGCAAAGCCCTGTATCATCCAGGCGGCGTCGGGGTAATTGCCCGGATCCTCCGCGCAAATATCGCGGTAGTAGGCGACGCGTTTGAGCACTTGGGCGATGGTGTAATTAGACGGCATTCAGGGCCTTCCTTTCGCGGCTAGAGGTCTGCCCCATATAATGGTGCTTTGGCAAAACCCTTGCAATCTTCCGGCGCGGTAAATCTTCAGCTTTCCGGGAGGCGTAGATGGTCGGGGGTGATTTCATCGCCCTCGCACAGAATCAGGGCGCGTTCGACTAATTGGCCCAATTGGCGGGCGTTGGTTGCGGTCCAATCGGCGGCGAGAAGCCATTTTTCGGCTTCCGGGGAGAGGTCGGGCGGTCGTCGGCCGTCGCGTTGGGCCAGGCGTTCAAGGCCGTGGCGGGCCAGGCTGAGGACGTCTTCGGGGCGGTCCCGTAAAGGAGTAATGGGCAGGTGTAGACCCAATCCTGCGAGCAATTGGGGGTTGAATTGGCCCGCTTGCGCCAGTTGGTCCAAATCGCTTTCGGTGAGGGCGCAGAGGCGGACATCGATGCCGTCGGAGCCGGCCAATTGCAGCAGACTGGCCAGATGCAATTGGGCTCCGGTGGATAAGGCTTCGGGTTTTTCCAGTACCAACGTGCCGCCCCGGGCCTGGTCGAGAATGCCTGGGTCTTTGTCGGGCCCGAAGAGGTCGGTGGCCTCTGTGGAACAGGGGTAGAGGATAAAGGGCCGGTCGGCCCGGCTGCTGTGGCCATGGACGAATTGGGCGGCCACCACTTTGCCGGTGCCGGCTTCGCCCTGCAGCCAAAAAGGTGCCTGGGAGCGGGCTAATTTGAGCAAGGTGCTGCGGAAATTTTGGGCCCAGTCGCTGGTGCCAACAAATTGCGGCACCGGCGGGGTGGTGGCGGGTATGGGACTTTTGAGGGCATCGAGTAAATCCTCGGCCTGGGGCACGGCCAATTTGCCGTCGTAGAGCATGCGCAGGACTTTGCGGCGAGCGGCGTACATAGTGGACTCCTGGCAAGTCGGGGCGGCCTGCATATTGGTTTTGGCCGCCCCGACGGTCAATTGAGTTCGGGTAAGTGGTCGGGGGTGATTTGGGGGCCATCGCAGCGTTCTATGGCCTGGGTGATGACGTCGCTGAGTTGGGCGACATTGCCGGGCCAGTGGTGCTGCTGCAGCAAATCGGCCACCGCCGGGTCCAAGGTCGGGGCTTGGCGCTGCTGGCGGGCCGCTTGGGCGGTAAGGAAGTGCTCGGTGAGCAGGGGGATATCCTCGCGGCGTTGGCGCAGCGGCGCCGATTGTACCAGGCAGACGCTGAGTCGGTAGTAGAGATCGGCGCGGAAGCGGCCCTGGTCGATCAGTTGGACGAAATCGTGGTTGCTGGCGCCCATTAGGCGGACGTCGGCATGGTGTCGTCGGGTGCCGTTGACGCGGGTGAAGTAGCCGTCCTGCAAAAAGGCGTGCAGGCGCTGTTGCACGGCATCGGGCAGGGCGACGATGGTATCGAGTAAGAGGGTGCCGCCGTGGGCCTGGTCGAGGGCGCCTTTTTTACTGTGGGGCCCGTCCTCGCGGCCGAAGAGTTCGTCCATGATCACTTCCTCGGCGTTGGCGCAATTGAGGGCGGTAAAGGGGCCGTCAGCGCGGCGGCTGTGGTAGTGGATGATGCGGGCGATGAGCGCTTTGCCGGTGCCCCGCTCACCGAGGATGAGGACGGGGGCGTGGGTGGCGGCTATTTTTTCCAGGGTCTGGCGGAATTCCCGGTTCCAGGGGCTGTCGCCGACTATATCCGGGACGGGATGAGGCGGTCGCACTGGCTGGGAGCCTGGTTCGAGGGCGTCGAGCATTTCTTCGGCTTGTTGCACATCGAGACGGCGGTCTTGCAACATGGTCAGGACTTTGCGGCGGGCGGCTTGCATGGGTGGACTCCGTGGAATAGGGGGTTGCGGTCTTGGGGATCTCGTGTCGTTTGGGGTTGGAGTTATTCCTGCTGTGCTAGCAATAGCCTGTTATTGCGGCTTTCTCAGCGCTTTGATAAGGGCTAGGCCCTCTTGCGGGTCTAATTCGCCGCGCTCCATGGCGTCGAGGATTTCGTGTTGCTGGCGTTGCTGGGCCGGCGAAATATGGCCCAGGGCGCCAATGACCTCATCGAGCCTTTTGCGCACCGTGGGATAGGAAATGCCCAATTCTTTCTCCACTTCCTTGATATTGCCGCGGGCCAAGAGGAAGGCCTCGATAAATTGTTGGTGGTCGTTGGACAACAAGGCCAGGCGGGAAATGGGCAAATGGCCCTCCAGGGTGAGTTCGCAGGAGGAGCAGCGCATTTTGACCGGCTGCAGGGGGCCCTGGCAGACGGGGCAGTTGTGGACGGGGTTGGTCACGGGGCAAACTCCTTTGTGAATTATCAAGGAATCTAAATGATAAAATTCAATATATCAAGTTTTAATTTTAAGATAATTAATAAATTAAAATATAAAAATGGATTATATGAATTTTATTAATTCCAATCTTTAATTGTGGTTATAGCTAGTGGTTCAATTTTTATTAACGGATGGATAGAGTCGTTTTAATTTGATGCGTGCCTCGTCCGTAGTAAAACGCCAGTCGATGGTACAGGCGGCTTGATTACGTTGCTCTTGCCAGGCGGCGACTTCTTTCATTAGGCTGGCTTGATCGGGTAAGCGCCGATCCAGACATTGTCGTTGGAGCACACTCAATTCAATTTCGGCCATGTTGAGCCAACTGCCATGCACGGGGGTATAAACAAACGTCAATCGATCCAATAGGCGACGGGCTTGATGGGGCGCAAAGGCGTGATACAAGGCCGCCGGTTTATGCGTACTGAGATTATCCAACACGACCGTGATGTGTTCGGCGTGGGGGCAATGCGTATCGCTGAGCTCTTTCATACACTGGGCAAAGTCGATCATGGTGTGTTGATGGGTGACTTTCACATGCCGCCAGTTTTCCAAGGGGGCAAACAGCATAAACAGGTTACTGACCCCCGCCCGTTCATAGGTATAATCATACCGCCGGGGTTGCCCCGCCTCCAGCGGCAAAGGATGACACTGTTCCTTGAGATGTTGCTTGCCCGCTTCATCAAAGCAGATCACCGGATGCCCCGCCGAATAAGGCCGATGGTAGAGGGTGAGGACCTCTTCCATGGCGCAAACAAAGGCGGCGTTTTGCTCGGGCGGAATACACCATTGTTTTTTCAACCAGGGTTTGAGTTGGTTTTTTTTAGCAACCCACGCACACTACTTTTCGAGATCGAGGCGGCGTGTTCCAGCTGCACCATCTGGTCGGCTAATAACTGCAAGGTCCATCGGCTACGCCCTTCCGGGGCCGGTGCACAGGCCAGCGCACTGAGCTGGGCTTGGTGCCGGCCATCAAACTTCTGGTTGCCGGGCCGGACCCGGGGCTTGCGGTTGAGGGCCCCGGTCAGGCCCTGTTCGACAAAGGCTTTGCGCACCCGTTCGACGGTGGGCCGACTCACCTCTAACGCCGCGCTGATGTGAGCATCGGTCCAGCCGGCTTGATCGGCTTTGAGCAGAATCCGGGCGCGCGTCAGTTTTTGCGCCGACGACACACCGGTGGAGATGAGCTCGGATAAATAGGCCCGCTCCGCTTCGCTTAATAGGACGTGGTAGCGTTTGGATGGCATGGAAAAACTTCCTTGAATGAGAGAGAGAGGACAAGCATTCTCAAAGATCGGCGTTTTTAACGCATCCATCAAATAATAAAAATTAGACCACTAGTTATGCAATACCCAATAGGTATTGAGAGCAGTCTAGTCTTAGGCGTTTGGTGGGCTTGGGGATTGGTTTTTGGGAGCGGTACCGCTTTGTGGCCGGGGCGAGGGGGAAACTGGCCGGGTATCGGCGCGACTACAATTCCTTTACCAGAATGACCTGGTGACCGTGGTTCCATTGCACTTTGCTGCCGTATTCGTCGACGTAGGTGCCGCTGGTGTGAAATACGCCAATGCCCGGGTCGGTATAGCCGAGGCGCTCGTACAGTTGGCGCGGGCGGTCGTCGTGGGCAGCGGTTATGGCGACCCGGGGGTATCCGTATTGCCGGGCGACGCCCTCGGCATAGCCGATGAGTTGCGAGCCGATGCCGTTGCCGCGCAGTCTTGGGGCGACCTCAATCTCGCCGAAGGAGGGGCAGGGCCCCAGAGTGGCGGCGATTGGATGGGTTTTTTTGATGCGCGGAATTTCGTGGCTGCCGGCCCAGCGCAGCCACAGGCGGCCTACAGGCAGATCGTTGCACCAGGCGATGAGAAGGATACCTTGGCCTGCTTCCTGGGCCTGTACTTTGCGACGGGTTTTGCGCTCGTCGTTGTCGAATTCGCGCAAAGACTCAGCTACTAAAGTGCAGTCGGTTGCCCGGGCTGGGCGGATCTGGATATCCATTGCTGTCTCCAAGGGGCATCGCCTACTGGGTTTTGCGTCGCTGCCAAGAGTCGGCCCAACGGCGCTGGTGCCATTGCAATTGTTCGCGGTGCACCGGCCGCGACTTGGCGTATTCGGCGATCACTGATTCGACCTCGTCCCGGGGCAGATCGCGGTCGGCGCCAATGAGGAAGCCCAGGTCCCACATGGGATCGCCCCAGGCGAAGGTTTCCCAGTCGATAATTTTTAGCCCGTTGGCGGTGGGCAGAATATTGGCGGAAAAATAATCACCGTGTACCAAGGTTGCCATCGCCGGGACGGGGGCTTGGCTGCCGGTAGTGCGCTGGGCGCGGGGGTCGGATTGGCGGGCAAGAGACTGCAATTCGGCCGACAGGTCGCCGGCGGCCAGGCTGTGGATACGGGCAAGGATGGCGGCGGCTTGAAGGCGATGGCCCGGGACCCAGGCGGTCGATTCAAGGCGCTGGCAGGCCAGGCCGGCTTCCCGGCCAATAACGGCTGTGCCATAGGGGGTTGGAGTGGGGATGCCCAGACGGGGTAATTCGCGCATGGCCAACAGGCATTTGCGGGCCACTTGGGCTGGGGGTAAGCTGGTGTTGACGGTATCGAGGTCGCCGGGTTTGAAGAGGGTCAGAACGGCGGTCGTGGGGCGGCCTTCCAGGGCGAAGGCGCAATCCCAGGTTTCGCGCTCTGGGCCTTGCTTGAGGTTGTGCGCTGTGTCCACTTCGACGGCGGTGGTGTCCAGGCAGGCGGCGAGCCAGTTTTGCACTCTTGGGTGTTGTTCGGGTAGCGGGGCCAATTGAACTTGGCCTATTTGAACAAACTGCGGCGGCCAATGCGGCTGCACAGGGGGCATTGCTCCGGATCGTGGCTGCGGGCCGGGCAGTGTTCGCGGCCAAAATAAATAATTTGCAAATGCAGTTTATTCCAGTGCTGGGTTGGGAAGGTGCGCTTGAGGTCTTTTTCGGTCTGCTCGACGTTTTTGCCCGTCGATAAACCCCAGCGGTAGGCCAGGCGGTGGATATGGGTGTCTACCGCAAAGGCTGGGTGGCCAAAGACCTGGCTCATTACCACCGAGGCAGTTTTGTGGCCAACTCCGGGGAGGGCTTCCAGGTCGGCGAAATTGTCGGGTACACAGGCCTGGTGCTTATCGAGTAAAATCTGCGACAGATCGCGGATGGCCAGGGCTTTGCGTGGGGCCAGACCGCAAGGGCGGACGATGGCCTCGATTTCTTCTACAGGTACTAAAGCCATTTGTGCGGGCGTGGCAGCCCGGGCAAAGAGATGCGGGGTCACTTGGTTGACGCGGACATCGGTGCACTGGGCCGACAGCACCACCGCCACCAAGTGGGAATAGGGGGTGATTGAATCGAGTGAGGGCGCAGGGGTGCCGTAGAGACGGTCCAGGGTTTGCTGGATAAACTCGGCTTTTTCAGCGCGTGTCATGGTGGTCCAAGTAGTCGTCGATGAGCTCGCGGGCAATGCTGATGGAGGGGGGCAGTTCGGGCAGGGTGTCCGGGGTAAACCACTGGGCGTCGGCCAGTTCGGCTTCTTCCAGGACAATATCGCCGCTGGCGTAGCGGGCGGTAAAACCCAGCATCAGCGAATTGGGGAAGGGCCAGGGCTGGCTGGCGAAATAGCGGATATCGTCGACGACAAGGCCGACTTCTTCGCGCACTTCGCGGGCGACGGCCTGTTCCAGGTTTTCGCCCGGCTCGACAAAGCCGGCCAGGACCGAATAGCGTCCTTTGGGGAAGCGGTGGTTGCGGGCCAATAAAATGGACCCTTCGCGCTCAATGCGGACGATAATGGCCGGCGACAGGCGCGGGAAGGCGGTCAGTTTGCACTGCGGGCACTGGCGCGCCCGGTCCTGCGGGTGGTGCTGGGTGGGCTCGCCGCAGCGGCCGCAAAACTGGTGCGTCTGGTGCCAGGCGATTATCTGCACGCCGGTGCCGGCGACCCAGAACAGGTCTTCGTCGATGGCACCGAATAATTCACGCAGGCCGCTCAGGCGGGTATCGGCAGGGAGGTCGCTTTCTGGGACCAGTTCAATGGCGTAGCAGGGATGGCCCGAAGAAGCGCCCAGGTAGTGTTCGGACTGGGCCAGGGCGGCGGGCAGCTGGGCCCGGGTGGGCACTTGGGCGCTGCCGTCTTGCTCTAAGACCAGGAGTTGGTCTCCTTGGAAGGCGAAAACTAGATCGCCCTCGTGCGGGGGCTCGGGCGGGTGGACGGCGGGTTCGAAGGTAGTGCGGTGTGGGGTCATGAGTTGTTCTTTTTCCAACGGGCCTTATTGGCCTTCATTTCGCGGTTGGGGGCGATCTGGCGCGAGGTGTTTTCAGTGCGCTTATCATAAAGCCAATTGCCCTGGTTGTCGCGTCGTACGGGCAGGCGTTTGGCCACCGCCGGGGGGCGCGTCACGGGGCGCGGCCGGTCGCCGTACCAATAGGCGACGCTGCTCATTTCGTTGCACAGGTGGTTGCCGTGGCCGTGCTCGATGGTCACCTTGATCTCTTTTTCAAAGCGCACCGGGTTTTCTATATGGTGCACGTAGCTGGTCTGGTAGCCGATGGAGGAGCCGTTGCGCAAAAAAGCGTTGTCCTGCATGCCCCAGGCCTGGTTTAAATAATCCTCGCTGCCGGTGCCGTGCAATTGGGGGGGCCATTTATAGCCGTCGACCCAGATCATATCGTCGCCCTCGCCCCACCACGTTCCCTGGAAATTGGTGACGCTGATATTGCAGCCGATATAGTGGCCCCGTCCTTTGGCGTCGAGGATGACATAATTATTGTCCCAGGCCTCTTTGCCCTTATTGACGATATTGGCCTCGGGGGTGTTGACGCGGATTTCGTGGCCCCAGCCGCCAAAGGGGTTTTGGCGGCGGAATTCGGCGTGGAAATAACCGCTGTCGGCGGCCAGGCCGTCGGGGCAGGTCTCGTAGTCTATATAGAAATACTGGCGGTGGGGCTCTTTGCTCTGGTTGATCAGCTCGACCCGGGCGCTTTGGGCAAAGGGCATGCGCACGTATGAGTTGAGGGCGCAGCCAGTATTGAACTGGTTATTGCCGTTGGTTGAGGCGCTGAATAAGAGCGATTGGTAGGAATTGACAATGGAATGGCCCAGGCCGAAGAAATCGCCCAAGGGGCACAGGACGCTGGGGCTTTTGGCCCCGTCGTAGGTGATTTTCAGCAGGCATTCGCGGTAGTGGCTGCCTTGGGTAAGCCAGAGGTGGGTAATGCAGGCGGGGCCGTCGATTTGGGCCAGGACCCGGGTCTCACCCGGATCAATGATCCAGGCGTCGTTGTTGCGGCCGGAGGTGTCCCAGGAGGAGACGCGGCCGGTGCGGCCTTTTTGCAGTCGGGTCAGGTCGGTGAGCATATCGGACATGGTGGACTCCTGATTTATTATTTTTCCGGATTTTCCATATACTGGCCTTCGCGCTGGACCCGCTCGTAGGCGGCGGCGAATTCAGGCGAGCCGTCGTCGTCCCAAATTTCGGCGCGCAGACCGCGGATAGTACCTTCGAGAAAGCCGGAGAGGCTACTGGGGCTGGGCATCGACGGGGTATAGTATTTGTGGCCGCCGGGCAAGTGCAAAATGCCTACGTGGCGGGGTATTTCTGTATTGGGGATGGCGGCCAAACGCTGCAGGATCGCTTCGTCGACATCGACGCCTAGGCCGGGACCCTGGGGCACCGGCGAGCTACCTTCGACAATTTCAATGCGGCCGCCAGTGACGTCCTCGTCGTATTGGTCGTCTAGGTTGGTCGAATGCGAGACGTTGGGGATTACCGCCCCCAGGTGCAGGGCCATGGCCTTGGACAGCGTTCCGCCGGTGAGCTGGATGACGGTGGAGGCGTTGACCTCGGCGGCAGCGTAGCCGCGGCGGATGGAGGTGGCAATGCCGCATTCGCCAATCATATACAGGTCGGCGCAGCCGTGCAGCATTTCGGGGCCGCCGCCCAGTTGTGGCACGTGCATGAGGATGGGCAGAAAAGTTTTTTGCCGAAGCAGGCGCCAGCCTTCGATATCCTGCCAGCGCAGCGGGTCTTCCAAAAAGCCGACGACGGGCGATTTTTCCAATTGCTGCACCAGGGCCAGGACAGCGGTGGAAGGCCGATTATGGTTGAAATCGTAGTGCATTTTAAAGCCGTGCGGGGCCACTTCCTCGACGGCGCGGTTTTGTTCCAATACATCAAACTGCTCGCAGGTGTGGATCTTGAAGATCATATAGCCTTCGGCGGCAGCGCGCTGTACTTCCAGGGCCAAATCTTCGGGCGAAGCGGGTCGGGTCCAGGCGGCCACGGGGACGTGGTCGCGCACTTTCTTGCCCAGCAGCTTGTAGGCGGGCACTTCGAGATGCTTTCCCACCAGATCGTAGAGGGCGCCCATCAGACCGGCGGGCAATTCGGCGTGGAGGAAATCGACGGGGTTGGCGTCGACGAGTTGGTTTATCAGTGCTTCCGACAATGCACTGTGACCCCGGTTGTCGCCGTAGCCGACAAGGCCGTTGTCGCCGGTGATTTTGAAGACGGTCTGGGTATCGATGCCTGCAAAGCGGACTTTCTGGGCCTGGTTGCGGGCGGCCAGGGGCGGATTGATGGGGATGGCTTCGACGGCGGTGATTTTCATGGTAGGCGTCCAAGTTTAGGGGGAGTGGGTGGACTTGGACTGACAATACGAAAACGGTCGAAGGTGGTAAAGGGGCTCTAGGCGCGGTCGCTGTTTTCGGACCTCCGTTCAACGCAGCAACAAGAGCTTCCGGCTGACATGCCCCCTCTCAGTCTCAAGGCGGTAGAGATAGGCGCCACTGGCCGCATCACGCCCCGCTTGGTCCTTGCCGTCCCATAGCGCGGTGTGGGGGCCGCCGGGCAGATGCTGGCCAACGAGGGTGCGCAGGCGCCGACCAAGCATATCAAAAACGACTAGTTTTACTTGGCCCTCCTGAGACAATGTGAATGGGATGACCGTTTTGCTGTTGAAGGGGTTGGGGTAATTTGCTGCCAGCGAAAAAAGTGCTGGCAATGGTGAGTCCAGCTCCTGGACCGCCGTGGCGATCTGTGGTGGAGAGCCGGGGACCAGACTGAGGTCGTCTATCAGGGTCTCGCCCTGAAGGTCCCAGTGCAGCTGGATTTTTTCAATAGGGTGGGTGATTTCGGGCAGGGGGGCTTCTATGAGCTGCCATCCTCGGCGGTCAAAATCAATCAGGTCTAGTGCTTTTAAGTCAACTGTATCGAGACCTGGAAGTATGGCTATGCTCAGTTGGCCCTCGCCCAATTGCGCGTTGCCCACGTCGATGGCGAAGCGAATCGCCCTGTAGCCGCCTGGGTCAAAGAAGGCGGGCGGGAGCAGATCGACAAACCAGGTACTGCCGATAAAGGTGCTTTTAAGGTCGCTGTGTATCCGCAGGGCATGGATCCCGGTATGGGCGGCGTCTCTATAACGCGGCTCTGCCTCTATCGCCGAGCGGATATCCAGGTCCCATTCGGCGGCGGTCCCTTCGGCGTATAGGGGTAGAGGGGATACGGGGAATACCACCAGAGGCACATGCAGGGCACTACGCCATGGACCCAACGGCGTCTCCTGTTCAATGCTAATGCCAATAAGGTCCTTGCCGTTGCCGGGCCCAATGGTCAAAGGGGCTTGCAGTTGGAAGCGGCCTTCTCCTAAGTCGGTCAAGGGGATCGGGGTTATTGCCCCGTCGGCTTGAGTCCGGTTGGCCGTTACTTTCTGTAGGCGGCGCGTCGAATGCAAGAGGGGGACGTGGATGATGCCGTCGAGCTCGATATTGGAACCGGCCAATACGGTGTCGGGGAGGGGGCGCTCCCAGATAATGGGAGGCGCTTCGGTGAAGCCTTGCTCGCCCTCGATGAGGCGGATGAAACGGTCGGCGGGCAGATTCTCCAATTGGGTTATCTGTCCTGAGGGCCATCTCACCTCCAACAAATCGATCTGTTGGGCCTGGGCCAAGCCGAAGTGCACCCACGGGCTGTCGGCGCCGTAGCCACTGCCGGCGCTAGTTTCCCGCCACATAGACTGGCCGCCTGCCCGGACATGGACGCGGGCGCCAAAGGCGTTGCGATTGCTTTGGGTACCGACCAGTTGCAGCTGGATCCAGTGGTGCTGGCCGCCGCGGTTGCGCAGAATCAGATCGGGCCCCGCAAAACCGGGGAGGAAGAGGTCCAGATAGCCGTCTCGGTCGAAATCGCCCGAGGTGGCGGTGCCGCTTGTCGAGCGCCCCACCTGCGGGCCGAAGCCAGCGTCGAGGCCGATCTCGGTGAAGGTGCCGTCGCCGTTGTTGCAAAAGAGCAGGTCGCGCGATGTTTCGCTGACCACCAGGATATCGATCCAGCCGTCGTTGTCGTAATCGCCCGTGGTGGCACCGGCCCGGCTGGGCCAGTCGGCCAAGCCCGCCGCAGCCGATACATCGGTAAAGGTGCGGTCGCCGTTGTTGTGGAAAAGCATCGGCGCTTCACCGGAATTGGCGGTGAAAAATAGATCGATCCAGCCGTCGTTATCGTAGTCGATCAGGGCCAGGCCGGAGATCTCGCGCGGTGAATGTACAATGCCGGCCTGCAGGGCAATGTCGGTGAAGTGCCCGGCGCCGTCGTTGAGATACAGGGCGCTGGGAACGTCGTGGAGCTGGGCGGGAATATCGCTGCGCTTATTCGATCCGGCGAACAAGTCGAGGTCGCCGTCGTTGTCGATATCGCCGAATAGCGCCCGGCGGACGCCGCGCTTGTGGCCCAAGCCCGCCTCTTCGGTGGCATCGGTGAAGCGGCCCTGGCCGTCGTTGCGGAACAAAGTGTCGCGTCCGCGCTCGTTGCCGGTGAATAGATCGAGATCGCCGTCGTGGTCGTAGTCGGCGAAGATCACCCCGGTGACGAAGGTGCTGTCGTCGGGGGTTGCGATATTGACCCCTAGATCCTCCTCGACTTCCTCGAATAGATGCCCGCCGTCACTGCGCAGAAATACAGGCGTTTCGAAAAAGCCACTGGCATAGACGTCCTGGTCACCGTCGTTGTCGTAATCGCCGGCCACGAGGGTGTAGCGGTTTGGGCGCCCGCCGACAAAGCGGCTTAGCTCGACAAAGCGTCCTTGAGGGGTCTGTACCAAAAGCCCGCCGGAATCCTCCGAACCGAGCAGGATATCCAACCATCCATCGTTATTGAAGTCGACCCAGGAAGGGCTGCGGTTGCCCAGATCGGCCCATTCCAGTCGCCAAGATTCATCTTGGAACTCAATGGCCTGGGCGGGCTGGCAGCAGAAAAGGAAATAGATCGCCGCTGTGACCAATAGCCTCGACGGGGTAAAAATAAAAAAGGCCATCAATATCCCTTTCGGCAGAGTGTCCATATAAAATCCCCTATATCAACGGCCCTATCCAGTAGCCAGATAACGCGTCTACTTAATTGAGGTTTGATCATAATTGGGGTTGGCCGCGGATGGTGGGTCGGTCTCGGTCTCGGGCCCGGATCGCTGACGCTCATTCTCGGCCTACGGCCTCCGAGGCCACTCCGACCCGCCCGCCTGCGGCGGGCACCCGGGTCGGGTGGAATCCGCTTTCAGCGATCCGGGCCCGAGACCTCTGCTAGCACAAATACTGATGATACAGCAAATTAGACGGATCGTTAATTATGACCAAGTCTCACTTAATTGTCGTCTGCAAAAGTGCGGGATGAGCAGGACTCAATAGTCGCCCAATAGAGCGTTGACTATATCTTTAATTTTCCCCCAGGTAGCGCTTTGCACTGCCGTAGCGGTACCGGGGGTATCGGCGGCGAAGCAATAGAAATAGCCCTTACCGCCTGTATTCTCCAGGCCGACCCGGCTGCAGCCAGCGGATAGATGGGCCGAATTCCACGAGGTAGGGTTGGTACCGTCGATGTCCAGACCGCGGCGGTTGTGGTGGCCAACCTGGGCGCTGCCGGCGCCGCTGCCGGTCCAATTTTGGCAGGTGGTATCCTCGTCGCCGGGAAAGGCGGTGCCGTCCAGTTGCGAGCCGGTGAGGATATCGTGCAGATCGATGGGACCGCCCAATTCGTTGAGCGCCGTATCCTCGTTGAGGTTGTTGTCGTCTGAGTGCAGGTGCTCGACGTTTTCAGCGACGAGGGTGCCTTCGACATTGAACCAGGGGCCCGGGCCGATGCGGTCCCTGGCGTCAACAGCGTCCTGGCCCTGGGTGCTCAGATACGCGCGCCATTCCCTGTCGCCGGCGCCAACGGCGGCAGCCAGGCTTTGGCAATGCCCATCAGCTCCTGCCAAGCCGCCCAGATCGGCACCGTTGCCGGGGCCGCTGCTGGTGACGAAAAAACTCATTTGGCTGACCTGGCCCTGTGCGGTTGTCGTCCATGAGGAGAAAAGAGCGACGATTAACACTAACTGCACGAAGGGGCTGCAATGGTTATTTTTCATGGTATATTCCTCGGATAAGGTCGAATGAAAATGTGCTTGGGCCAGAAAAAGCAAAAAGAATGCCGCTGTCATTTACGTCACGGCACCTAGTCGTTTTACAGGGAATTTACCTATCGTTGCCGCGTGGAGCCTGGATACGGATGCTGTCGGAATTGGTTAAATTAGCCAGGCAAAGCGGTGTTTTTCTTTTTAGAATGCTGTTAATAATAGACTTGAGGCGATGTGGCTAAATTAGCCGTCGCCGTCTTGTTTACCCGTCTCGGATTAGGGAGTTATTGGCAATGCAATCGATGGGTCTGACCTTAGCGCTCAACCGAGAAAATTGGCGCACCTTTAGCGGGGCCGACGGCTTGGCTTCCCTGCAGATTGAACATATCGCCGAAGATGCCGCCGGCGCGCTCTGGTTTGCCAGTTGGGACCAGGGCGTCAGCCGTTTCGACGGCGAACGGTTTTCGACCTTCACCCGAGCCGACGGGCTGGGCGGCAATTGTGTTTTAGCCGTCTATCTCGACCGCAAAGGGCGGTTGTGGTTTGGCACCAATAAGGGGTTGTGCTACTACGATGGCCGGACATTCCAGCCCTTGGACGGGGCGGGCGGTCCCCAGGAGGTTTCCTACCTGTTCGAGGATCGACAGGGTCGCCTTTGGCTCAGCGGTGCTAATTTCCTGGGCTATTACGACGGCCGCCGGTTGCACAATCTGCACCTGGCTTTCTATAAGGCCACCGGCCGCAATTGCACCTATTGCTGGGGGATCGCCCAGGACGGCCATGGGGATATATGGATAGGGGCTAGCCAGGCTTTGGTCCGCTTTGACGGTGTGGCTTTTGAATTGGTCCATCCGCGCCTCGAAGCGGTCAGCGATACCACTATTTTTTGTCTCGACCAAAGTCCTGCCGGCGACTTGTGGATAGGGTGCAACCGGGATGTCTGGCGCTACGACGGCCGGCAATTCCATGCCCTGGGCAAGCAGTTCGAACTGGAAGCGCCGTTGCGCAAGATCCGCCACGACCGCAGCGGCTGCACCTGGCTTTGCACCACGGGCCAAGGCGCCCTCTGTTACGACGGCTTGGAAGCGATCCGATTCGCGGCGGAGGACGGCCTGCCCTACGATAAGGTCAACGACGTATTCGTCGACGGCGACAACCAAATCTGGTTCGCCACCTGGGGCGGCGGCGTCTGTGCGACCAATGGGCGCACGGTGCAAAACTTCACCCGGTTGGACGGATTGCCCCGCAATGAAGTCCACGCTTTGCTGGAAGACCGGCACGGAAGGATATGGGCGGCGTGCAAATCATTTAGGTCAAACGAACATTTGCAAGAATTGGCCTATTACGATGGCAGCGGTTTTCAAATTTGTCGGGCCGGTGCCGGCACTATGGCCTTGTGCCAGGACGAAAAGGGACGCCTCTGGTTGGGCGGCAGTCAGGGGTTGATCGCCTATGAGGAGGGGCGGTTTGAAGATGTGCCCCTGACGGCTGAGTGGAAAAACGCCGCAGGCTGGGACGCCGGGGTGCACGCCTTGGCGGTCGATGGCCAGGGGCGGTTGCTATTGGGGCATTTAGTGGTCGAGGATGGCCTCACGTACTGGCAGATTTCCAGGCTGGAAGGATCTCATTTAGCACGGATTTGCCGACAGCAGACCGGTCAAAGAGACGCCAAGCAATATATCAGTTCCATTTGCGTTGGGCGGCAAAATGAAATCTGGTTCAGTTTGGGCTGTTGGGCCCGGGCGGAAAACGGGGGCGGGATAGGCAAGTGGAGCGAGGCGGAAGGGGTGGCGCTCTATACGGCCGCCGATGGTTTGGCCGACAACCGCGTTTTTGACTTGGCCGAAGACGATCGGGGCGATTTGTGGCTGGCCACCTATGGGGGGCTCAGCCGTTTCGATGGCCGCCGGTTCCACAATTATACAACAGTCGACGGGCTGCCCAATGACCGCGTCTGGTGCATTTGCCCGGACCGCCAGGGCCATCTCTGGTTCGGTACAGACGGAGGCATCGCCCGGTATGACGGGCGCGCTTTTCAACACATGCGTTATTTGCCCTCGGCCGCCGTCAACGCCATTGTCCAGGATTGCCACGGTGTCTTGTGGTTTGCCGCCCGCAACGGGCTTGTGCGCTATGACCCCAAAGGGTTTGCAGCCACGCCTGCAAGGCGTCCCGAGCGGCTGGACGGTGTTGTCGATAGGTGCGAAAAAATGGCGGCCACGGCGCCGGGCCAGCTGGACCGCCCGGCTATGGTCGGCCAGAGTAGGGCGATCCGCCGGGTAGAGGCAGCCGTCGATACTGTCGCCGCTACGGATATGACGGTCCTGATCCTGGGTGAAACGGGGACGGGGAAAAGTCTGGTGGCGCGGATGCTGCACGACAACAGCCGGCGTTGTGCAGGCCCTTTCGTCCAGGTCAATTGCGGTGCCATTCCCGACGGCCTGGCCGAAAGTGAGCTGTTCGGCCACGAGAAGGGGGCTTTCACCAGTGCGATTAAACGAAAAATTGGCCGCTTTGAACAAGCTGCCGGGGGGACCCTCTTTTTGGACGAGGTCGGCGATCTGTCCGCCACCTCGCAGCAAAGCCTATTGCAAGTGCTGGAAGAAGGCACTTTCTGTCGCGTTGGCGGCGAAAAGACGAACCGCGCCGATGTGCGGGTGGTGGCCGCGACTAATGTCGATATGACAGAGGCCATCCAGGCGCGTGCATTTCGCCAGGACCTCTACTACCGACTCAAGGGTTTCACAATAGCTGTCCCCGCGCTTAGGGAGCGAGCCGAGGATATCCCTGTGCTGGCCCGGCATTTCGCCGCTCAATTCGCCCGTCAGCTGGGCAAGTCCGTCCCAGCAATAGAATTCGCCCGTCATTCTTTAGCGTCTAACCACGATTGGCCGGGCAATGTGCGCGAGTTGGCGCATTTGATGCACCGCGCCGTGCTTATGGCCAACGGGCCAGTCCGCCTGGACGAAATTATAGAGAATCAATCGATCGGTTTGCAGGCAGAAGACCATGGGCCGGTCGCCATGGACGAGTTTGAACGCCGGGCCGATGAACGGGAGAAGCGCTATTTGACCAAGGCGCTGGAGGCAAGCCAATGGCAGGTCGCCGGCAAAGAGGGGGCGGCCACGCAATTGGGAGTGCACCCGGAAAAACTGCGGGCGCGGATGAAGAAGTACGCCCTGAAAAGACGGTAGTTGTAGCTGGTGATACATGTGCAGAGCCTGAACTGTGCTTGGGGTGCTTCCCTCTGGTCCCATATATGGGCCGGCGGCAACCAGGCCGGGCGGCTGGTCGTCGCCGGCCTGTATTCTTACGCGCTGGAAATGGGGCGGACGCCTGGTAAGAAACATGGCTTTGAGCCGCCGTTAAGGGGCAACCGTCGGCATTTTGGGCCGAATTCCGGTCACCCGGCTGTTTTTCACAACGGCCGGGTGCGACGGCTAACGAGGCGACTCCTGCTCGACCTGATTCTAACTCTGCGGCGTCACAGCCAAGCGTCCACTCCTTTCGGGGAATCACGGTCTTCGACAGCATTGCTCCTTGATATTGTTACCAATGGGTATTAGTTTGCCGATGTCCTAAGCAGATATTTCACCAGTGCACCACGTAGGCCCTATTAGGGTGAGGCGGGTGCCTCTGTAGGAGAGCAGTATGCTCTGCTACAAGAGGTGTCCGCTTTTTTCGTTATGGAGGTACCAAATGGATCCACCTTGTCGCTTTACGGTTGAAAACTCGTCGTGCCAATATGGGCGATGGGTCGATTGAGACCTTACCCCTACTACAAACGAAAGGCGCTACAATGATAATTTCCCATACGTTGAGATATGTCTATATCGGCATTCCACGTACGGCTTCAAAATCCATGAATACCTGGTTGGTTAAAAATTATGCGGGAGAAAGTTTTGGTTATCATCATCAGTGGCAGGTGCCTGAGGAAGTAAAAGACTATCTAATATTTACCATTGTTCGAAATCCGTACGAACGGGTCATTAGTGGCCATTTTCATGTGCCTTGGGGAGAGGTAGAAGCTAGCCAGAGCGTGAGAGAGCAAAAAGCGCCTCCCACTAAAGCAGCAGAACCGTTCGCATATCAACTAAGCCAAGCCGGCCTTTGGGGAGATGGGACGGTCAAGGTGGAAGGGGGCGATGTGCCTGAAGTCGCCATGAACCAATGGAGTTTCGTCCAGAAAGCCGGTGTATCTTTCATTCTCTATTTTGAAAAACTTCCAGGCGGGCTCCAGGATCTTCCTTTCGTAGAAGGCGCCAACATCCCTCCTTTTCCTCACCATTTGGAGAGGGGCATTCGGCCTCCAGGCAACTTTTTTGATTTCAAAGATAATGAAGAAGAAGAGGTTTTATGGACCTATGCGTCGGCTGATTTTGAAACTTTTGGGTACAAACGCTTTAAATGCGGACTTCCCGAAGAGGCGCCCAATTCGTTGAAACTATTTTGAGCATATAGTCAACCAAGTTCGCGTCATGGTCTACTATTGGGCCATTACCGGCGGGTAGAATCAGTAGATTCTATGGTACTTTAGGCACCTTTGTGGGGCTATATCCGTTATCGGCGGATTCCCTGTTGGCTGGCAGGCTCAGGGCGGGCGGCGTCCTCGAAATAGACTCTACCAATCAGCCCCGCAGCACCTTGCCCGGGTTCATAATATTGTTCGGGTCCAGCGCCGCTTTGATGGCGCGCATGGTTTCTATCCCTTCCCCTGCCTCTCGTTCGAGGGCGTCCAATTTGCCCAGGCCAATACCGTGCTCGCCGGTGCAGGTGCCGCCGGCTTCCAGGGCTCGTTCGACCATCCGGTCCCCCAGGCGCTTGGCTTCTTCCAGTTCGTTGGGGGCGTTGGGGTCGAGGGGGAAGACGACGTGGAAATTGCCATCGCCGACGTGGCCGAACAGCGGCGCGATCAGCTCGGATGCATCGAGGTCGCGGCGGGTGGCTTCGATGCAGGTGGCCAATTGACTGATGGGCACACAGACATCGGTGATATAGGCCACCGAGCCGGGGCGCAGGGCCATGCAGGCGTGGTAGCCGTCGTGGCGGGCCTGCCACAGGCGGCGGCGCTGGTTTTCCTCGGTGGCCCAGTGGAAATTGGCGCCGCCGTATTGGCGGGCGATCTGGCCGGCCTTTTCGGCCTGTTCGACCACCGCCTTGTCCGAGCCGTGGAATTCAAAAAAGAGGGTCGGGGCGACCGCGTAGGGCAGATCGGCGTAGCGCACCACGGCGTCCATCTCCACTGCATCGAGCATTTCCAGGCGGGCCACGGGGATGCCTGCGCCGATAATTTCGATGGCGGCGTCGACAGCTTTGGCAACACTGGCAAAGGGGCAAACGGCGGCAGATACGGCTTCGGGCAGGGGCGCCAGCCGCAAGGTGAGTTGGGTGATCAGGCCCAGGGTGCCCTCCGAGCCGACCAGCAGCGCGGTGAGATCGTAGCCGGCGGACGATTTGCGCGCCCGACCGCCGGTGTGGATCAGGCGGCCGTCGCCCAACACGGCGGTGAGTCCCAGGACATTGTCGCGCATGGTGCCGTAGCGCACCGCGGCGGTGCCCGAGGCGCGGGTGGAGGCCATGCCGCCCAACGACGCGTCGGCGCCCGGGTCGATGGGGAAGTGGAGTCCGGGATGATGGTCGGCCAGGTAGTCGTTGAGCTGGTGGCGGGTGACCCCGGCCTCGACAGTGGCGTCCATATCGCCGGCTTCGACCGCGATAATGCGGTTTAGATTGGAGGTGTCGACGCACAGACCTCCTCCTTGGGCGACTATGCCACCTTCGACGGCGGTACCGGTGCCGTAGGGGATAAGCGGTAGGCGGTGGCGGGCGCACAGGCGCACCAACTGGACGACTTCCTCCTGATCGCGGGGGAAAGCCACCGCCGGCGGGGGCTCGGCTCGATGGTGCGAAGCGTCGCCGGCGTGGGCCTGGCAGGTGGCTGCATCGCGGCTGAGGCGGTCTCCCAGCAGGGTGGCCAGTTCGGTCCAAGGTGAATCGGAGTGAGACGATTGGGGCATGGTGGGGCTCCGGGGCGCAGGGGCCAAATTTCGGTCTGGATTAATTGTCTTGCTGATGGGGCTGTCACAGGGCCAACGAGCAAATCCTGGGGGCAATTGCCGGGCCCGAGCCAAGCGCTTGTAATCAGATCGGCTAATGTTTTTCTTTGATGGGTGCCTGCCGGGTTCGTCCGGCAGACGTTGGCTACTCTAAATACCGTTGAGCGACTAGTGAATTGGCCGTTTTTGCACCGCGTACTGTTAGGGGCCGGGGTGTTTTTTTCTGGTTTGAGCCCCCTGGCTATCCAAGGTCAGACCAGCCTTGAAAAGGCGGGACCCGATAAAATACGCATCGTCTACCGTCCCGACAAAATTGCCGCTGCGGAGGCGTTGGTCCATACCTGTCTGGTGGGCATCCCCGCCGCTGGTGAAGTGCGCCTCGAAGTCGTCGAAGTCGTCGAGGCGGTGGGGCCCAGTTGGGCCGATCCCTGGCCCGAGCGCTCCTTAGGCGGCCCGGCCCGCTTGGGGGCACCTGGCTTTGTCCGCGACCAGCGTGTCGTAGAGTTGGTTTTCGAACCCAGGAGGCAAGGGGACGGGCGCTTACGGGGCTATCGCCGCGTGGTGGTCGATATCTGGGTCGATCCGCAGGCGGCGGCGAGTCGCCAGGGACCCCGGCCAGACCGCTGGGGCGAGGATTTGCTGCGGCACCGGCTAATCAATTACCACCAGGCCCGCAGCTGGCGGCTGTCGGTGGGCGGACGGGCGAAAAGGGCCCAGGGCCCCAATGATCCGCTATTGGTGCGGATGGTCGTCCAGGAGCAGGGCATGCACCGGGTCACCGGCGCCGATCTGGAGGCCATTGGGGTCGATTTGGAGGCGATAGATCCCAATGGGGTGCGGGTATATTACGGCGGTGGGCAGGCCCTGCCCACCGACTTTGTGGAATCTCCTCTGATCGTCGAAAGAGGCGAAATAGCCCGGGTCATAGACGACGGCGGCGATGGCCGTTTTGACGTCGAAGATGCCGTTGTTTTTTACGGCGAGCCAGTATCGCGTTTTGCGGTCGACGAAACGGGCGAGTACCACTATTTGAACAATCTGTATACGGACGAAAACATATATTGGTTAGGATTGGGCGGGACTGGGGAAGGGCTGCGGGGAATTTCCCTGGATGGAGGAGGGGGACCGGCGGCAGCGCCGTTGTTGACCAGTGCCCGCCAGCGTTTGCACCGCGAGCAGGAGGCCTTTATCCAGACCCAGGCGTCGGGCAATATCAATTCCGGTCTCGATTGGTATTGGCAGGCTTTCCGCAATACGGTGCGCAATTTTTCCATAGAAATACAGGATCCGGTCGACGAACCAGTCGATATGCGCTTTGCTTTTATTGGTTGGACCGCCGCCCAACACCGCTTTCTCATCCGCTGGAACGACGAGGATGTCGAGCAGATTTCCTTTAACGGCCGCAGCAAGTTCGTGCGCCAGGTGCAGGCGGAGCGCGGTCCCCAGGAGGGGCAGAATCTGTTGGGGGTGGTGCAGCTCGATTTTCGCACCACCCGCTTCGATTGGTACGAACTGGAATACAGCCGGGCGCTGCGGGCGGATCAGGGCGAGGTATCGTTCGCCGCGCCGGTGCAGGAAGGCTGGGCCCGTTACCAACTCGATGGATTTACCCAGGCACCACGCCTGTTTCGCGCCGACGCCGGCAAGCTGGCAGAGATAACCGGTTGGCAGTTTGAGGCCGACGAGGGCCGCCTGGTATTTGCAGACAGCGCTGGAATCCGGCCGCTGCGTTATGCGGCGGTGGCGCCCGGGGGCTGGCACCAGCCGGCGCGGTTGGAGCTGGACAGCCCCTCATCGCTGCGGGCTTTGGGGCAAGGGGCCGAGTATTTGATTATCACCCACGGCGATTTTGCCCAGGCGGCGCAACGTCTGGCCGCCTGGCGCAGTCGGGACAGTCGCTTTGGGCCCCCTCTTACGAGTCAGGTTGTCGATGTGCAGGATATCTACGACGAGTTTTCGGGGGGGCTGGTCGATCCGGCGGCGCTGCGCAATTTTCTCCAATGGGCTTATGCAGAATGGGATCCGGCGCCTTTTTTCGTCTTGTTGCTGGGGGACGGGACCTACGATTACAAGAATAACTCGGGGCTGAGTCTGGGCAATTGGATTCCGGCCTACCAGGACGGCGACAGCACCTACGACGAGTGGTTCGTGCGGGTGGTGGGCGACGACCATTTCCCGGATATGGCGATTGGCCGGATCAGCGTGCAGACAGCCGCCGAAGCGGCGGCGGTGGTCGACAAGCTGATCGACTACGACCAAGCGCCCGAGGTGGGGCCCTGGCAGAGCCGTGGGCTGGTGGTGGCCGACGATATCCGCAACCCTAGTCTGGATCCCGGCGATACCACCGAAGCCCAATTTGTTCACGATGCCGAGTTTTTGGCTGAAACATTACTGGCGGGCAACCGGGATCTGACCAAGCATTATATTGGCCTGTACCCCTTGCAGGGTTTGACCAAGCCGGAGGCCCGGGACGAATTTTTGCGGTTGTTCAACCAGGGCTCGCTATTTGTCACCTATGTGGGGCACGGCAACCGGGATGTGCTGGCGCACGAGCAGATCTTCGTGTTGTCGCGGGATATCGACCAGCTGGCCAACGGACGTCGGTTGCCGTTTCTGTATACAGCGGCCAGTCAAGTGGGTGTTTTCGACGATCCGGTACGTACGTCGATGCCCGAAGTGCTGCTGAAGCGGCCCGACGGCGGGGTCATTGGCATGATCGCAGCCACCCGTATCGGTTTCCACCAGACCAATATGAGATTGGCGTTTATATTTCACGAAATTATGTACGACCCCGAGCGGCCGGCAATGACGGTGGGGCAGGCGCTGATGGAGGCCAAGCAGAGTGTGCAGGTACTGGCGGGGGGGCCGTATGGTCGTCGCAATGTGCAGCGCTATTCGCTGTTTGGCGATCCGGCGCTGCGGCTGGCGCAACCGCCTTTGCAGGTGCAGCTCAGTGTCGGGGATACCCTGCCGGCGCTGGGCGAGGTTACCTTGCAGGGGCAGGTCGTCAATGCCCAGGGGCAAGAAGTGGCGCTAGAGGGCGAGGCTTGGATCCAGGCCTTTGATTCGTCGATCCCGGCGCGGGTGGAAGGGCTGGAGTATCAGCAATTGGGCAGCCCCCTCTTTCGCGGTCGGGTGCCGGTGCGCCAGGGCCGTTTGGGGACCACTTTCCGGGTGCCCAAGGATATCAACTACCAAGGCGCCCAGGGTCGTATCTCCGCTTTTGTCAGCGGCGCGGGGACCACTGCCTTTGGGGTGGCCCAGGGGTTGGTGTTTACCGGTACGGCCACGGATATCCCGGCCGATGGGCAGGGGCCCCAGATTGAGCTGGGTTTTGCCCAGGGGCAGGCCACCGAGCCGGGCTTTCGGGTCGGCCGGCGGCCGTTGCTGCAGGTGGGGCTGCGCGACGACAGCGGCATCAATATCACCGGCGAGACGGGCCACGATATCCAGGTGAGTGTCGATGGGCACTTGTTCAAGGTCACCGACCGCTTTGTCGCCGGGGCCGACTATCGGGCCGGGTCGCTGGAGTTGGCCTTGCCGGCTTTGGCCCCGGGGCTGCATCAGGTGGAGGTCAAAGCCTGGGATAGCTTTAACAATTCGGGCTCGGCCCGGGTGCAGGTGGAGGTGGGCGAGGGGGTCGCCAATTTGCTCAGCCAGGTGCTATTCCACCCCAATCCGCTCCAGGGCGAGGCGGGGCATTTTACCTTTGAATTGGCCGAATCGTCGAGTCGGGTGGTGGTGGCGGTGTATACCCTGTCGGGTCGTGAAGTCGCCTCTTGGGAGACCAGTGGAGTGCGGGGGTTTAATCGGGAAAGTTGGGCGCCGGCGGGGGATCTGGCCAATGGGACCTATCTGTATCGGCTGCGGGCGTTGGGGCCGGACGGCCGCTGGGACGAAACCAACAAGGCGCTGCAGATCCTGCGCTGAAGGGGCGGTTTGGACGATGAGCAGAGGCCTGGGCGGGGTCGTTTATTTTATCCGAGCGAGTATGGGCTTGGCCTGCGCAAAAGATGTTTGTCTGTTTACCGGCCTCATAGTGATGGGGGCGGTTGCAGCTAACAGCGGCCCCATACTGGTGCAGGCCGGGTCTGATAACGTGCGCATCGAATATATAGGGGAGGCAATAAAGGAGGGCGCTGCCCAGTCCTGCTTGGTTGGTATCCCCCCCTTTGGGCCCGTGTACTTGGAGGTGGTAGAAGGACAAGCGGCCGCGCTGGCACAGCTGGGCACGCCGGGCTGGATCCGCGACCAGCGCGTCGTCAAGGTGGATTTTGTCGCGGCGAATTCTGGGCGGGTCGTAGTCGATATACGGGTCGATCCGATGGCGGCATTGCAACGGCCAATTATCCGCCGTGACCGCTGGGGCGAAAAATTATTGCAACGGCAGCTGATCAATTACCAGCAGGCGCTAAATTGGCGTCGTGCACCGTTGCATCGGGCCGCCAAAGAAGCCCTGCAAGACGATGATGAAGTCGCTGCTTTCGACGATCCGCTGCAGGTGCGGATAAGCGTCGATAAATTGGGCATGCATCGGATCACGGGGGCCGATTTGCAAGCCGCCGGGGTCGATCTGGGTCGGGTCGAGCCCGAGCGTATACGCTTGTTTTACGGGGGCGGCGGGCGTTTGCTGCGACGCTTTGAGGCGCAACCGCCCACCGTGGAACGGCGGCAGCGGCGGCTTGTAGTCGACGACGGGGGCGACGGTCGTTTCAACCGCGACGACGCGGTCGTATTCTACGCCGAACCGGCTTCCCGCTTTGTCTATGATAGTTCGCTGGGCCGATTCAATTTCTTACACAATGTCTATACCGACGAAAATGTTTACTGGCTGGGATTGGGGGGTGATGGCAACGCCGCGCCCGCCAGCCGTTTATCGCGGCCTCTCAGGCGCCCCGATTTAGTGTCTATACGCAGCTTTCGCCAGCGCATTCGCCGCGAGGACGAGGCCTTTATTCTAACCCAGGCGGCGGGCAATATCAATTCCGGCTTCGACTGGTACTGGCAGGCTTTCAGGGGCAATTCGCGCAATTTCTCTGTCTCGATACAAGACCCGGTCGAAGAACCGGTCGATGTGGGGTTGGGGTTTTATGGTTTGACCGACGGCGAGCATAGCTTTAGGGTCCGCTGGAACGACGAGGTGGTAGGGCGGGTCCGCTTTGCCGGTAGTCAATTCAGCCGCCTGGCGATCCCGACAAAAGGTGGGCCGCAAGAGGGCTTGAACCTGCTGGGCTTGGATCACGAGGACGCCCAGACGACGCGGTTGGATTGGTTCGAATTGGAATACGGGCGGCGTCTGGTGCCCCAAGAGGGGCGGCTGTTATTCGACAGTCCGGTGCAAGAGACCTGGGCCCAGTTTGAATTAGACGGTTTTGTCGAGGCACCGCGCTTGTTCCGCGCCGATTCCCGGTTTCTGGCCGAATTGACCGATTGGCAGCACAATCCAGCTGCGGGTAAGATTGTCTTCCAGGACACTATTGGCGCAGTGGGACGGCGCTATGCGGCGGTGACGGCGGATGGCTGGCATAAGCCGTTGCGGTTGGAGCTGGACAGTCCTTCGTCGCTGCAGGCTTTGGGCCAGGGTGCTGAGCATCTGATTATCACCCACGCCGATTTTGCCCAGGCGGCGCAGCGTCTGGCGGCCTGGCGCAATAGGGACGACCGCTTTGGCCCGCCGCTTAACAGTCGGGTCGTCGACGTGCAGGATATCTACGACGAGTTTTCGGGGGGGTTGGTCGATCCGGCGGCGATCCGCAATTTTCTCCAATGGGCTTATAACGAATGGGATCCGGCGCCTTTTTTCGTTTTGTTGCTGGGGGACGGTACTTACGATTACAAAAATAATTCGGGCCTGAGTCTGGGCAATTGGATTCCGACTTTCCAGTCCGGCGACAGCACCTACGACGAGTGGTTCGTACGGCTGGTGGGCGACGACTCTTTACCGGATATGGCGATTGGCCGGATCAGCGTGCAGACAGCCGCCGAAGCAAAGGTAGTGATCGATAAGCTGATCGATTATGACCAGGCATCCGAGGTGGGGCCCTGGCAGAGTCGCGGGCTGGTGGTGGCCGACGATATCAGTAATCCCAGTCGCGCCGCCGACGATCCGCCCGAGTCGGATTTTCTCCTCGATGCCGAACTCTTAGCTGAGGAATTGCTGGCGGGCGGCCAGGAACTAGCCAAGCACTATATTGGTCTATTTCCCGCCCAGGGTTTGACCAAGCCGGGTGCCCGGGACGAGTTTTTGCGGCTGTTCAACCAGGGCTCGCTATTTATCACCTATGTGGGGCACGGCAACCGGGATGTGCTGGCGCACGAGCAGATATTCGTCTTGTCGCGGGATATCGACCGGATCGCCAACGGGCGCCGGTTGCCGTTTCTGTATACAGCGGCCAGCCAGGTGGGCGTCTTTGACGATCCGGTGCGCACGTCGATGCCCGAAGTGTTGCTCAAGCGCCCCGACGGCGGGGTCATTGGCATGATCGCCGCGACCCGTATTGGCTTTCATGTGACCAATATGGATCTGGCCATTCTCTTTCATCAGGCGATGTACTTGTCGGGCCGGGCGCACGTGCCGGTGGGCCAAGCGCTGATGGAAGCCAAGCAACTGGTGCGGGTGCCCCTAGATGGCCCGTATGGCCGGCGCAATGTGCAGCGTTATTCGCTCTTTGGCGATCCGGCGCTGCGGTTGGCGCAACCGCCTTTGCAGGTGCAGTTCAGTGTCGGCGATACGTTGCCGGCTTTGGGCGAGGTGACCCTTGAGGGCCAGGTCGTCAATGCCCAGGGCCAAGCCGTGGCGCTGGAGGGGGAGGCGTGGGTCCAGGCGTTTGATTCGTCGATCCCGGCGCGGGTGGAAGGGCTGGAGTATCAGCAATTGGGCAGCCCCCTTTTTCGCGCTCGGGTGCCGGTGCGCCAAGGCCGTTTGGAGACTACCTTCCGGGTGCCCAAGGATATCAATTACCAGGGTGCCCAGGGGCGTATCTCCGCTTTTGTCAGCGGCGCGGGGACCACCGCTTTTGGGGTGGCCCAGGGCTTGGTCTTTACCGGCACGGCCACGGATATCCCGGCCGATAGGCAGGGCCCCCAGATTGAGCTGGGCTTTGCCCAGGGGCAGGCCACAGAGCAGGGCTTTCGGGTCGGCCGGCGGCCGTTGCTGCAAGTGGGGGTGCGCGACGACAGCGGCATCAATATCACGGGGGAGACCGGGCACGATATCCAGGTGAGCGTCGATGGGCAACTCTTTAAGGTCACCGACCGCTTTGTCGCCGGGGCTGACTATCGGGCCGGGTCGCTGGAGCTGGCCTTGCCGGCCTTGGCCCCGGGGTTGCACCAGGTGGAGGTCAAAGCCTGGGATACCTTTAATAATTCAGGGTCGGCCCAGGTGCCGGTGGAAGTGGGCGAAAGGGTCGCCAATTTGCTCAGCCAGGTGCTATTTTACCCCAATCCGCTGCAGGGGGAGGCGGGGCATTTTACCTTTGAATTGGCCGAATCGTCCTCTCGGGTGGTGGCGGCGGTTTATACCTTGTCGGGTCGCGAAGTCGCCTCTTGGGAGACCCGTGGAGTGCGGGGATTTAATCAGGCGAGTTGGACGCCGGCGGGTGATTTGGCCAATGGGACCTATCTGTATCGGCTGCGGGCGTTGGGTCCGGACGGCCGTTGGGACGAAACCACCAAGGCGCTGCAGATCCTGCGCTGAAGAGGCTTAGTGATCCTTTGGTGCGGATTGTCTCGTGCCAGAGGTTTTTTGTGCCCAGGGGGCCTTGACATTGTCAACGAACCTGGAGAGTCTAAGCCCTGTTGCAAGCATCCGGCTGTCGGCTCTGGGTGGATTCCTTGCCCGAGCCGCCATGAGCAAAAGAGGACTTTCCATGAGCGCAAAAACCGTTGCCGAGCGCATTCGCTGGGCGCCCAAGGTTCATCCCGACAAGATCCACCAACTCTACGAGGCAGAAGCTTCCGGGCTGCTGGCCGATGAGTTGGTCGACGAAGTCGGCATTGAATTATTGCTGCGCGTCGAATCCATTATGAACGCGATGGGCGGCTGTCTCGAATGCCCCCGTTGCGGCGGGTCGTTCGCGGCGTCCAGGGAGCAAGTCCAATGCCCGCAGGCCGGATGCGGCTGGGGCAGCACTTTTGAGGCCTATATGGCCAGCAAGCGGCACCGCGATCTCAACGTGGCCAATGCCCTGCCCGCCTTTGAAATATTTGGGCGCCAATATCCCCAGGCCCGTTCGGCGGCGGCCAAAATGCGATTAATAGACCGGCTGATTCACGAGTTTCACTGGGACGCCAAACAGCATGTGCCCAATCGCAGTGTCGGCAATAATCTTATTGAGGGGAGTCATCAGGCGGTGGTTGGTTTTCTCGACCAGCTTTCTGCCGGGAGTGGGGTTGATAAGGCGGCTTGGCGGCGGACGATGGGGCAGATGTGGGCGCGGCGGCGTGGGCAGGGCCAATGAATTAGGTGAGGCTTGGTTCTTATTCGGGTAATTTGCGGGTGGTCGGCCTTTGGGGGGCGACGAGTCTGACGCTCATTCTCGGCCTACGGCCTCCGAGGCCACGGCGCCCGCCCGCTGCGCGGGCCCCCGGGCTTGTGGAATCCGCTTTCAGCCTCATCGCCCCCCAAAGGCCTTAGCCCAAGTGATATTAGATTGGGCTGTCGGCCCGGCCAAGGAATGGTAGCTCAGTCATTCAATCCAATTCAATCGTATAGACGAAGTAGTGCTCGCCCTCGGGCTCGGTGCGGCAGGCCCACTGGCCCTGCGGATCGACGACGCCGGAGGGCGATGAGCAGGGCATGGTGGGGGGATGGCAATTGTCGACTGTGACAATCCACAGGCCACCGGCGCGGGCGCGCATGCACAGATTGGCTTCGTGGTAGCGCCAGTTTACCTCAGACCATTGGTCGCCGCCGCGGCCGCCGTTGACCGCGTGGAAGACGATGCGGGCTCCCCGGTCGGCCAATTGCTGGGTGAGATGGGGGTCGGGCATGGGGGTGCAGGCCGGGTTGGCCCACAGGTCGTTGCAGATCAGGCCGCCGATGGGTATATCGCCGTACGTATAGGTCTGCAACGGGGCCACTGCGTAGTCTTCAATTTCGCCTCGGGGTGGGTCGGTCATAGTGCCGCAGGTGAGGGTTTTGCTGTGGAAGCCCAGATAGTGGCCGTCGGGCCGGTAGAAGCGGATTTGGTTGTAGCAGCGTTGGTCGCCTGGTTCGATATAGCAGGTGCCCAGGGCCAGGCCCAGGTTATTATCGCGCGCTTTTCCGGTAATATAGCGTAAGCCTTCTTCGGCGGCGGCCCGGTCAAAGTGGGGCGTATAGCCGCTGAGCGATCCTTCGGGGGTGAGCAGGATATCGGCGCCGGCGTTCTTGGCAAATTCGAGGGCGCGCTCCAGGGCGGCGATATTGGCCTCGATATCGTTTAGCACGGGGATCTGGGCCCCGGCGACGCGGATTTTCATGGGGCTTGCCTTTCAGGGGGCAGCCAGCCTCCCAAGGCCTGCAAAGGACCCGGGCGGTCGGTGCGGCTGACCCAGGCGGCCAGGGCCTGAGTGGGCTGCTCGGCGGTTGGCAATGGGCCCTCGGCATGGTACTGGCCGTCTCGCAACGTTAGCGGCCATTGGTCGTAGCCGAGGGCGACGAAGTCGTGGCCTAGGGAGCGGCCTCGGTTTTCGCCCCGTTTTACCTCCGTGCGCAAATCGCAGCCCATAACGACCAAGTGCAACAGGAGGTCGGCAGGCAGGTCCGGGGCGGCAAAAGTGGCCGTGCCCGTGCTGTCGTTTAGACTGAGGCGCAACGGGCCCAAAGGCTTGGCAATGGAGGGCATAAGAGGCTCGCCATTGAACCAACCGCGCCATTGACGGCCATCGAGGACAAAGCCCGGGGTGTAGATGCTGCGTCGGCCCAAGATTTTTGCATAATCGCGCTGGCGTTGGCTAAAGCGGGCCTGGGCAAAGGGATCGGGCCAACCCAATCGGTCCCAATAGTCGACGTGGAAGGCCACCGGGATGAATTGGCTCCACAGCCCCTCGTCGTTTTTGAACTGACTCAGCCAGGCGTCGGCTGGGGGGCAACTGCTGCAGCCCTCTGAGGTATACAATTCGAGCAGGCGGGCTTGTCCGGGGCCGCTTTCCAGGATATGGGGTTGGCCAGGGGCGGGAGCCGGTAGCCAGGCGAACAGGACGATTAATAGGCAGATCAATCTGGGCAAACCGGTCTCCTTCGGTACAAGGGGCGGGTCAGATTTACTGGGCCAAGGCCAGCGGACCCATGAGGGCGAAAACGTTTGGGACCGTCAACTAGCTAATTGGGCTGTACTCGAGATCAAGCCGTCACCCGGTAGACCCCGCCAATGGCCCGGGTAAGGCCTGGGTCGGCGGCGGCAAGGGCCTGCAAGAAGGCGTCGGCGTCGGTCGGGTATAATGTGAGGGCGCGGTTTTTGCCGCTGCCGCGGTATTCGAGGCGCAAGCGGTCGAAGGACAGCGGCGCGGCCGAGGGCAGTAGACTTTTGGCCGGACCCACATGGACGATGCGACGGAGATTGACGCGGTTGCGGTAAACGCCACTGCAAATGACCAGCTCGGCCGCTGCAATGCGGTAGCCCAACGGGTAGGTCAGCAGGCGGATGACGATTAGATAGAGCACCAGGACGGCGACGGGCAGCAGGGCGTATTGGGCCGGAGCCTGCAGCAGCGCCCATACCGCGCTGAAGAGGCAGACCGAGACCGGCACGGCAATGAAGACGAGCATCCAGGCGGGCAATTTGGCGTCGAATTGGCGCATACCACTGATTCCTCTTCAGGTCTACTATACAGTTATACAGTCAGTTCTATTCGATAATCCCACCGCCCAGGCATAGAGCGCCGCAGTAGAACACGGCGTGCTGGCCGGCGGCTACTCCGGGGTCGGGCCGTTCTAACTCTACGGCGAGGCGGGCCACAGGTGCGGTCGCGCCCGTCCCTGCCGCAGTCTTTGCTGTAATAACTGGACTTTTGCAAAACGCGGTTAGTATGCATTAATTGGTGCAAAATGTAGTCATTCCCCACCCCCTGTCTCGGATTGGATGCCATGCCTGCCATTATCGGCTTTCCCACGGTGGTTGAAGAAGCGGTTGACACTTGGGGTGGGGTGTTTGCCAACGCGCCTGAGCGGCGTCATTTTGGCGAATACCTGACGGGTTTGCTGGTGGCCCAACGCAAGAATGTCTCGTCGATTAACGCCGAATTTGTCGAGACGACGGATCAATCCTGTCTCAATCGTTGGCTGAATGAGGCCCCGTGGGATGCCCAGCAGTTGAATCGGCAGCGCCTGGCCTGGCTGCAAGGGCAACCGGCCACGCGCTATGCGACGAGGGGCGTTATTCCCATCGACAATACACTGATCACCCATACGGGTGAGTTGATTGAGGATGTGGGCTGGTTGTGGGATCATGCCGACCAGCGCTACGTCATTGCCCATGATTATCTCATCGCCAACTATGTGTGTCCATCGGGCCGATACTATCCGCTGGAGTTTCGCCGCTTCCGCAAGAAAGAAGCCGATCCCGAGGGGTTTAAAGATCATACGACCCTCTGTAAAGAGCTCATTGACTGGGTCGTAGCCGAGGCTATTCCGGGGTCGTTTACCTTCGACAGCTATTTTACCAACGCCGCGATTCTCAACCATATCCAGGGGTTGGAGCGGACCTATGTGGGCGACTTGAAAGCCAACCGAACCCTGTGGTGGAACGGCCACAAACTGGCGGTGAATCGCTTAGCCCGCCGTCTGTTAGCCCCCGACCGACGGCCGGTCGTTTCGGGGACTAAGCTGCAGTGGTATTTCACCAAAATCGTCTCGATCCCCGACGTGGATCATCCGGTCCGCCTGGTGATTCTGTGGGACCGAAAAAACGGCCGCCAGCCCGCCAAGATCCTGATCACCAATCGAATTCACTGGCACGTCAGCACCATCCTCAAAACCTATCGGCAACGTTGGACCGGCACCGAAACCTTTCACCGGGACGGCAAGCAGCATCTGGGTCTGGGTGACTGTCAACTGCGTACAGGCGAGGGCCTGACCAGGCACACATACCTCGTAATCGTAGTGCACAGTCTGCTCATGGCCCAGATGCACACCCGCCGTGCGAGTGCGTGGACGCAAGAACGGCTGACGACCATCGGCCAAGCCTGTCGAGCCGTTGCCAAAGAGGTCTTGGGCAAGACGCTGACCTGGGCCATTCAACAAGCAACGGATGCTAAATGGGAGATCGCAAAGATTATGGACCATCTTGCCCTCACCTGATTTTTGCAAAAGTCCAGTAATAATATCGACGCGGCAATTTCCCAACTGCGGTCCGTGGCGCAATTTTACCTGCACGTCGGGCCGGTCGGGCGGGCCGGCTATCCAGTTGAGGCGGGCGACGGTGAACTGGTGGCGGGTATGGTTGGCGAAATGCTCTTTGTGGGAGACGTAGACGATATTGGCTTGCGTATCTTTCCCCACTACGTACCAGGGCCCTCCGCTCAAGCCCAGCCCCTGGCGCTGGCCAATGGTGTAGAACCAGTAGCCCTGGTGCGGCCCCAGAAGGCGCCCCGATTCGCGTTCGCGGATATCGCCGGGGCGCTGACCCAAATGGCTGGAGACAAAGTCGCGGTAGCTGATTTTGCCCAGAAAACAAATCCCCTGACTGTCTTTGCGGTCCTGGGTCGCCAGACCGTGGCGGGTGGCCAGTTGCCGCACTTGGGCTTTGCGCAAATGGCCAATGGGGAACAGGGCTCGGGCCAGTTGGGCCTGGGAGAGGTGGGAAAGGAAATAGGTCTGGTCCTTGACCGGATCGGGGGCGCGCTTGAGCAGGAAGCGGTCGCCTTTCTGTTCGATGCGGGCGTAGTGGCCCGAGGCTACTTTGTCGTAGGCGGCATCGATGCGGTCGTAAAAGGCGCCGAATTTGATCCGCTGGTTGCAAAAGATATCCGGGCTGGGGGTGCGCCCGGCCTGCAATTCGGCCAGGGCGTAGGAGACCACTTGGTCGAGGTATTCGGCCTGCAAGGGGATAATCTGCAGGGGCACGTCTAGGTCGGCGCAGACGGCGCGGGCGAAGCCCAGGTCGGTCTCCCAGGGGCAGTCGCCCAAAAAGGCGCGCTCGTCTTCGAGCCAGATCTTCAGGTAGAAGGCGGTGATATCGTGGCCCTGGTCGGCCAATAGGCGCAGGGCCACCGAGCTGTCGACTCCGCCCGAAAGTAAGACCGCTATTTTCACGGGGTGGCCGCCAATCCGGATTCAAGAACGGGCCTGAAGTGCTCAAGGGGAGGCGTGGCCAGGCCCTGTATTTTACCGCGGTCGTCCCAGCGCCTCAGGGCCACGGCGGCGCGCCAGTGCGGATCCTGTTCAAAGGCTTTTACCTCGCTCGGGTCGAAGGGGCCGCCCTGCACGTGCAGACTCTCGACGGAAGCCGGCGATAGGGTGGCGAAATAGGCTGGGTCGGTGGCGCATAAATAGCGCTTGGCCGCCACGTGCAGGCGGGTGGGTTGGGCCACTGCGGCGACGAAGTGGCGGTCGAGGAAGTCGGCGCCTATATCCTCGTGGTGGCCATCGACGCCGGCGGCGGCGATATCTTCGGGCAGACCGTGCAGCAGATGACCGATATCGTGCAGTAGGGCCGCGGCCACTTGCAGAGGCCCCGCCGCTTCGGCCTCGGCCAGACAGGCGCATTGCAGCATGTGTTCCTGCAGGCTAATGCGCTCGCCGTAGTCGCGGTGGCCCAGGCGGGCGAAAGAGGTGAAAATTTCGTCGATGATGGCAGTGGACATAAGCTAAGCGTGCTGGCGGGCGAGGACGCCGAGGCGACTGTAGAGGCCGTCGGGGTCGACGTAGCAGCCCTGTAAATGGCGCTGGCCAGCTCCGGAAAAGGCGGTGCGGCCGTGCAGCAGGCGGGTATTGTCAAAGAGCATCAGGTCGCCGGGAGCAAGGCGCATACGGATCTGGAACTGGGGGCTTTCCAGGCGTTGGGTAAAGGTCCGGTAGGCGCGGTAGAACGGGGCCATCTGATCGGCCGGCAGGCGGAACGGGGCGATCGAGCGGTTGTTGAAGCGGACCCCGGCGAATTGGCCTTGATGGTCGAGGGCGATGAGTGGGGCGGTGGCGGTTAATTCGGTTTCCTGGTCGGAAAAGTGAAAGCGGACCGGGTGGTTGCTGAGCAAGTCGAAGAATTCGGGGTGGTGTTGCCGCAGGTCGTTGGTTACGGCCAGACCGTCTACCAGGATGGATTCGCCGCCGGCCGCGCTGGAGACCAGGCAGTGGAGCAGTTGTAGACCGGGAACGGGGTCGCGGTAGGGATTGTCGGTATGGGGGCTGAGGGCCAGACCGGTATAGGCCAGATTGTTGGGATCGCTTACCGAGCGGACGTCGAAGATGCGGCCGTAATTGGTCTGGCGGACGTAGCCGAAATGTTGCGCCACTTCTTCGACCAGGCCTTCTTGCAAGGGGCATTGGCGCAAAAGGGCGAAACCGTATACGGGCAGGTTGGTCAGCCAGCGGTGCAGCGCTTTGTCCTGGCCCAGATCGTCGTAGGCCATTTCGACCAGGGCTGTATCAAAGGAGCCTTCCCAGGCTATGGGGACGTACTCTGGGGCGGCGGCTTCCTGGGCATAAGCGCGCAGGAGGGCGGCCGGGTAGCGGCTTTGGTGGCCTTCGGGTTGCCAGTCAACGGCCAGGTCGCCGTCGGTCTCGGGGCGGTAGGCGGCCGGGTGGGTGGCGGCGGGGATGGTCGCCGTTTCGAGCAGGCGCTGGCCGCTGCCGGGGTGGCGGCATTGGACGCAGGGGCAATTATCGCGCAGCCAGAGGGGGTGGTAGCGGCCTTTGAGACCGTCTTCCCAGCGGATTACGAGATCGGCATTGAGCAACTGGCAGGTGCTAATAGCGGGCATAGGGACCTGGGCAGGACTGGGGCGGGGCGACGAGAATAGAGAAGAATATAACAAAAAACGCGCCACCGCAGGAGCGGCCCTGCCGTGATTATAGGGTCAAATTGCCGGGGCGTTGATAGCGGATGCGGCCGGGCAAGCGACCCAGGTAGGAGAGGGCCACCCGGGGAATGGAAGCCGGCCCGGTGTAGGCTGGCCCGCCTGGGTCGGGTGCCCAGGACCAGTAGATAAGCATGGCCTGGCCGCGGATCAGGCGGCGGTGCACCGGGCCGATAAAGCGACTGTCGAGACTATTGTCGCGGTTGTCGCCCATCATGAAGAAATGATCGGGGGGTACGCGGTAGGGGCCGAAATTATCGCGCCGGCTCTTGGTGGCTGGATAGCGCCGGGGATCTTCGTATTTGGCTGTGGTCGGCTCGGTGAAGGGCGCCCCGTCGATATAGAGCTTTTTGTCGACGATCTGGACGGTTTGCCCCGGTCCGGCAACGCAGCGTTTGATGAGGGTGAGATCTTCGACCGGAGAGTGAAAGACGACGATATCGCCCGGGGCCGGGTCGCGCAGGCCCGGCAGACGCAGCAGGTTGATATGGGTGCCGGGCAGGTCGATGGCCGCCCCGTAGACGAAGCGGTTGGCGAGGAAATGGTCGCCCACCAGCAGGGTATCTTCCATTGAGCCGGAGGGGATATAGTAGTTGGCGACCACTGTAGTGCGGATGAGCAGGACCAGGGCCAGGGCGGGGAGTAGGGAGCCGAGGAATTTGCGCGCCGGGGCGATAGAGGCTTTCATGGACGGGTCCAGTGGTTTGAGGGTGGATGGGACGGTTCCATCCAGGAAAACGCCGCTGTCGGTCCTGAGTTCCTCAGGAGGCAGGGCGGTTGAAGGGGGGGCCGTTTGTCCCTACATTGGAGCGATGTCGATTCAATCTCTGCGGGGCGAATTCTCCGCTGCTCGCGGTGTGTCAGTTTGCAGGCTCTAATCGTTGATAACCCGCTGCTTGCGGTGGGGGCTGCATTGAGAGACCGGCGTAAAAAGACGGTGTTGTCGTCGCGTTTGAGGTATACCCGAATTTTGCACTAGCTTCTACTCCAAGTAGGAATGAAAGCGATTTTATGGACCTACGAGATTATTTGCTCGACGACGAGTCTATGTGGCGTTTTATCGAGGATGGTCATATTTCCTTCCAGCTCGACGCGTCGCCTAGTCTACACCGCGAAGTCTACCGCCAGGTAGACCAGGTCTTCAACGCCGAGGGCAATCCGGGCAACGATATCCTCGCCAAGGCGCCGGCTCTGCAGCAGATTTTCAACCATCCGCAGATGCAGGGGGTGCTGTCCAGTCTGTTGGGGCCCGAATATATCATGCATCCGCACCGCCACTGCCATTTGAATCCGCCCCACAGCCCTGGTCAAGGGACGCACCAGGACAGTTACGAAGACGATCAGAATATGCGCCACCACCGCACCCGCTGGTTGATGGTCTTTTATTACCCCCAGGATGTCAGCGCCGATATGGGGCCGACGGCGATTACGCCGGGGACGCATTTTTTTACTACCAGTGAAGGGGCTTCCCAGCGGACGGAAACCCCTCTGAGGGGTGCGGCTGGCAGTGTTACAGTAGTACAGTACGACCTGTGGCATCGGGCCACGGTCAACGACAGCGAGCACAAGCGCTATATGCTCAAATTTCTCTTCTGCCGAATGCGCGAACCTAGGCGCCCCGCCTGGAATAACCGGCAGTCGGCGCCGCCGCAAAAAGGCGGCGAGAAGGTGGGCTTTGGGGCGCATTTGTGGAATTGGCACCGGGGTGTCAACGCGGGACCGAGACAGCGAGAGGCCAATGGATTGGGGGCCTTGCGGGAAGGGTTGAATCACGCCGACGAAGCGGTGCGTCTGGAAGCCGCCTATCAGTTGGGTGGTCTGGGCACGGCCGGGGTGCCGGTGCTAATGGAAGAGTTGCAGCGGGAGGCGGCCCAGGCCCTGGCGGGCAATCTCCAACGCAGCCATACCAATCCCAGCCAATTGAACGCGCTCTACGGTTTGAGCACGGCTGGATCGGCGGCCGTACCGGCCCTGGTCGCGGCGCTGGACGAGAGTGACTGGTGGATGCGGGCGGCGGCGGCCGACGCCCTGGGCGATATTGGTTTGCCCGATACCCGGGCGGTGGGCAAATTGGGCGCGGCCCTAAGCGACGGGGAGGCCTGGGTGCGGCGCAACGCGGCCGAGGCCCTGGGTATTATCGGTCCGGCTGCGTCGGGGCAAATCGGGCGCTTGGCGGACCTGCTCGATGATCCATACAGTTGGGTGCGGCACAATGCGGTCAGCTCTCTGGCGCGCATCGATTGTCTCGGCGCCGTACCGCTGTTGCATCGGGCCCTGGGCGACGAGGAAGTCTATGTGCGGGGCAATGCGGCCGTGGCCCTGGAGCACGCCGACCGGCTTTGAACGAGAGATTGGCTACTGAACCGCCTTACTATCTCGAAATCCATCTGATTTGAAACGGGAGCATTCTCTTATGGCTGAAATGCAATTGGAACACGTCGCCGTCATTGTCGCCGATGCAGAGGCGGTAGCTGACTGGTATTGCCGGCATTTGCAGATGCGCGTGGTGCGACAGGGCCCGGCGCCCGCCCGCATGCACTTTTTGGCCGATTCTTCGGGCCGGGTGGTGCTGGAAATATACCATATGCCGGCCGACCAGGTGCCCGACTACGGGGCCATGCACCCGCTGGTGCTGCACCTGGCTTTTGCCACCGGGGATGCGGCGGGCACCCACCAGCGTTTGGTTGAGGCGGGGGCAACCGCATTGGGCGGGGTGGGGGCCAACGATACCGGCGATGTAATGGCTATGCTGCGCGACCCCTGGGGACTGGCCATCCAGTTGTGCCAGCGCCTTGAGCCCATGGCCTGAAGTGGGCTAGGCTGCTATTAAAAGCGGTAGACCATCAATACCAATAGCACCAACCAGGCGGCGTGGAGTATGCCGCTGCCCATGGCCAGCTTTTTGACCGCCTGCTCGGCGCCGGCGGTATCAATGGGATCCTGGCCGACGGCCTTAACCAACCGGGCGGTGCTGGGTTTCATCCAGGCGAAAGCAAAGACTATAGCCACTATCATCAGGGTGATGGCAATATGGAAATTGGTCGACAGCACGGCAAAGCCGCCGCGCTCGAAAACCAGAGCGAAGCCGGTCAACAAGGTCAACATGGCCGAGATCCCGGCGATGGCATCGCGGCGCTTGGCGTCTTCGGCGGCGTGGCGCAGGGCTTCGGGGCCGCTGGCCAGAGCGCGGCGCAAATTGCCGACCAGGCCTAACGAACCGCCGAACAGTACAGCGGCGAAGGTTATGTGCAGGACGAGTAGAATCACGTACAGAATCACGGTAGAACTCCTTCTATATAAGTGAATTAACGGTCGGGTGTATTTTTGATAGTTCCCCAACTGGTTGGTTCGACCGCCGTGGAGGCTTGATTCCAGTCCCACAGCAAAATCTGGCCCTGCCAATCGACCGAGGCAATGGTCAAGTCATCGGGGCTAAAGGCCGCGGTTCCAACCGGGGCTTGATGGCCGCGGAAAACGGCGACCGGCTGGCCGCTGTCCCAGGCCCAAAGGCGTACAGTCGAATCCCGTCCGGCCGTTACCAACAGGCTCCCATCGGCGCTAAAGTTGATGGACTCGATGCGGTCGGTATGGCCCGGTAGATAGCCAATTTGCGCGCCCGAGGCGATATCCCATAGGCGTGCCGCGTATTCGGGTTTTCCCGCCAGGGTGCGCTGGCTGCCGGCGGCCAGCACCCGACCATCTGGGCTGAAGGCCAGGGTTGCGGCTAGGTCGCCGCGGAACAGGGCTTTTTGTTCCTGGGTGGCGACGTCCCAGACGCGCAAATAGGTATCGTCCAAGAGAAACGCAATGCGGCGCTCGTCGGGGCTGAAGGCGACGGCCTCAACGCTGAAAGGCCCCCGTTTATTGTAGGTCCAAAGCAACTGCGATTGCCGTGCATTCCAAACCTGGAGGGTGCCGCGGAAATTGCCGGCAGCCAGCAGGGAGCCGGTGTGGCTGTAGGCGATGGATGTGATGGTCCCCGGTTCTTCTGGGAACACGGCTATCTCCTGAAACGTGTCCAGGTCCCACACGCGCACCCGGTCGCCCGCGCCCGTGGCCAGGGTACGGGCGTCGGCGCCAAAATCTATATCGCCGATGGGGCTTCCTTTTTCGTCGAGTCCCGTCAACCGCTCCAGTGTCTTGGCATCGTAGAGGATGATGCCGGGGCGGCCACGGGCGCTGGCGGCCAGTATCGACCCGTCCGGGGCGTAACGGAGGCGAGAGGGGCTAGGTTCTTTGGCCGCTGTCGGGAAGGCAATGAAGGCCGTTATAAATGCTGCGACAGCCAGGCTAATGCTTGTCGTCATCGTTTTGTGTTGCCCTGGGCTGGTCTGTTTTAGGGCGTCGATAGGGAATCAGCTGTGAAAAGACCTAGCAGGACAATACGAAAATTTGCCGCAAAACTCCATGTTGCCATTGCGGTGCCGCAGCGGGGCTTTAGCCAAAGGGCCCGCTGCGGCGGACAGCGACCAGCAGATCTAGCAGATCCTGGGCTTTGAAAAGCATGCAGGAGGCGGCGCCAATTTTACCTCGCTTAATCAGGTTGCGGCTGTCGGCTTCCTGGCGGGTATGGGCCCAGGGATCGCGCCGGTGATTTGTCTCCTCGGCGCCCAGGATGATATCGGCGGGGTATTGGCGTTGCACTATATCGGCGATGATGGGCACCTGGCTCGGGCCCCACTGGCTATCCATTTTTTGCCGCGCCTCGGCGCTGATAGGCGTGCTGTCGGCCAGGTGCATGCTCGAACAGCGATCAATATCGACGCCAATCAGCAGGACGAGGCCGGCGTTGTCGACAAGATGCTGGTACCCCGTCGCGTAGGTCTGGGCGTTGGCGCCCCAGGCGCATATGCGGTGGATACCCGCACCACAGACGACACCGGGCCGGCGGCGGAATTCGTCGGAGATGGCCCCGGTGCCGGTGCGTTGGTCCGAATCGTCGGCCAGGCGTCTGATTTTCCAGGCGATGCCGTTGGCCCGTTCCGCCGGACTGACCGGGAGCGGGGGGCTCACAGGATAGTTGGACATGGCCAGCGCCCCGGTGGGCTCGACGGTATGCATCAGCGCATCGACGACGGTGGCGGCCCCGCCGGCGATGTAGCCCATGCTGCTGAGGGAGCTATGGACCTCGACGTGGGCGCCGGGGCGAAGGCCCAATGTCCGCAGATCTCGTTCAATGGCTGGACGCTGGATCATGCCTCGTGATACTATCTGCGGCTGAATTTAACGCTGGCGATGGCTACCCCCACTACCAGGACAAGGATGAATCCTATGACCAATACGTTGCGCAAACTATTGGCCGGGGCGTCCACCCGCACGGTAATGTCTTTTTCCTGGGCTTCGATAAGCTCGTTGCCGACATAGCCAATAGCCTCCACCCGGACATCGTATTCGCTCACCCCCAAACCCTGGGGTGGGGTCAGATTAATAGTGACCTGGCCTTTTTCGCCCGGGCGAATCAGGGCAATGGTATCGGGCGTCGCCGCATAATTCCAGCCCAGCGGCGGGGTGAGCAGCAGATGGACCCTCTCTACCTGCAGAGTACCTGTATTGAGCAGGTCGAGCCGCACCGCCACCTCTTCGCCGATTTTGACCTCTTGGTAGGATTTGGCTATAACTGTCTCCAACTCGCCCTGTCCCCGGGGAATAAGTTCAAAGCGTTCTTTGTTGCCGCGCACCGCTTCAAGGGCTGCTAGGGGACGGGGTTTGGAGCCGTATTCCCGGTTGAGTTGGCTCAATTGGCCAAAGCCCTCCTCGTCGGTTACCAGGACATAGAACTCTATGGTCTGGTCGACATAGCGCCGACTGAGTTGCTCGGGTATTTCCAGCTTCAATTCGAATTGTTGGCGGCTGATGACCTGGCTGAATTTTATCTGGGTGAGACTGGCCCCTGTGGTCGGATCGAGAAAGGCAAAATCGATCTCGCTGGGCAAATTGACCACTGCCAACCGAAAGGTTTTCTCATCTTCGGCTAGGCGTTCTAAGATAAGATCGAAGCGGACGCTGGAATTGAGGTTGCCTTCCTGGGAGAATTGTACCGAATTGATCGTCGGTAAATCCTGCAGCGATTCTTTGCGCAACCACAGGCTGATGCGCTCCTCAATATCCTGTTCGCCGGCCACTGCGCCACCGAGCATATGCAAAACTACGGCTACGGCCTCGTCGTCGTTGAGGAGGCGGAATTTGAGGCTGTGCTCTTGATATAGGGCCAATGAGGGCACGATAATCTCGTAGGGGTCGACTATTGCGGTCCGGGACGCGGTACTTTCGATGGAGACCCGGATATTCTGCACTTCGAGCAGGGCACTGACTTGGTCGACGCTCTGTTGTGGATTGAGCGATACCGCCTGGGCCAGATTGGAGGTGTTCTTTAAGCGGATCTCGACTTCCCGATAGCCCTCCTCGGTGCGGTATTTCACGGCCTCGACAATTGAAATATGGGTGGCGTCCTTCAAAAAGGAAAGGCGCTGCTGGTCCATATTGATAACCGCCCGATCATAGACCAACTCGGCTTCCTGGTACTGGCGCTGGGCGTTGTTGAGATCTTCCAGAGTGCGAATGTCACTTTCGAACAAATCCACGATCTCTTCGTAATCGCTCTGCCGGCTCTCCATGTGCAGACGGGCATTATCGACTTTCCATTGCGCCCGCCGCAGTTTAATCTGGTACAAGCGCTGTTCTTTGGTGCGCAGGTCCTTGTCGGGTTCCTGCGCCTCCAGGGACAGGACGGCGAACAGGAGGGGCAGCACGCAACACCACCGCTTCAAGGCATTCATCGGCGGCCTATCCGAATGCTGGCCAGGCCAATGCCCACCACTAGCAGTATGAGGGCACCGATCAATACGGTATTGCCGGCCATATTCGATCCTGCGGTAAGATGGATCTTGATGTTCTTCTCCAAGGACTGGATATCTTCCGTCCCCACCTGTCCCTGGGCCTCAATGCCCAGTTCGTATTCCCCCACGGCAATGTCCAGCGGTGGCCGGGCCAGCACATGCACCTGGACCCGTTGGTTGGGTTCGAGCAGGCGGATGACGTCGGGGTCGACCTGACTTTCCCATTCATAGGGCAAATCAAGTTCGGCCTTAATATTCTGCACTGCGGCCGTCCCCCGGTTGAGAAATTCTAGCTGCAGTCCCAACTCCTGGCCAACCTCGATTTCCTGATAGCGGTTGGCCACCAAAACTTCTAACTGGCCCAGGCCCTTGGGGGTCAATTCGAGTTTGACGTAATTGCCCTTGAGGCCCTTGATGTCATCCTCGGGAATGGCCCGGTCGCCGTAGCGCGCCTTGAGCTCGTTGATTTGGCCGTATTGGCTGGGCAGGGTCACCAGGGCGAAAAAAGGTCGACTTACGCCGATAAAACGGGGGGGCAGTTTTCTGGGTATTTGCAGGCGCAGATCCAATCTGGCCGCCGGGGTGTTCTCATCGAATTTGATCTGGTTGACCACGGCCCCCTGGTCGACGAATGAATATTCGATCTTTGCCGGCAGCCCCAATACGGCCAGGGAGAAACTGCGTTCCTCGTCGGAGAGTCGCTGCAACGACAGGTCAAAGCCTAGCTGGCCGTTCAATTTGCCCTCCTGGGAGAATTGGGCCGAATTGATCGTCGGCAAATCCTGCCTGTTGCCTTTGGTGAGAATGACCGAACGGCTATCGGTTTTCTCCAAGTACTGCAATACCACATTGACCGAAGCCCCGTCCTGGAGCAGGCGGAAGGTCAGTTTGCGGCTCTGATCTACGGCCAGCGAATCAATACGCATCTCGTACGGCTCGCCGACAATAGGGCCGGCCTCGAGCGAGACGAATATATTTTCCATCTTGAGCAGCGTGCGCAACTCGTCCTCGTGCAGGGAAGGGTCAACCAGCAAAGCGTCGCGGGTATCGGACGCGTTGTGCAAAACGATATCTACCATGCTATGCCCTTCTTCGCTTTGGTACTTGCGGGCTTGGGCTATAACGATATGGGTGGCATTGTCCAACAAGTCGAGTTTGGTCTGGTCTAAGTCTATCGAAGCTTGTGCGTAGTTGAGTCGGGCCTGTTCAAAGCGGTTCTGCTTTTGTTTAACTTCCTGCAAAGCGATAAAGCCCTGGTCAAACAGTCGCTGGGCGATGTCGCGCTCCTGTTCATACGAAGCCAAACTGGCCCGGCGCTGTTCCAACAGTAGATGGTGTTCCCGAAGTTTGAGCTGGTTGAGCTGTTGTTCACGGGTCAGGCTGGGCCGGCCCCAAGCTCCGGTCCCGACCAGCAACAAGGCGATGCCCCACAGGCAGGGTACGGTCCAGCTCAAAGGCCCTTTTAGTCGTGTCGTCGTCATTATTCGAAAAAACCCATCAGCAGCCGCAGCTTGGCCTGCTGACTGATATAATTGGCCTGATTGGCGAATAACTGATCTTGCTCGTCAAAAAAACGGTCGCGTTGCTGTTCGAAAAAGATATCGCTGACCAAGCCCCGTTCCTTGAGTTTCTGGTTAATCTGCAGACGGCGGCGGGCGATTACCACGGCCCGCTCCTGAATCTCTTTTTGGCGCAGGGCCTCTTCCATTAGCAGGTGGGCCTGGCGCACCTGCAGGTCAATACGGTGGCGCAAATCTTCAAGGCCCACCCGGCGCTGGCGCAGACGGGCCCGCTCCCGGGCCTCCTGGCCAATCCGGGCCCCGCCCTCGAAAAGGGGAATGCGTGCTTCGAGGCGGGTAAACCACCGGGTTCCTTCTGCCAAGGGCTCTGCCCCGTCATCTAGGCGCAAATCGGAAGACAAGTCCGCCCCCCAGGCGCTGGCTTCCTTGTCAATTTTGACCTGGGCTCGGCGGCGGTTGTTTTCAACCCCGGCATGGAGGTTGATATCTGGGCTATAGGTCCAGGCCTGTTCCCGCACTACGCGCTGCTGTTCGTCGAGTCGTTCGCTGGCCAGGGCTACCTGGACGCTACTGCCCAGGGCCAACTGCACGGCTTCCTCTTGGTCGAGGGCGAATTGTTCCACCGTTTCCACCGTCCCCTGCAACTGGATATCGACTCCGATAGATTGGCCAATAAGCCGCTGCAAATCCATTTTGTTGTCGAATTGTTCCCGGATTAGGACGTTGATCCGCTGGTCTTCGCGCAATACATTGAGTTCGGCGCTGAGGACATCGTCCTCGGTGGCCAGCTTTTCGGTTTTGAGGGCTTGCTGGCGGGCGAAAATCTCCTCGAAGCCGCGCCTGGACTCGCGCCGAATGGCGATCTGCCGGTCCTGCAGCAGAATCAGGTGGAAGCGTTCCCAAACTTGGGCCAAGACTTGGTAGACCTCGCCTTCGTAGGCGTATACCGCCCGGCGCAAATTGTCGCGCAAAGTGACTTCCTGAACCGCGTCCGGGCCAAATTCAAAGAGCCGCTGGTTAAAACGCAATTGACTGCTCAAACGGTCCTGGACCTGGCTGTCCAAAGCCGCGCGGTCGGCGGCATAGTCGGCCACCAGGTCCAGGCTGGGCATAAAACGGGCGCGCACGAAAATGCGCTCGCCCTCTAAGGCCTGGACCTCTTGGCGGGCCTGCACCAAATCGCGGTTGGCCCCCATGGCCGAATCCAGGCAGAACACCAGGGATAAGGGCAATTCCCCGGCCCGGGCCGGAGCGACGGTGACCAAGACCAACAATAGCCACTGGACAGCGCGGTTTTCCATGGCTGGCCCTTTAGGCCGCCTGCTCGGTGGGCTGGGAGACATATTGGATATAGAGGCGCTCTAAATCCTGCTGCTGCAATTCTTCCCGCGTCAACAGTTGCACCATTCGCCCAGCCACCATAATCCCCACTCGGTCGGCGATTTCCTTGGCCCTGAACAGATCGTGGGTCGTCATCCAGATGGCCTTGCCCTCGTCTCTGAGTTCGTTGAGCAATTGCAGAAACTCTGCCCCCGATTTAGGATCCAGCCCCGAGGTCGGTTCATCCAATAGAATCACCTCGGCGTTTTTCATAATTGCGATGGCGATTCCCAGCTTTTGCCGCATGCCCTTGCTAAAGCCCTTCACCCGTCGGTTGAAGGCGTCCTCCTGCAGGCCCACCCGCCGCAATACCTGCTGGTATTCTGCGTCCGTGGTATTTTGCGCTCCGCCTAACTTGCTGAAGAAAGCCAGATTCTGCCGGGCCGTGAAATTGCCGTAGAGCATGACATTTTCCGATACGTAGGCGACGTGCTTTTTGGCTTCGAGGGGATCGCGACTCACGTCGATACCGCAGATTTTGACGCTACCTTGAGTGGGTTCGGTATAGCCCAAAGAGATCATCAGGGTCGTGGTCTTGCCGGCCCCATTGGCTCCCAGCATGCAGAAAATTTCTCCGCTCTCAATTTTCAAATCGAGCCGCTGGATTGCCTTTACTGGGCCGTAGTCTTTCGACAGTCCTTCTATTTCAAGCATGATTTCTCCTTATATCCACGTTAATTAGCAAGTATTTCCTGGTCTTTATATCTCAACACCTACTCACCGCCCGCCAGATCGGCTCTGTTAAAAGCCCACAGGGCGAAGAAGAAGGCGCCCATAGTTTCCAGTATTAGCACCACTATAGGTGTCATGCCGTTGGCCACCCGGGTCTCGAAGGGAATGGGTGTCCCCTGAAAACGCGGCATGAGCCGTGGGTCCAATTCCTCTTTCGACATGAAGGCCGGCAGGAAGTGGATATGTGGCGAGTCGGGGTCGGCCTCGTCGCGACCGCGCAGAAAAGTTTGCAAGTGCTGGCGGTAGCGCCAGCCCTGGTCGCTAAAGTGTTCGACGTGCTGCACCCCGGCCCCCAACAAGGCCTCGATGGAATACTGGAAAGCGTAGCCGGGCGAGAGCAAATTGACGGTCATGGCGGTCTTAAACTGATCCTGTCTCTGCTTTTCCATTTGGCGGCGCATCTGATTGATTTCTTTGTCGACTTTTTGCACGCGACGGATATAACGCTTTTCGGCGGCGTAACCGTCTTGGGCGGCCAAGACGGGGTCGCGTGGCATGGACCCTTCGCGCTGGAGGGCGGTTTCGGCTTCTTCCTGGACGCGGTTGATATCGTCCCAGGCGGTGGTGCCAATTGAATCCACCCTCTGCGTGGCAATCAGATACGAGGCCTGGGGGATGACTACTATGAGTAGCGTCCAGGCCGTGACCAAAAAGACCAACGACGAAGCCGAATTGCGCGCCAGCACCGATACCCCAATACTCAACAGCAGAAAAAGGGCGGCAAATAGCGTCGCCGTCAGCAGAAAGAAGGCGTAGCTGCGCCACAAAGCCCCGTCCAATGTCACCAGGCCGCTCATGGCCAGCATGGCCAAACTGAGCAGGCTGCCCAATAGCACCACCACCACCAAGGTGGTCAAATGGGCGAGGAATTTGCCGGCCAGGAAAGAGCCCCGCGCCAAAGGGTTGGCCAGGACCAGCCGCAGGGTGCCGCGCTCCAACTCGCCCGAAATGGCGTTATAGGCCAGCACGACACAGAGGAATGACAGCATATAGCGGACAATCAGGACCCAGTCGAGCACGTCAAAACGCCGCATCCAGTTGTTGGTGCTGCGGACATTGCCCAGGTTCATAATGGACCCGGAGTTGGGGCTGAGCCAGATGCTTGAGGGAAACCAGTCGAACCCGGCCTCGGCGATAAATTCAGTGCCTGTGGCCGGGTTCAGGAGGCTGTACCAACTGTCCGTGGCCGCGCTGACCGTCTCTGCTTCTTCATAGCGTCGTGTATTGTCGGCGGCAATGACCTGGTCCTCGTGGAGCAGGCGATCGGTCTTCATGATGTAGACCAGGCCGTTGCAGACAAAGAACAGCAGCAGCACGCCTAGACTGACCTGGAAGCGCAGCGAGCGCAGATTGTCGTGTATCTGGTGCAGATAAATGGTCCACATAGTCGTCTTTCCTTAGAAGCCTTGTTAAAATTCTGCGTCTGCCCCGGCCGCCGCTTTTGGGCCACGCGGGTGCCGTCAGAGGCTGTTAATCTTATTGGGGGTCGTAGCGTTGGAAGCGCATTACCGCGACGAATACGCCGGTCCCCAGACTCAACAGCAAAACCACTAGGCCTGGCATCATGGCCGCAAAAGTTGCCGCCAACGGGCCCTGCCATTGACCGTCGAATTTGGGCAGGTCGCCCAAATCCAACCGCCGGTTGTTGGCGTCGACGTTTTTTTCTTGCTCCTGGGCCCAGCCCATGCGCTGCAGCATGAAGGGCGAATCGGGGGACAGGCTGGCCGCCGTCATGGACTCAGGGTCGACGACCATCGGCTCCTGGTCGGGCGGATCGTCGGTAAACCAGCGGCGGCTGGAAAAGGCCTTTTTACTGTGCAGGTAGTCGATATACGTCTGGCGATATTCGCGCCCGGCGCGTCCCATGCGAAACAGGTCTTCCAGGGTCGTACGGGCCAGTTGATAGGCCAATACCTGGTAGTTGGTAAAGGGCGAAAGCGCACTCCAGCGGTCGACCAGATAGGCTTCCTGGGCCAGTGGGTCCCAGGCGCTGTAGCGGGCTTTATAACTGCGGTCGGCCACCTCCATGACTTTGTCTGCCTGCACCGCCGTGCGCTGCTGCCACCACTGGTACGCCGCCGGATGGAAATAGCGCCGGTAGCCATCGCGTTCAATGCCTTTAAAATGGCCCTCGCTGGGCGGCGGGTTTTTTTCCTCCCACTCGTTCATTTGCTGGCTGAACTCGTCCCATAGGGCGCGGTTTTGGTTCATGTAATTCTGGTGCGGTGTCTCTTCGTAGCCATAGCGGGAAAAAGAGGGGAGGGCGCTGATATAGCCTACCCCACCTACCAGCCAGGCGAAGAGGCAGATGATCAAAGCGGTATCCGAATCGCGCACGAAGGCGGAGACCATCAGGCTCAGGGCGAATACCTGCGCCAGAAAAAAACTGGTCAGGAGAAAAAGGATGCCCAGCCGGACCCAGTCGTCGGCGCTAAAGACGACGTCGTCGTTGGCCAGCACGATGAGCAGACAGCTGACAAAGGCTATAGTGAAGGGCACCCAGAGAGAAATTATCCCCCCCAACAGTTTGGCCAGCACCACCTGGGCCCGCGAAATGGGATTGGTAAGCAGTTGTTTGAGGGTGCCCCGTTCGCGCTCGCCGCAAATGCCGTCGAACCCTAGGACAACGGCGAGAAAACTCAGCAGCAAGGTCACTACCATGGTAAAATCGATCTGCCCTAAGCTTTTCATGTAGCCGCTGTCTGAATTGATACCGGCGGGCCAGGGGGCGCGGCTGTAGTAGTCGAGGCTAATGCCGTAACTCTGGGGGGCCAAGCCTACGACCCCGCGCGAAAAAATGGCCAGCGGCTGCGGTGGCAGAAGGATACGCGGTTGCACCTGTTGGTAAACCGTGGCTTTGTCCAATTCTTCCCGTTGGTCGCGGCTTTCTTGGTGGTAGGCTTCCATATTGCGCGAATAATCCATGCTGCCGATCACGGTAGTCAGCGCCGACAACGCCACGGTAAAGATCAGGGCTACCATTAGCCGATAGGTCAATAGGTTGGTGAGCAATTCCTTGTGCACGAGGGTCCAGATCATGGGGTCTCCGTAGGAAAGAAAGCCTGGTTATAGAGCGCAGGTGGATGTCTTATCCCATTTAGAATAATTCAATTTGATAATTGTCATTTTTAGAAATAAAAGGTAAAATTTTTAAAATTCAAGAGTAAAAATTAATAATAATTTCAAAAATACTGTAAATTTACAAAAAGATGACAAAAAAATGACAAAGTGCCATATTGTCGGCCAATTTAGATAGCTTTGAGCGAAAAAAGGCTGGCCTACAGAGAGTGGGAATGATTTGGCTTACCGGACTCTCCGCCTTTTATAACGAGCCTGGGAGGAGGATTGTTAGATTTTTTTTAAAGCGGGGACGACGATAGGTCGAAAAACCGTCGATTTTATCGCAACGGTCTGAGGGCCGTATCGGGCATTTTTTCGCACGACCCCGGCCAGGGACCTATCTAAATGAGAGTTGGTCATAATTGGGGTGGCTCGCCGGTGGACGGCTGATGGAGGGCGACGAGTCTGACGCTCATTCTCGCGCTGCGCGCTCCGAGGCCACTGCGCCCGCCCGCTGCGCGGGCCCCCGGGCTTGTGGAATCCGCTTTCAGCCTCATCGCCCTCCATCAGCCTTGGCACAAGTCTCGGTATAATAACAGATTAGATGAATTGCTAATTATGACCAACCCTCATCGAAATTAGTCGGGTTGCCGAGAAATGTGTCGGTGTGGAGGGGCTATGTAGGTAGGCTGAGAAATGTCTAAGAATCTGGAAAGAAGGAGCGGAGGATTAGGGCAATATTGACATTGTAAAACCCCCATGCGATCATTTCCGGTTTGGTGATATTAGCAGAGGGAGGTCTGGATGTTCGATTCTTGTATCAAGTGCGGTAGCTATTCCCCCGAAGAGGGGTTTGAATATGTTGATGGGTTCTATATTTGCTCCTCTTGTGGCCACCAACACCCTTTTACGAAATCTCCTCTGTTCGTCGTCACGGGTGCCCCGGGAGCCGGCAAGTCAACCTTATACAACCAAGTGCTAACGACCCAACAGAAACCGGACATGGTCTACTTCGCGGACGACTATCTTGGCGTCTTAGATCAATATGGAGGTAGATCTTCTCTGTGCGCGCACATGCTGTTGGTGTCATCCGTCATTGCGCAAAGTGGCCGCCCAGTTGTTTTGTTTAGCGGGACGAGCCCTTCGGAGTATGAGCATTCAGATCGGCGTAATTTAGTGGCTGAAATTTACTATCTCGTGGTAGTATGCGAGCGTGATATGCTCCGGGAAAGGCATTGGGCAAGGCCCCAATGGCGCAACGCCGTGTATAGCTCTGCAGCCGAAATGGAGCAGGCCATAGAAAGTTACGCAGACCAGAATCAACTTTTCATCGACAACGTGGGTTGTGCAAAACCTCCTTATTCACTGCTCGATACCTCCTCACACTCGAGAGAGAATTGTGCTGAACAACTGTTTGGCTGGATTCGTGGAAAACTGTCGGAAAACCCTTAAAGGTGACCAGGGCGAGTTGCCCTTGGAGATTCCCCGTGGTCAGTTGGAAACAGCGCAGAGCCGTGGCCGACGATCTGATCTTTCTGTTGGCTTGTCATCGCAGGCGATAAGCGTATGTGAAAGAGGACTTTCATGCCTAATCGATCGAACTCATCCCCGCCCGATTATGACCGAGCCATCCTGGCCATCGCCGAATATCTATATCGTAAAACGCCGCGATTAAAAAGATGCCATTCGGGCTGCAACTACTGTGTCCTCCTCACTTTTGATGATGGCACGGCGGATCGGGTCCTAAAAATGGCCAACCTCAACGATTGGGCTTTGAAGTTTGAGCAACACCTCTATCCGCCCATGCGTGCACACGGCGTGCCCGTCCCCGAAATAGAATTTACCCAGGAGGACTATCCCGGTCCCCCGGTACCATTCATTGTGATGCCGAAGTTCTCGGACTACACGCTCAATGAGCTTTACCAGACCGACCCCACCGCCGCGCTGAGCGCTTTTGAGGAGAGCGGCCGATTCATCCGAGAACTGGACGAACGCTTCGGCAAAGCGTATAAGCCCTTTTTAGAGGAGAGGGAATTGTTTGGTACCTTGAAACTGCAACAAAAGATCCATGACCGCGAGCTGGATTTCGCCCCGGATCTAATGGACCTCATTAGGGAAAAAGATCCATCCCTGGCTCAACGGATCGAGCGCCATTTGACGACATTCGACCGGCCCTTCCCCAAGCGACTCGTTCACGGAAGCCTGCATATCAATAATATCATGGCTACGCAACGCGGAGACATCTGTGTGATCGATATAGGAGAAGGCATCGGCCTGTCCTCTCGGTTGAAAGACCTGTACATGCTTTTGATGACGGGCCCCCGATGGGCGGGGTCTGATAACGACTATGTAGCCAAAATCAGGGCTCTCCGTAAGGGATACGGAGAAATGAATAAAGATGAGGTCCAAGAATTGCGCTATTGGGAGTTCTTTTATCGTGTAAAAGCCCTGCAAGGCATCATGGAAGATTATCCCAATGCTGCTTCCACACAGGACCATCTTGAATATCTCCGAGCCATTCTCGGCGGCCAAAGCCGTCTTCCTGCTTTGTTTTTACATCAAGAAAACTAATGACTACAGAGTACGTAAAGTCCGTAATTAAGTGACGGTACGCAGGTGCTGATATACGGCCTAGCATTGGGATGCTCGATAGACGTGGGAAACTTTAGTGGGTAGGGGCACCGCCCAGATTTAGGCAGTAAGGGGTTTCAAGGCGACGAATGGTCTAATCGTCCCAAAATCGTCCCTTTCCCATCTGATATTACCGCTTGGTGGCAGTCAAGTACACGGCATCCATTTCCATACCTTCGACTTCTTCGACGCAATTCGAGTCAATGCTGAAGTCCGTTGTATGGGCGGCTTGGGCGATTTGTTCGGGGCGGTATCTGCAAGCGACCATATTGGTCTGGTCGCCGTAATCGATGGTCCCCTCGCCTTCCCAGGTAGCTACCAGTAGTTGTCCACCCGTTTTCAGCACGCGATGCCAGGCGGCAAAACAAGACTGCATGCTTTCCAAATCGACATGATGCAGCGCGAAGTAGCTGAGTACGGCGGCGCACGAAGCGTCCTGAACGTGGACAAGTGCTGCCATATCGCCTTCGACTATAGTCGCGGTGCGACCCAGTCGTTTCTGGGCGATCGCCACCATTCTGGGCGAGAGATCGACTCCGATGAACTGGCGGCCGGGGGTATATTGGTCCTTGAGTTTTTCGAGCATATGTCCAGAGCCGCAAGATGAGTCTAGGACGGCTCCGTCGAATGCTGCGATTCGTTGGGCCAACCCGCCCAGAGCGGTTGTGTACATCGGCAGCTCAATTTCCGCATCCATCATTGAATCGTACGAATCGGCGCTTTCTTCATAGAATGCGCGTACTTTTTCGCCGGCTGTGGGTTTTATCGCCATTGCTTGCCTGATTAGGTTTAGTTTGTTGAAATGAATAGTTGCACGGTTTTTGTGTCGAGGGCCCGCCCCTGTCGTGATTGCTTATCTGTGGCTCCAGGCAAAGGATTCATCGCTGTTTTCCTTCAGCCAGGTGCGCAGTGGCACGTCCTCGTCTGACGGCAGGTAATAGTGATCCTGTGCGGTTGTGGTCCCCAGGAGTTGCCGGCGAATGGGGTCTATATTTTCAAGGAGATGGTCAACTTCCATGATACATTTGGGCCGGATCCAGCGATAGGCGTAGCCGTAAAAGAGCACTTTTCGCGGTCTATTGAGATAGTTGGGGCTGGCGGCGTGCCACAGCCTGCGGTCGAATAGGACGGCCGAGCCGCCATTGACCCGCAGCGGCATTCCGTTGACGGGCATGGTGGATTCGTCATCGGCATAGATAATTTGTTTGTTGGCTTGCTGTCGGGGGGCGACGTAGAAATTGGCCACACCGACTTCGGTGGTATCGGTGAGGAAAAAGGCGACCTTCAGCGACAACATGGGATTTATCGGGAGGTCCTCGAGGTCGAGATCACCGTTGGACCGGTTCTGATCCTGGTGCCAGCCTAATTTTTGCCCGGCGGGCGGTATTTTACTCGTGGGGGGCGTGGCAATCATCTGGGTATGGAATAAATATATATTCCATCCCATCAGCCCCCAGACTTTTGGGAAGGTGGTGGGATAATCTATGAGGTCGAGCAACGCGGCGTCCTTGCCAATGCAGTCGTGTGTGTTGAGCCGTTGCTCCTGGCTCAGGCCCTGCTGCTGCCGTAGGCGCGTGTCGATGCGATCGACTGCGGCGACAGCGGTTTCGAGTGTCTCTGTATCGAGTGCGTTTTCAATGACCAAATAGCCGTTGGTGCGAAACTGCTGGCGTTCTTGGTCCGTTAGTATGTGGTCCAGGCACGATCTATCCATGGGCAAATTCCATTAAAAAGATTGAATGACCAAACAGGCTGTATAAGTCCTCGACCCCAACCCATTAGAGACCAGTTGGGGTGGCTTCAGCTCGGGTCCGCAGTTGCCTCAAGTGATCATCGTCGTGGATGCAGATCAGCAGCAACCAGGATTTCAGGCTCATCGGCCCGTGGTGCGTTCTGGCCGCGGTCTGTCCGCAATCGACCGACAGTAAAAGGGGGAAAACCAATTTAAAATAGCTAGTAGCCGCCGGCAAAACTTCAAAGGCAATGTTGCGGTCGAGAAGCTTGGGTTGGTAGGCGGCGTTGTCGACGACTAGTTGGGGCGTTGGGGGTAGGTCGTCGCCTTGCAGGCCGATGGTAAAGGCGGCTTCGGTCAAAGCCCAGACCAGGCGGTCGCTGTTGGTGCTGACGATCTCGCCGGCTGTCCAGCCCGCTTCCTCCCCGGGTTGTCGATTGGGTTTGGGCACAAAGGTCGAAGCGTCCAAGCTATCCAGGCAGGGGCGCATTTGTTCACGCAGTTCAAGGCAAGTAGCGACAAGGTCGGCGGCTTGGTGCTGAGCACTCTCCGCCAACAGCGTCGATTTGCACTCAATGAAGACCCGTTGGACGATCGCCGCCAAAATTTCTTCGCTCAGCACGGTGGTATTTTCCTTCCTGGCGGGTAGCCCCAATTATGCGGGCTAACTAGACTCAATCGTTTCGGCTAACCAGCTTCCCGGCAAGAAATCCCAACCCAACGACTGACAAGTGTTTCTCCATATTGCCTGCATACTGTCGTCATTGATAACCGGCATATAACCAACTTTCAGGTACGTCTTGATCGCCGCCAAGCGATAATACTCGGTATGGAGCTGTATCTTTGCATATCCTGCGGCCAAGAATCTGTTTGTTATGTGTGCTATGATCTGGAGGCCTAGCCCTTTTCCTCTATGGTCCGGATCGCATGCAAGCCAGCCGACATCGCCGGTGAAAGGGTCCGCGCCCGAATAATTGTGCAGGCACATCGCCGTTGCCACCGGGCGTTGGCTGCCGTTGCAAACAATAAAAAACCATCCCTGCGGAATAATCCGGTTCAGATTGTAGGTGAGTTTGGCTTGGTCCCATGGACCGAACTCGCCGAACTGCATCAACGTCAAGAATCGGTGTTCGTCTCCAGGTTGATAGGTGCGGATAGAATATCCGTCCGCTATAGTTTCGGGCAAGCTATCGCGGAGACGAGAACGGGGCCACCTCATAGTCAACTGAGGTCGCTCCTGGAAAGTGTGTCCCTCAAAGGTCGTCATAGGCAATCCTCAATACGGCAAGCGGCTCATTGGCCAAGTAGGTGGACGATTTCCTGGTGGGCCTAACCTAACCGGCTCCCTCCGGCACCACCGTCGCCTGCATCCGCGTCATCTGTTCCAAGCGTTCGGGCACCGGCACAGGCCGTGGTCCGGTAAAGGGCGCAAAGGTCAACTCGTCGCTCAATTCGAGGGCCGGGTCGGCCAGGTCTTGGTGGTAGAAACGCGAGGAGGGGAATAAATCGCCGGGGTAGCTGAAATTGTCGAGAGTGGCCAATTCGATGCAGAGGGAGGCGCCCACCGCGCTTTCGAGCATGCCGCCTATCCAGACGGGGACGCCGGCGTTGCGGGCTTTATCGTGTACCGCCAGGGCGGTGCTGAAGCCGCCGATGCGTCCGGGTTTGATATTGATATACTGGCAGGCGTTCAGACGCAGGGCCTGCTCGGCGGTGCGCAGCGAAACGATTGTTTCGTCGAGGCAAATAGGTGTTTGGATCTGTCGGGCCAGTTCAGCGTGGTCGAGAATATCGTCGTGGGCCAGGGGCTGCTCGATAAAGGCCAGACCCAAATCGTCAATGGCTTTGAAGAACGGCAGATCGTCCAGGGTATAGCCCGAATTGCAGTCGATGTGAAAAGTGGTATTGGGGAAGGCGCCGTATACCGCCTTGAGCATTTCCAGATCCCAACCCGGAGCGGCCTTGAGCTTGATACGCGGGAAACCGGCGTCGACGGCTCCCTGGATATTGCCCAGCAGCATATCAAAGGAATCCTGGATACCAAAATCGGCGCCGGCTACCACATCGCGTGTTTGGCCGCCCAAGAGCCGGTGGATAGGGGTGCCGGTGCGTTCGCTTTCCAGGGCCCACCACTGCATTTCGACGGCGGCCTTGGCAAAAGAATTGCCTTTAAAAATGCCCAGGTGCTGGTCCAATTCAGCAGCTGTCTCGTAGTGGCGGCCGACCACATGGGGGCCAAAGACCTGGGTGATATGGTGGAAGGCCGAGCCAGCGCTTTCGGTGAGGTAGGTGGGGGCGAAAAAGGGGGTGGTTTCGGTCCAGGCGACGCAGTCGCCACTGGTACCTTTGATTAGCACTGAGTGGATATCGTAGTCCTCGCCGTAGGCGGTGCGCCAGGGGTAGATCAAGGGCATAGCGACATAGTAAACGTCGAGGCGGTCGAGGCGCATGGGTTTGTGCTCCGGGGTAGAGTTTGGGGCTTTTGTTATCGCCTAACCAATGACGCGCATGGGCGGCAGCGGGGTCTTGGGATCAATGTCGAAGTCGACTTTGAGAGCCTCGGCGCCCTGGCCAAAGGTCAGGCGGCCGCTGTGCAGATCGGCGTGGGCATTGGGCGCCTGGTACAGGGGGTAGGCGCTGTAGTCGATGGCAGCACCGTCGAGCCGGTGGTCGCCGTCGTAGTTTATTTCCAGGTGTTGGCCACCGAGGGTATCGACGGCGACGCGGCCCTTGTCGGGCCAGCCCGACAGGTCTGGGGGAGATGCCAGACGGGCGCGGCAGAATTCGTCGAAGGGGCGCTCGGCCTCGGCGGCTTCCAGCACTAGGCCGGATTGTAGGCTGTCCAGGCGTAGCAGCCAGCCGTTGATCAGGTCGCCCTCGCGCACCATGATATTGGCGTTATTGGCCTCGCGGATTTCCTGCCAGCTGTACGGGGCAATGGGGTAGAGGGCGACGTGGAAGGCGCCCATATCGGCCAGCAGCCAGCCGTCCTCTTCTATCCAGTCGGGGCCCTTGGGCAAATACAGATTGACGAACGGACTGGTATCGTCAGCGGGAATGCGGTAGAGGACGATCAGGGCGCCCTCGTGCTGTACCATCTGCTCGTAGGGCGAAGCCCCAAAGAGGCGGTCGGGCCATTGCAAATAGGGCTTGTCGGTGCCAACGCCGCGGCCCACCACCGGCGGCAGACCGGCGAGAAAGGCGCTGAAGCGGCGGGGGCTGCGGTAGGGATGGTTGCAGACGATTTTGGCGTGGTGGTCAGGGCCGTTCCAGGTCAAATCCCAAGATACCAGGTCGATGGGGCCAGCTGGCGCGCCGGGCAGCCCTAGTTGGGTTGAGCCCAGGGCAAAGGACGGGCTCATATAGGTGTATTTGCGCACCGGTTTGGTTTCTCCGGTGGCGTGCCGGTTGATGGTGCGGGGGGCGCGGGTCTTTTTGACCACGTGGGCTTGGTCCCGGTCCCAGGCCATCTGGGCGAAAATGGGGTCCGGTCGGTAGGGCGAGGTAAGGGCCGGCACGGCAAAGCCCTGGACGTGGCGGACGGGGTCGAAATCGACGCCACCCAAGTACAGATACTGCAGTGTCTGAATGGGGCCGATGCCGGTCCAGGTATTTTGTCGGTAGCCCTCGCGCGCATGGCCGCCGGCCCAGGCGCCGTGGAAATATTCCAGGGCCATATCGGCCATCAGGATATGCAGCATCTTGTCGACCAATTGGCGCAATTCTTCGTCGCAGGTGTGGTCGCGCAGGCCAATATAGGCGATGGTATGCTCAATATGGTAGCCGGTGGAGTCGTATTCGTGGTGGCCAATGCGGGCGGTGCGTTCAATGGTGCCCACAATCCAGCGGCGGGCCTCGGCGGCTAGGGCCTGCGGCGGCAGGCCGTTCCAGGTGCGCTCCTGCTCGGGCCAGCGCTCGGCGGCCAGCAAATGGCCCACGTAGTACATCAGCCAATGGTTTTCGGTATTGCCGCGCTCGAAGTGGGCCCCGGTCATAAAGGCGCGGATAAGCTCGGTCGCCTCCTCGGGCAGTTGATCCTGCCAACGGCACAACAGCAACATGGAGGGCAGAATATCGAAGGGGCCGCCGTTTAATTCTGCGGCCGGGCCCTCATGTTGGCCCCACAGGACGCGCCGTACCGTTTCGGTAACGCGGTCGGGGTCTGGGGCCAGGGCCATGAGGGCGTGGGCGTTCCACAGGGAGAAATTATCGCGCTCGATCACGGCTTCCAAGACGGTCTGGGCCCGGGCGCTTACCTGGGCCTGGTATGATTGCTGGCTCACTGATTGGTCTCCGGGGGCAAAAGGGCACGGACGTGTTTGAAAGGACCAACTTGGCGCCAGCGCTGGCCGCCATCACTGGTATGCCAGAGGCCGCCCGGGGTGGCCCCGGCCAACCAGCAGCGGGCCGGATCGGCCGGGTCGACGCCGACGGTGGCGAACAGGACCTGGGGGCCTAAGGGGTGCCAGGGGCCGCTCCCGTCGCCGACGACTAGTCTGGATTGAGTAGCCGCGACAATGCGTCCGTCGGCGGCGGTCAGGGCGTAGACGGCGCGGTCGAGAGTCTCGCCCGCCGGCGCCCAAGCTGCTCCATCTGGGCTGTGCCAGATACCGCGGTTATCGGTGCCGGCCCACAGGCCGTCCGGGGTTTGCAGCAGGGCCCGCACTGGGGTATCGGTCAGGGCGGTGGACTCCCAGGTGGGTGTTGGGCCTTGGGCCAGTAGCAGGCCGTCTTCGGTGCCCACCAGCCAGCGCTGGGGGGCCAGAGGCAGCACGGCGCAGCTGAAGCGGCGGTTGCGCGGCAGACTGTCGGAGAGGGCGCTCCAGCGCGCCGCGCCCAATTCGTCGCGCCGTCCACGGGCCAAGCCGTAGGGGGTGGCCACCAGCACGCCCGGATCGCCGGGGATGGCGGCCAGGGCCATAATTTCGGTGATGGTTTCGTCGTGTAACTGACGCCACTGCTGCTGGGCGCCGAGATATTCCCACAGGCCGTGGTCGGCGCCAATGACCAGGCGCTGTTGTTGGCGCAGCAAGCAGAAAGGCGTCGCCTGGACCTTGCCGATGCGCTCCCAAGGGCCATTGGGCGTGCCGCCAAACAGGCCGCTGCCGGCAGCCCGGTCGACCGAGGCGCGGTGCAGGCCGGTGCCGGCTACCAGCCAGGAGCCGTGCCATGGATTAGTCATAAAGTTCTAACTTTCTGTATCAGATGCAGGTTGGGCCGCGGTCACCCAGTGTCGAAACAGCGGCTGCACCGGGGCGGGCAGAGCGGCGAAGATAGCGGCGGGTAGGGCGGGGACGACGTTTTCCTTGATGCCTGTTTCGTCGGACAGACGCCGGCGCTCGTCCGAGCCGGGTCGCAGGACTTCTAGGTTGAGCCACCAGGGGGCGTAGCGCACCACCACCGAAGTGCGCGGCGCTGCCGAGCGGTTGGGCGCGGTGGCGTGCCACAGGCGGCTGTCGAAGACCAGGACGCTGCCGGCCGGGCCGCAGGCGTTTACTTCGCTGGGATAAGGGGCCTGCGGGTCGACGCCGTTGCCGCCGGTGGGGTTGTTGGCTGCCCGGTGGCTGCCCGGCACCACCAAGGTGCCGCCGTTTTCGCTACTGAAGGGGGACAGCATCCACAAGGTGGTGACGTGCACGGGTAAATCGGCGTAGGGGGTGGGGAAATGACCGGCGTTGTGCTGGTTGAAAGGCCAGTCGGCGTGCCAGCCACCGCGCTCGTTGCCCGGGTAGTTGATGGTGCCGGTAGTAAAGGAGACGCGCGGGTGGGGGCCCAGGAGGGTGCCGATTAGGTCCAACAGGTTCTGGTTGGCCAGAAAAGGCGCGAAAGATTGGTCGAAATTGATTATGCCCGGTACATGGCCAATGGCGGGCGGGGCGGCCGGATTGCGCTGCTGTGCTACGGTGGCTTCGACGCTTTGGCGCACCGCTTCTACCTGGTCGGCTGGGATAAGGCCTTCGAGGACGCACCAGCCGTCCAACTCCAAATGGCGCAATAATTGGTCTCTGTTCATGGTATCTCCCTTTGTCGGCCTATAGTATAGAATTTTGCCGCAGGGGCAGCAATTGGTTCAAAGGGATCCCAGGCTTGACAGCACGGACCCTGCCGTGGAGTTTTGGGCCAGTCGAGAAAGTGTGATTCACAAGTCTTGAAACGGGAAAAGTATGGGGGGCAATCTGCCAATTTGGCTGCCGCTGCCGCTATTGTTGGAATACGGCTTCGGACAGCTGTTCAAATGGTCCGAACAACGCGGCTGCTACGCTCCCACCGTCGTATCGACCAATTATCTGGTGCTGGCATCTATCCTATTGCTCTATCTGGGTATCAACGGCGATTTGCAGGTGCCCCCCGCCGCCATTGGGGTAGGGGCCATTACTGGGGTGATTTTCATCGGTTCAATGCTGTTGATGACGCGACTATTGCAGGCCCTGCGCGTGGCTTCTGTATTGACCGCTTTCCGCTTGGCCATTGTCGTGCCGGTGGGGCTGGGGGTGCTGTTGTGGGGCGAGCCGTTACATGGTACGCAAATGCTGGGGCTGGGTTTGGCGCTTTTGGCGGTGCTGCTAATGTCGCAGCACGCCGGCCATCAGACCAAGGTCTCGCGTTGGGCCGCGGCGGGGCTGTTGCTTCTGATTTTCGCCATCCAGGGGATGAGCACCTCCTGTCTGCGCTGGGTCCATTACGCCGGCTTAGACGATGCCTATTTGCAAGTTCTGATGGTTGTTGGCTTCACTGCTGGGATCATTGGCGCCGGGCTCGTCCTGTGGCGGGCGCCTAGTAAGTTGCGGCGCTTCGATCTGGCTGTCGGGGCGGGTATCGGGGTGTACAATCTATTCGCCCTGATGGTTATCCTGACGGCGCTCAAGCAAGTGCCGGGAACGGTATTTTTCCCCCTGATGGGTTGCAGTGTCGTCATTCTCGACAATCTCACCGCGCCGCTGTTGTGGAAAGAACCGCTAACGCGGTCGGTGGTATTGGGGGTGATATTGGGGGTGGTGGCTATCGTCCTGGTCGTGTAAACAATCGGGGAAATGCTTGACAGGGTAGCAAACTCAATATTTTTTAGTGAATAGTGCTCACTAGGGAGCCCCCTGTCCGCGGCAAGGCCACTAAGGGCCACCTTGCATTGCCTTGTACGACATATAACCTTTTTCCCACCTGTGTAAGCGGACGACAGGTATCTACGGAAAGAGGTCAGTATGTCTAAGCAATTCCCGCTCAAGCCCTCCCTGCGCAGTTTTCAGAATCAAGCCAAGCAGCTACTCAAGGCACACCAAGCCGGTAGGCTCTCGGCCGTAGAACAACTGCGTTCTCAGTTGTCCCATCTCGCGGATGCCTCTGATGCCCAGATCCTGAGCCAAACCCTGACCCTGCGCGATATGCAGCATGTCATCGCGCGCGAATTTGGTTTTGATCAGTGGGCCGATCTCAAGAAGCTTATCCAGTCTCGCACGTCAGGGCCAGGATCGACTGCCGACCTGACCGAAAGTCTGCGCATCTTCGCCCAGGGCCGCCGCCAAGCATACGAGCTGCTACGGGCGTTCAGAGCCGGCGAGGATCAGGCGATTGAGCGTGTTCGCGGGGCTTTCCAGGCTTCGATGAACGTGCGCACGGTCATGCACCAATTTAGACTTGAGACGCCGGCTGTTACCCATCCTTACAATGCTCAGGAAGTCATTGCCCACGAGCAGCAGGGCTCGTCGTGGGCGGCCATGTGCCTCGATGCGGTCAATCGCGATGCTATTATCCTGGATCCTGCGCATCCGTTCGTCGTTGCGGTTCGCGAAAATCAACTGGTAGACGTGAGAGGATATCTGCAGGCAGAGCCGCAATTGGTAAACTCCCGGGTGCGCGGCGAGGGCGACTTGGTGGGTGAGATCTATGAGATGGGTGCAGATGGCCCGACACCAGTGACTGACGAAGATCCACGGACAGCCACGCCCCTACACCATGCAGCGGTAGAGGCCAAGGCTGGTCTGGCTCGGCTTCTGATTGACTGCGGTGCCCACGTGGACTGTCTGGGCTTCCAGGCCAATTGTGATATTGCTACGCCACTCAGCCTGGCAGCCTGGGAAGGTGGGCTGGAGATGACCCAACTGCTACTGGAAGCCGGTGCCAATCCAGATCTCGCAGAGGACGCGCTCGCTTTCAGTGAAAGCGGAAGAGACACGGAAATCCTACTTGAGCACGGAGCTACGCACGATGTTTTCACGGCCGCCATCCACGGTGGCATCGGGATAGTTAAGGCGCTGCTGGACGAGAGGTCGGATCGGGTGAATGAGCGCAGTCCCTGGACGAATCAAACTCCTGTTGAGGGGGCGCTCCACCATGGTCAGCTGGAGGTGGCGACATACCTTATCGAACAAGGGGCGACCGTAACGCCTCAGATTCACATTGCGCTTGGAAACCTGAACCAAGTTAGGGCGATCGTGGAGCGAGACGACGCGTTCGTCCATCGTCAGGTGAGCGAAGAGGATGGAGACACGCCCCTGATATGGGCAGTCCGGTCCCGTCAGGTCGAGATGGTGAAGTATCTACTCAGTGTCGGCGCCGATCCGAACATCCGTGGAGCTGATGTGACACCGTTGATAGCCGCTAGGGGCATTCCGGTCGAAGCGATCGAAATCGTCAGTGAACTGATCGAGTCCGGGGCCGATGTCAACGAGCACTTTTATGGCCAGACATACCTGTCGGTATTTCTGCTTGGGAGGGAGTTCGAGATCGCTGAACTATTCCTGCGAAGCGGTGCTGGCATCGAGCAGAAGAGTAAGGGGCGGGGAGGAAAGACTGCTCTTCAGGCCATGGTAGAGCCCGGTGGGCCCGAGGCCAACGTACTTGCGCGCAAGGGTGAGTTCATTCCATCCATACAGTTTCTCTTGGACCATGGTGCTGATATCAACGCACTGTCGGAGGAGAAAGGCAAGACAGCCCTCGACTTGGCGATTGAGACGGGTTCCGAACCGGTGGCCGATTTCCTGCGGGAACGTGGAGGCAAGCGAGCCCAGGATCTCGGTTCCTGAGAATTCTACCGGCGTGTCCGTTGGGAAGGCGAGATAGTTGAGGAAGGAGGGGGCTGCCGAGGGGTGGCCTCCTTCAGTTTTAACACCCGCCACATCCCGGACGCTGGGGGGCTGGTCCGACGGCGCCCGGGATGTGGCCAAGCCCCCCCAGAGTCGATAGCATCGAGTTCGCTTAAATGCCAGACCTCTACACTACCGCTCAGGCCGCCCAAGAAATGGGCCCGTCCGACTTTCCCGGTGGCACATCCCATCTGCACTTACGACCGACCACCGATTTGCTCGATGCGCTGCAGGCTGCGTTGCATCGCCCCTTCGTTGCTGTGAATTGACCCGCCGCGCACGACCTTCGGCAGCCCTTGCGGCACGGCCGTCGCCACGACAAAGGCGGCATCGCCTTGCGCCTGGATCGACAACTCGCCGCCGCCCTGTTGCAAAACGCCCAAAGGCCCCAACGGAATCGGCTGCCCGTGCAATTCGATCTCGCCGATCCTCGGAAAGACAAAACCAGTCGACTGTTCGGCGATTGTCTGCATCTCGAAGATTTCACCGGCCGCTAGTTTTACGTCTAAATAGGTGAGCTCAAACGGCACCTTCAGCGGCGATTCCACCTCCCGATACGCTCCCGCGATGACTTTCACATTGTCGACCATCGGCAAATCTTCGGGCTGTATGTTCTGATACTCGGTCTCACCCTCCTCCAGTTCCGGCGGCAATTGCAACCACAACTGATGAATGGCCAAGGGCCAGGGCGCGGCCTTTTCGTCGGCCTTCTTTTTAGAGTGCTCCATATGCCAGATACCGCCGCCGGCCCGGATCCACTGCACCCCGCCGTCCTTGATAGTCGCGTCGTTGCGGCCGCTGTCGTCGTGCACCAGCTCGCCGCCTTCGAAATAGGTGATGATGCCGATGCCCGAATGCGGATGCGTGCCGATGCGCATGCCGTCGTCTTGGCGGTGCATCAAACCCGCATCGAAAAAAACGAAGGGGTCCAGCTCCTCCATCGTCGCCACTGACGTGATATACTGTATCCCGTTATGCGGCTGCTGCAGCCTTTTCAGTGTGCGTTGCATCGCCCGTTATTTCCATTCCTTGTCGGGGTCCATCTTAAACAGATGCTCCATGAAAATGCGCGTCGTGACAGTTTCGGTGGCCTGGCGCGCGTGGTCGCGCTGCAACTCGGCCAATACGACATTCCAGGTGATCGGTTGCACGCCGGCCTGGATCATGCGCTGCATGCCGTTGTCGTGTGAGAGCTGGCTGATGCTGCCTATTGTGTCTTCGGGTACGAAGACGTCAAAACCGGCTTTTTGCGCCTCGATTGCCGGGTAGGCGAGGCAGACATCGGTCCACAGCCCGCCCATAATGATCTTGCGACGGCCCGTTGCCCTAACTGCCTGTACGAACTCCGCCTCCTCCCAGGCATTGACATTGGTGCGATCAATGACGACCGCGTCGGGCGCCAGCTCCACCAGCTCACTTAGAAAGGGCTTGGAGCCCTTTAGCCCCACGCCGACGTGCGACAATACGATGGGAATGCCGAAGTGCACCGCCGATTTGACCAACCCGATGGTATTGTTGAGCAAATCTTCGTGCGGGATATTCCGCACCCCCATCAAGATGTGCGGCTGATAGTCGATAAGGACCAGCATGGAGTTCGTCGGGGAGAGAAAGGGGTCCTCGTGCGGATCGCGGACCGGTGTTCCTTGGTATCCATCGGGATATTGCGCTACGCCGTCGACGGTTTTAATGGTCGTAGCTTCGTCTGCATGCACTGCGGTGAATTGGCCGCCGAGCAACAAGTGCGCCGCGACGAGGACAATGCCTGTGATCTTTTTTCGCATCATGATTTCTGCCTTTTCAATAATAATGCACTGCTCAATGAGAGATATGAAGAGTCTGCGTGGCATGATGGGACCACCAGCAATTGGCGTTTACCCGAAACATATCGCTTGCCAGCTCTTCTATTGTGCTCTGACATAGCACAACCCATGCCACATAGGAAATATGCGAAATTATAAATACGCAAATAGCTGTTAATTATTGATTTGCGAAATAATAAATAGTCGAGTAATAAAATGCTGTTTTTTCGATATTGCGAATGAAACGTTGCAACGATGGTTTCATTGTTTTGTTGCAACGTTTCAAAACCAGCGGTAGGGACTGGGATGGGCTTGAAGCCTGTCGGTCCACCGAAAAATCGCTCACCCGGATGGATACGGCTTCCTGGGTGAATCGGAGTTTCCGGGTATCGCTCATAAAGGCGACTTGCCAGGTCTACCATCCATGGAAATCAGGCTGCGGTAACCGAGGCTCAGTCCGCTGATTTTGATCTAGCCGTACGGGTCTTGACCTCTACCCGTGGAATTTCGCGGCCGTTTTTGACTCGCCCCACGCGGATGTCGTATACAATTAGTATTAAATGATCGAGCCCTAGCTAATTGAATCAAAACTTATGTCCGAATGGGTGGAAAACTCAAGAAGTCCTAGAATCCAATCCTGTACTTTCTGGTGGTTAGGCATGTTCGCATGTTGACCAGCCAAGTTATCACGAAACTGGTGTCCATCCTGGAATGTCCGATGGCCTTCCCCTGGAATGTCCGGTTGAAAACTTGATTCTTTATGAACCGTGCCGTCCCCCTCTTCATCGATCGTCACATTATCGAACCGAAAGCGGTTGTTATTCCCAGTATCAACGCCTACTGACAACCAGGTTTTGCTGCCGATTCCATACGCATAACAGGCCTTGTCCCTGAGGTTTGCACCCCAAGGTCCTCCCACCACATCGGCAAAGGCTTTGGCATCGTCTAGCCGGGCCTGAAAATAGTGGGCGCCGAAGCGAGCGGCTAAGCTATTAACCAAACTGGTCTGCCAAGTTTGACTATCGAAAATATTGAGATTTTGCCCCGTTTGATTGTCCTTGACAGCCCCATCGTAGCTTGGGAGCAACTGAAAGAGGCCTGGCATGGTGCGGGCGGCGTGGCGCATTCTCTACACCGAACAAATTTCACGCACCTGGCAGGAGGGCTTCTATCCCCTTGACACTGCCTTTATACGGGGTAGCTATGGTAATTATTTTCGCAACTTTGTTTGGATCCAAAATCTGTGTTGCGCACCATTTGATAACCAACCCCCCCATACTATGCCCAATGAGCACCACTTGATCGGGAGACTCTCTGCCGTCTTTTTGCTCGTGGACGCTTGCAATATTAAGTACTTCATCGATAAACGCTGCTAGATCTCTTGCCGCGATTCGATTGTCTTTGCGCCAGTCATAAGTAAAGACATAGGCATAGGGCTGGTGCCCATCGTCTTCCATTTCATCCCGGATTTCCTCTATAATATCTTCATAAATCAACGGTACGGCTTGATGGGGGCGTATGAGCGATCGGACTTGAGAGTCGACCGATGGGTCCAAATCGTGGAGATGAAGCTGCTCGAATTTCTTTTTGAGGATACCGGTCCAGAGTATTTCGTCGTTGTAATCAACGGGATACTCGTTTTTCAACCAGGATCCTTGAATTCCATGCACGAAAATAACGGGTTTTACGGGCATTTACCTGTCCTCCTCAATTATTGAAGCTTGCTATGGTGAGCTCATCGCTTTTCGATTGGCTGGGCAAGCTTTCTTTTCTCTATCCTCGGCTGTAGACAAAAGCCGCAGCGTGCGAAACCGTGCGCTTCGAGTATTCTTGCCGGCGGGCTACACCCCAATCTGCATGCTTGAAAGGTTCTCTACCATTTTTTGGTAGCGAGAGGTTATCGAAACTCCTCCCATCATTTGCAACCCTGCTCGGTTGGGCCGAGCGTCACTGCCAACAAACTCAGCGAGAATGCCATCTAGTTTTTCATCCGAAGACCATTCCGGCTTTTTATGATCTTAGCATTTAGTACGGGCGGCCTGAAGCTTACTGGCAGGAACCATACTCCCTATAATTTGCTCGAACGTTCCTGTTGCAAGTCTGTAGGCAAATTCAATGCCAAATATCGGCCGAAATTTATTCGGTAAGAGGTGGCTTGGTGGTTTTTATCAAAAAATCCATTCCGAAGTCCTGCCTATCACCGTATCATCACCCTGTATCATTACCCTATAATGCACGGGCCAATATTACCCAAAGCGTCCCCATAGTGCCCAGAGCGATCTCACGCCCGTGGAATTTTGGCGGCTAAACAACAGCCGAAAAATAAAAAATAAGAGTGCCCTTAAAAAGGGATGCTTACACCTGACATAGTGGCTCTTCTTTCGGAGGTTCAACATATTTCAATCCAATGCAGAAAAAACCTGAACGTTCTCGCAAATTATGAAACGGCTTCTAGCAAAAAGTGATAGAAAAATCCGTTAAACTTGACAGCTTATGCTAATCGGTGCTGGCAAGAAGCCTATGCAAGCCGTAGTGGCCGTGATGCGAAAGCTCCTGCATGCCATCTTTGGAGTACTAAAACACCATCAAGAGTTTGACAGACAAAAATTCTACAAATTAGCCGCATAGGGCTTGACGGGGGAAAGAGTACTTTTGTAGGATTTAACCCATTTTTGCGATTCAATCTCATAAGTTGACAAGGTAGCAAAGCCATTATATTTTTCGAGATAGTGCGTTGCAGGACGCCTCCTGTCCGCGGCAAGGGAACGACCCCCGCCTGCTCCTGATAGACAATTCGCCTCCTTTCAGCCCTTTCACAAGCGGACATCGGGCAATGCAACGAAAGGTGGCCTGTATGTTGCCTCCCTCTGAGGGCTCGGCTGAGCCCCGCCTTCCTTCCTCACCCAGCCTTAGTCTCCTTCGAGACCGTGCGAAAGAGCTGCACCGCGCCTATAAGGCTGGCGATCCTGGAGCCACATCCCGGCTCCGGGTCCACCATCCGCGATATGTCGATGTAACCGACAAGGCCATCGCCGGTGAAGTCATTTCACTGAGAGATGCGCAACTGGTGGTGGCTCGCGAGCACGGCTTTGCCAACTGGACGGAGCTGAAGAAACACACCACTGCCGCCTTTAAGGAGGAAAGGAAGACGGCGATTGGCTCGTTGTGTCAGGCTGCTGAGAGTGGAGATCTGTCCGAAGTTACGCGCCTTCTTGACAAATATCCCGATACGATCGACTCGAAGGGGGGCCAAGGTGCACGGACACCCCTGCATTTTGCCGCTATGGAAGGGCATGAGAAGGTCGTGGTGCTGCTCCTGTCGCGAGGAGCGGACACGTCCGTGCGCTGTGGAGCCTCCAACGTTACGCCCCTGCACAACGCCGTAATCTCCGGCCACCTGACCATCGTAAAGCAATTACTAGAGGCTGGCGCGGATCCCGTGGGGGCAGGCGACCGTGGCGAGATGGGGGTCATCGACTGGGCGACGGTGTTTCACGGGTCGCCCAACGATTCGCATTACGTGGACCAGGAGCGACGCGATCGTATGGTAAATCTGCTGCGGCAGCATGGGACGGTGCACACGATCTGGTCGGCCGTAGCGATGGCGGACTTAGAAGCGGTACGCGAGATAGTAGCCCGCGATCCAGCAGTCCTTACAGCGACGATGAAGGACGAAGAACACCGTCGCCCGCTACATCTGGCAGTGGCCCACGGACACGTGGATGTCGCCTGCCTGCTGATTGAGTCGGGTGCAGAGGTTGACGCTGAAGACGATGATGGTCTCACGGCGCTTGATCACATCGCCATTGACCATCGAGCGCATACGGGCACGTCTAATCTCGTGCAGCTACTACTAGGGGCGGGGGCGCACCTACGGTTCCCTGCTGCAGTCCTATTGAATCGCACGGCGGACATCGACCGGCTAGCACAGACTGAGAGGGATGTTGAGTGGAGTGCTTATACCTATAGGGCGTCCGAGCGCGGAGACGCGGGCGATGTCCAAGCGCTGATCGATCACGGAGCGAACGTAAGTGGCGGGTTTCCAGACAAGAGGGATGTGACGCCCTTACACATAGCCCTGTACAACGACCGCAGTGTCGCTGAAGTGCTGATACGCAACGGAGCCGACCTGGCGGCGCGCGACAAATGGTACGACGCAACACCACTTCAGTGGGCGCAACACGCTGGAGATCAGGAGATGGCTGCGTGGCTACGAGAACAGGGCGCCGAGTAGGGTGCTGATGGATAAAGCCCGGCGTCGGCGGCCGATCCCCAGATCGAATTTACTGCCGCTTGGCTCCGGGCTCGTAGTTTATTAACCTTGATTTCCACCCATTGCCCGGGGACGAATATCTCACATCAGATACTGTGTTCCATGCCAAGCTCCTTTTGCAGGAATTTGGTAAAATTTGGCGCCGTCAAAATCTTGGTTGTATTGAATCATGCCCCAAATACACCGCAGTAATTTGACCTGTAGCTGGTGACGGTGGGCGAGGGGTCTCCTAAATCTTGCGGCCCCCTGGGCGCCTGCTCGAAAGAGTCTATGACCGCCTGAATTTCCTATGGGGAGGGTGTCGTTGAATGTGGTAAAGCGGTAGTGAATCAAAGCGCTAGTTGGGTTTAATCCTACAAAGATACACGATCCGCTTTGAAAATTAACAAATGAGGAGATGCAGCTATGAGTAAACGCTATAAAGCCGGCGCTATCGGCCGCACCGGGGCCGGCGATTACGGCCACGGCTTGGAAACAGTCTACAGCGGCTTGGAGGAAGTCGATCTAGTCGCCGTGGCCGACGCCGACCCGCAGGGGCTAGCGGCGGCGGGCCAGCGTACCGGAGCCCAGCGGCTCTACGCCGACTACCGGC